>Ga0114952_1002010_pt1 | contig 16279 bp, 13 predicted proteins | sample SidtaG_2_FD_87303 | JGI IMG/M metagenome (GOLD analysis project Ga0114952, IMG submission 87303) | Marine algal microbial communities from Sidmouth, United Kingdom - Sidmouth_Asex2 metaG | ecosystem: Host-associated > Algae > Red algae > Unclassified | place: Sidmouth, United Kingdom | collected...
AAAACGAATTAAAGCAATAGCAATAGCAACATCAATTGCAAAAACTAAAAAGGTATTTCAACTCTAATTCGTAAAGAGAGGAAAGCATGGGAAGCTAAATATGTTTCATTAGATAAGGTTTCTGAAATTATTTATTTCTATAATTCAGAAAATAGACTGGCAGAACATAATTGTGAGTCTACAGGAAAAAATTCAAAAAGAAAGAAAGAGAAAGAAAAGTAAAAACTGAAGTCAGAAAAGTATCTGAAAATATTAAAGATAAAACATATCGACTTTCTTTTGAAGTGTTTTTTACTATGGAATATAAGAACCATGGAAAAATCAATTGGAGAGCTATTATTGATACACAGACAGGTTCAATTTTAAACCTGAGGTCTAATACACTCAAACCCCTTTGGTAGGTGAGGTAAATTATTCTTCGTAAAAATTAAAAATAGAGGCCAAAATCAGGCGGAGAATATAACTGTTAAATCGTATCAATGTCTACCGAGCTCTGGATTGGTCTGGCCTGCCGATTGGATGCTTATGTCAACGCCAGAATTGCCTAGTGGTTCCTTAGCAGCGGGTGCTGAAGCTATTATTGGTCTATTTGAATGGATTCCAAATACAGTTGGACATGAATGTATTTTAGCCAGTGTCTCAGCAGATGATGATTTAAGTAATGCTGATACTGTTTTAGGAGATATCCCACATTGGAGGTTGGTACCCTTTGATAACAATATCGCCCAAAGAAATGTATCCAGAATTGCCTGACCAAGATGGATTGACGACAAGTTTGACTGAAAGATCATTTTGGGTAAACAATCCCTATGATCAACCAGTCTATGTAGAGTTAGACGTCTTATTGCCTTCTTTTTTAAAAAGAAAAAAATGGAAAATAGATTTTAGAAATGCAGGCGGGTATAGATTCCAACTCCCCCCGCGTGGATAAAAGAAAATCACTTTCAATATTATTCCAGGGACAAAGTTTAAAAAATCTGATGTGCCTAAAAAAAGAGCATCCATTGATATCGAAACAACAAATGATCATCAAGTTGTTGGTGGTATGTCATACTTTATTGATCCTAATCTAAAGAAACGTTTGACAGAGTTGACCACCAGTAATTCCTCTAAGGATTGCATCAATAAAGCTCAAAAATTAATTGAGTGCCTTGGTGTAAAAGGACAAAAAGTGAAAGATGTAAAACTGAAGAATGCAAACATTGAAATTAGATTTAAATAATTCTTTAAAAACTAGTCTACATTTTGGATTCGAGAAACGTTATATATATAGCTGACGAATTTTTTACTCATCTATGGGTAAGGGTTCAATATTGTTTGTAAAGAAATGGCTCCGAGTGATCGGAGCCATACTTTTATTCTTTCACTTCTAAATTAAAATCTTCATAAAATCTGACATATTCGACCACCATTTCTTGACCTGAAATGTTTTCTGAGACACCTTCTCTTCCTCCCCAATTACCTCCAACTGCAACATTCATAATCAAATGAAAACTTTCGTCAAAAGGCCATTCTTCCGAACCCTTGTTTTCATTTTCAAATGTGTAATATATTTCATCGTCAATAAGAAAATCTATTTTTTCTTCATCCCAAATAATGCCATATAAGTGAAATGCTGATTCATTATCAGTGATAACTTTTGATCCACCTTTTTCAGTTTTTGCCAAATGGTTGTAAGCCTTTGTATGTACTGTTCCAAAAATTGAATCTGGATTGTATCCTACATGTTCCATAATGTCAATTTCTCCACTACGGGGCCAAAAGCCATATTCATTTTGAGTAGGCAACATCCAAACAGCGGGCCAGGTGCCAACTTCTTTCGGATTTTTAAGTTTTACTTCAAGCTTGCCATAGAGCATATCCTTTCTTGATTTTATCCTCGTAGAAGAAAATGCGCGATTACCTATACTGTCTTTCAAAACTTTTATGTGTAAACGACCATCTTTAATAAATACATTCTTAATACTGTCAGTATAATATTGCAGTTCATTGTTGCCCCAACCACAAAGTCTTGGACAGCCATCACCTATATCGTATTTCCATAAAGTTGAATCAGGTTTACCGGCTCTTTCAAATTCATCCTCCCATTGCAAGACCCACTTTGGTTCTTTTTCTACTCTAAGTGATGTAAACTCAACAAGGAAATTTAAAACTACAAGCCCAAGACCAATAACGATTAAATAAAACACAACGGAAAAGAAATTTTTTAAAGTCATTTTCTTGCTTTGGCATAAAACTATATTAAATATTAAATTGATTAGAGTGTTGAGGCAACGTTTTTTGATAAATAGGGATAATATCTGTGAGGCAAGATTTAAGGAGCAAGGCAGTAGGTTAAGTTACTATTATTTATAACTTCTTCTTACTGTCTTTTTTATTAAATTGAAATTATGAAAAAAGGCAAAAATAAAAAATTTAAGAAAGTATAGTTTTTAATCATAAGAATTCTCTTATGACGCTACCCAGTATTCAATTAAAATTTTCATTTTGCAATCCAAATTATCATGAATGGAAATGCTGTTGATTTGTCATAAAAGATGGTAGTTTTTTTAATTCATCTATTGAAATTACAGTCTTTACTGCTTCTACCCATCTCATACTAAAAATCCTTAGTTACTCTCGATACCTCGGCACCCGATAAACCCTAGATGCCTCGATATCTTCTTATATTTGTGTCAAATATTATTATCTAATTATCTATCATAGAAACGCGTCTATTGTCTAACACAAGTAATACTTCAGAAATAGCATCAAAGATTTCAGTTATTGTTTGTACCTACAATAGAGTGAGATTTATCCATGAGTGTCTTGAGCATCTGAAAGATCAAACACTAGAAAATGACGATTATGAAATCATAGTGATTAATAATAACAGTAATGACAATACCGCAGAAGTAGTAGAGAAATTTATCTCAGAAACCCCTCAATTGGATATTAAACAAGTTGAAGAGCTTAACCAGGGATTAAGTTTTGCTAGAAACAGAGGATTGCAAGAAGCGAAGTATGATATTATATGCTACATAGATGATGATGGATATGCTAAAGCTAATTACTTAGAAGAAATTCAAAAGATATTTATTAAAAATAAAGTGATAGCAGGTGTGGGCGGTAAAGTTATTCCTCAGTATGAAGATGCAGAGCCCGATTGGTATAATCCTTATTTACGAATGATGGTCACTTCAATAGATTTTGGAGATAAATCTTTTAAGTGTAAAGGGAAAAAATATCCAGCAGGTTGTAGTATGATTTATAGAAAACAATACTTAATAAAAGCTAAAGGTTTCAACAATAAATTGAAGTGGCGTGCCGATGATAAATATATCTTTCATGAGGTATCTAAGCTGACAGATGAAATATATTATATGCCGCAATTAGAGGTTAAGCATTGTATTGATAGAGCACGTACAACAGATGAAAACTTTGATAAACTGAGCGGACTTCTAGGGTCGGAAGAACGCATAAGAATATTAGGAGAAAAAAAGTGGGCTTATCCTTTTAAAATTATTGAGTTTGTATTTAAATACTTTGCAAGTATATTGATAGCTCTTTTTTATACTGTGAAAGGAGAATCCATCAAAGGTAAGTATACTATCCGATTCAGATGGTTGGCGCTTTTAAAGTTTATAAAATCTTAGGTATGCGTTAACCGCTTTCTATTACCTTTTATCTGAAAAAAAGTATAGGATGCAACAACTAAAAAAGATATAACTAAACCTAGGAACTCTCTGATCCCCTCTACTTCTTTAATATCAGTCGGTGCATAATCTATAAAAGCAGGTTTCCCTGCGCTTAGCCAATCTGTGAGTCCGTCGGCATTAGAGAGCAATAGAGAAACAAATAAGCCTATCAAAAAATAATTAATCAAAATATTAGATTTGTTCAGGAGCTTAAGAATGGCTAATAGTGCAACCGAAGCATAGATTATCACCCACCTCTTTCCATCTACATCATTAAACTGCATGTAAGCAAAAGAAATAAAAAGCAAGCTGACCAGCAGATGTAATGTTTTATAAATTATATTCATGCTCAGCATCTTTTAATGCAGGATTAATAGTGTAGTTGTCTTTTATAAAGTTACACCACATACATTCAGGGTCTTCACAGGTTGTGTCAAACTTATATTCTGAGATGGCTTTCTTAGTTTCAACAATTTGATTACCTACTATTACAATATCTTCAGGTGAAATATATTTTTGATCCGTAGTGAAATTTTCAGTATTTCTTTCTGGCTCAATAAATTCAATTTCACCAGTTGTCATATTCCAACTATGACGTGTGTCGCTGTCAATTAAAATTTTATAAAAGACAAGCTGACGCCAATAATCTCCACCAAGCGGTTTTTTATCAGTAGGTCCTCTTAATTTAGCCTTTGTGTATTGTGAAAGTGCATTTCCTGTTTTGTAATCCACAACATTGACATAATCTTTGAAAATCTCTACTTTATCTAAAACGCCCTTGATGGGAATGCCTTGATATTCTGAATGATTTAAGTTTTTTTCTAATGCAAAACTCGGAACCTTTGACCACTTTTCAATTTTTACTTTATGAAGTGCGGTTAATGTCTTTTTACCATGTGTCATATAACTTTCAAATTCTTCATCCGTAAAATTTGATTTATGCTTATACATGCTGTCGCTAAAAAAGTCTAGAAGGTTGTTGAAGTTGGTATCTTTGGTAGCATTTATTTTTTCAAAATACTTTTGAAGTGCATCATGCATTGCTGTTCCAAAACCGGCATAAGCATTCCTGGCATGTGGGACTCTTAGAATGGCTTCGAAATAAAAAGTGATTGGGCATCTTAAGTATTTGTTTAAATGCGTAACAGACATCCTATAACTTTTTAGCCATTTATCTATAAGGTCTCTTTCGATTAATGGAATGACCTTGTCTTCTCTTTTCAGAAGATTATAGTAAAACTCAGCGACGGTGTCTTCCTCAATTTGAGGACTTATAATTTCGTAATCTGTAGCGCCAATAATTTCATCAACAAATCTTGATGATCCTAGTTTGGTCCCTGTTTCTCTATGTAGAGAATAAGTAATAGTTAAATCCGTTTTGGCTCTTGTCATAGCAACATAAAACAACCTTCTTTCATCTTGATCATTGACTACACTGTCAGCATTGATATTGTCAGGATATGAAAACTGTCTATTGCTTCCTGTACTGCTGTCCCATATCTTTTTTGTGGCACCAAGAATAAAAACTTTTTGAAATTCTAATCCCTTTGCGGAATGTGCTGTTATAAAATTAACACCATGTTCTGATGAAATTATTTTATTGATGGGCAAGGGAATATTGTTTTCTTTCATCTTTGGAAAAATCTTTAACAATTCATCCAAAGTGATGTCTGGGTTTTTTACAGTTTGTTCTTTTATAAAATCAAAAAAGGTACTTACGACTTGCAATAACCAAGATTTACTAGACTGTGTCATGACGTAGTTTAAAACGCCACCTTCGTTGATGATGTTTTCAAAAAGCCCTTGTAGCGTCACTTCAGGGACTTCCTTAATCCATTTGTTTAAGTGCTTAGAGAAATCAAGTACAGCGTCTATGTCGCTTAGACTCAATTGAGTTAATATTTGTTTATCCGATATTGTTGCCCGCCACTCAGGATAAGATTCGTCTTCGTTTTGCTTTTTGCAATGCAATGCAATTTTTCCAATATCGATCGAGTCAATTTTAAAATAATTATAATGTAAAATTTCGAAAACATGACCTTTACCACTATCGATTTTTTTATATTCTGCGTTGATATAGCTAAGAATCTTTATTAGGTTTCTTATGATGGGCAACTCTAGAATATCAATTCTTCTTTTGATATTAAATGGAATATTTCTTTTCTCCAAAACATTGACTAGGTCACTAACCTGACTATGATTTCTGTAGATTACTGCGACATCATTAAATGCTTCGGGGTCTGATTTAAATAAAGATTCAAGTTCTTTAGCAACAAAAGCATACTCTGCAGAAATCTTATCGAAAGAATAAATTTTAGGCTTGTTTTGGTTTTCCTTGAATGGACCAGAAGCAATAAGTTCTTTAGAAAGATTTTTATCTTCATTTATTATTCTTTCTGTGTTAAAGGCAATTAAATTTTTTGAAACATCTAGAATAGCTTGATTGGATCTGTAGTTTTCTTCAAGGACTATTGTCTGAGGATTATAGCTTTTTTTAAATTCTATGATGTTGCCAAGATTTGCGCCTTGAAATTTAAAGATTGCCTGATCATCATCACCGACTACGAAAACATTTGGTTTCTCCCAATAGGATATTAAGTGCGTTAGTATTTTGTTTTGAGCACCATTTGTATCTTGATATTCATCAACTAAAAAGTACTGATAACGCTCTTGATAATCAGAGAGTAGCATCTCGTTTTTTTCAAAAGCTTGAATGACCCAAAGTATCATATCAGCATAATCGTATCTGCCTTTTTCTTGAAAGAGTTTTTTATAATTATTAAATTCTGCTGCAGCTAATTTGGTTATTTTAAACTTGTCGACAAGGATTTGAAATTTATCATCTCTAAAGTCTCCTTTTAAATATACTTTACCATTCTTAAGGCTTGTTTTTCTTTTGGCATAGAACCCTTCATCTTCTTTTCTTTGATCTAAATATTTATCGATCAATGCATTAACTTCACCTGCTGTAAGATTTTCTTTTTTCATGAGTGAAAATAGATTCTTAAACTTAGGAATCTCAGAATAACGATCACCTTTGAATCTTTTAAGCAGGCTGTCCTCATCAAGTTTATCTATTAGCTCCATCAGAACATCTACCTGCTCAAGTTCTGTTATGGGTTCAAGTTTTCTATAACCACCAAAATATTCTATGTTCTCTTGAATGACTTGATTACAAAAGCCATGAAAAGTATTAATATGTATTTGATGAGCGGCAGGACCTATGATCTGAACCAATCTATCTCTCATGGCAATTGTGGCAGCTTCTGTAAAAGTCAGGCAAAGGATATTGTGCGGCGCTACTTCTTGCTCCATAAGTATCTTGCCAATTCTTGTAGCCAAAATTTGAGTCTTACCTGTTCCAGGACCTGCATTTACCATTACAGGTCCCTCAATTTTATCTACAGCTTCTCTTTGTTTGGGATTTAGTTTGTTATAAACAGCGTTAAAAATGTTCTCGTACTTAAACTTAATTTTTGGATGGGCAAAAAGATCTCCTTGCATTTTTTATAGTGATTTAACGCTAAATTAATTTTTCTATATGTAAGAATAGGCCATAATGCGAATAGATTGACTTTAATGATTATATAATTAAGAAAAAATTAATTGTCATAAGAGTTTTATATTTTAAAAGTTCAGTTTTAACCAAATGTATTTTAACCTTAAATTTTGAGTTAAACAATAGTTAAGTACTACCAATCCTATTAACATTCATTCAATTTTAAGAGTCAAAGATATAAGCAATCAAGCCCAGATTGGGCAAGCAAATCACACATGATTGTTTCCATTGTGAATTGTTTCATCTTTAAAAATTAAATTATGAAAAAGATTATGACAATGATGGTATTTGTGTTTATAACAGTATCATCAATTATGGCTCAATGGAGTGATGGTAACGCCAGCACTACAGTTTTTTACAACGGACAAAGGGGCGTATGTTATTATGACAATGCAGGTTATAATAATAACCGAAATGTTAGAAATAATAATTTTCGGCAGTATCGAAGAGTAGAAAGACTCTATCGACTGATGTCCAATGGTGACAGAAAATGTCTCAGACGTTTGGAACAAAGACTTCGAAACAGAAAAGCAGATGCCTGGGATGATGGTTATTTAAGTCAAAGAGATTTTAGAAGGGTAGGGGAGGTAGAGCGTGAGATTGAAAGACTGTATGCCAAGTATAGATTTAGAGGACAAGGTTATAATTACAATAATAACCGTGGCAATAATAATTCAAATAGAAGAGGATCTAGATTGAGTTGTTACTAGAATTAATGTTGGTTGCAGTCTTAGGGCTGCAATTGACTTTTATGTCAAAAGTTTATAAAGCTCAAAGTTATGTATTATGACGGCGCCCACGATAACTACTAAAAACCGATAAGCCCATTTATTAGCCCCCTCAAGTCTTGAAGCATTTCGTGCTGCAACATATCCACCCAGCCCTTGTCCGACAGCCAGTGTCAGTCCCACATTCCAATTTACCATTCCTCTAGAATGAAATATAGCTAAAACAATGACTGTATATAAAGCAACAATTGTAATTTTTAAGGCGTTGCCCTTTATCAAATCATATTTAGCCATAATTACAATGACAAGTAAAAAAAGCACTCCAAATCCCACTTGAATAAAACCTGCATATATACCAAACAAGAAGAAGATGGGAGCCATTATCCACTTTGATGTCGGAAGGCTATTGATATCAGCAAGTATAAACCTTTTGGGATTTAAAAGAAGAATTAAGAAGATTGGAATTAAAAAGTATTTAAATGCTTTTTTAAATCCATCTGCATCTAAATTGACTGCCAATAAAACACCAGCGATTGCTCCCAATATCGTAACAATAATAATCCATCCGCCTTTGCTGGTGTCAAGTTTCCCATTTTTGTAAAATGTAAAGGCACTGATTGAACTACTTGCTAAAATGTTTACCCTATTGGTTGCATTGGCTAGGTTGCCCGGTATGCCCAATACATCCATATAAATAGCCAGTGTGATAATTGAGCCGAAACCCGCTAGCGCATTTAAGATTCCTGCACAGAACCCACCAATAAGAGATATTATTATTTCAGTGATTTCCAAAAGAGCCTCAGCTTTTTATTATGAAACCACAAATATGGTTCTATTCCTTGAGTTTTCTTCTAAGAATTTTACCTACAGTAGATTTAGGGAGATCTTTTTTAAACTCTACAATCTTAGGAATTTTATAACCCGTCAAATTTTCCCTGCAGTGTTGAATAACCTCTTCTTTGGTTAAAGATTTATCTTTTTTGACTACAAATACTTTGACACATTCTCCAGATTTTTCATTTGGTACTCCTATTGCAGCCACTTCCATAACTTTAGGATGCAAATTGATAATATCTTCGATTTCATTTGGGTAAACATTAAAACCGGAAACCAGAATCATATCTTTTTTTCTATCTACAATTTTTAAAAAGCCATCTTCATCAAATAGTCCAATGTCGCCTGTACTTAGCCATCCATCAGAAGAGATTGTGTTTGTAGTTTCTTCAGGTCTATTATAGTATCCTTTCATGACTTGAGGACCTTTTACTTGGATTTCACCACTTTCGCCTTGAGCGAGAACGCTACCTTCTTCGTTCACAATTCTGACATCTGTAGAAGGAACGGGAACGCCTACAGTACCTGTTCTAATATTACCTTTTGGATTCATTGTAACCACTGGAGATGTTTCTGTCATACCAAATCCTTCAGAAATTTTCTCTCCTACTAATTCTTCAAATTCCTTAGCTACACTTTGTTGTAGAGCTGTACCACCTGCAGCCATAAATCTAAGCGACTTAAAATTAGTTTGTCTGAATGGTTCAAAATTTAACAAGGCATTATACAAGGTGTTTACTCCAGTCATGCCTGTTATTTCATAACGTTCGAATTCTTTTACTATGGTCTTCAAGTCTTTGGGATTAACAATCAAAACTGAGTTTGCACCAATGTCCATGCTTACCAAACAGTTTATCGTAAATGCAAAAATATGATAGAGCGGTAGCGGCGATAATATTATATGCTGGTCTACACCTTCAAGAAATGGATTTAATAATCCTTTGGTTTGTAATAAATTAGCGACCAGATTTCTGTTGGTCAACATTGCGCCTTTACTGACACCAGTTGTACCTCCTGTGTATTGGAGCACAATTACAGAGTCAGGCTTATTTTCAAAACTGGAATCTATTTTAAAAGATTTGCCCATCTTGAGTGCATCTACCATTTTTACTGTATTGGGTAGATTGTATTTGGGCACCATTCTTTTGACATTTCTAATTGCAAAATTCATCAAAGAGCCTTTAATACCTCCTATCATTCCCCCAATAGAAGCAATCAAGACTGTCTTAATAGAAGTTTTGGCGATGATCTTTTCGAGATTGAAAGCAAAATTTTCTAATATAATAATGGCTTTTGCACCACTATCATTGAATTGGTGCTCCATTTCTCTAGGCGTATACAACGGATTTGTATTTACCACTATTAATCCAGCTTTTAATGCACCAAAAATGGCAATAGGATATTGAAGAACGTTGGGCATCATTATCGCAATTTTGTCGCCGGGCTCAAGGCCTCTACTTTGCAGATATGCGCCAAAATTTGTACTCAGTAGGTCTAGTTTATTGAACGTAATTTCTTTTCCCATATAGGAAAAAGCAATTTTGTTTTTATGCTTTTTACAAGTATCACTAATGTAATCAAGTATTGTAGGATAATCATCTGGATTTATATTGGCAGGTACTCCACTTGGGTAAATTTTTAGCCATGGACGATTTTCAGACATATTTTACTGTGTTTTTTTTAAAAATAGACCCTTACGGGAATGTTACTAAGTTATTATGAAATAACTTAAGCAAAATACAATATTTGCTTTAGGAGGAGATACTTATACGCTTGTAATTCAATAGAACTTGCACATGAATCTTTTTTATGTCTTAAATGAAAAATTCTCTTACCTTTGCGCCACTTTTTGATTATTTAACCTCTGTAGTACTATAATAATGTATTACATACAAATCTGATTCAAATGTCTGACGATAAGAATCTTGAAACAGAAAATCCAGTAGAGAAGATTGTAGAATCTTCTGATAATGTCAAAACGGAAGCAAAACCCGTTGACGAAAGCCTCAAACCAGAACAAGTAGAAATAGTTGTTGAGGATGAAAATTCTAAATTAGCAGCCACACCACATTTTGATTTTGATTGGGACCAAGGGAATAAGCGTATACTAGCTTACTCTGATTCTGAAATTGATGATTATCTTAAAGACTACGATCAGTCTTTAAATAGTATATCAGAATATGAATTGGTTGAAGGTACAGTATCTTCTATCAACGATGGCAGTGTTTTATTAGACATAAATTATAAGTCTGATGGTTTGGTTTCTTTAACAGAGTTTAGAGATACTCCTGACCTCAAACCAGGCGACAAAGTAACTGTATATATAGAAGCTAAAGAAGACCACAGAGGCCAACTTTTGCTCTCTAGAAGAAAGGCTAAGTTGATCAAAGCTTGGGATAATCTAGTTGATTCATTTAATAATGGTACAATTATCAAAGGTAATATCGTATCTAAAACTAAGGGTGGATTAATTGCCGATGTTGGAGGATTAGAAACATTCCTACCAGGTTCACAAATTGATATCAAGCCAATTATTGACTATGATTCATATGTTGGTAAAACAATGGAATTTAAAGTAGTCAAGATAAATGAAGTGATTAAGAATGCTGTTGTTTCGCATAAAGCATTGATTGAAAGCGATTTAGCTGAACAAAGAGAGACTATTATTAAGGGTCTTGAAAAAGGTCAAGTTCTTGAAGGATTGGTTAAAAACATTACAGATTTCGGAGCATTTATGGATCTGGGAGGTGTAGATGGCTTACTTTATATTACTGATATTTCTTGGGGTAGAATAAATCATCCACAGGAAGTACTTGAATTAAATCAAAAGCTGAATGTTGTTGTCCTTGATTTTGATGAGGATAAGAAAAGAATTTCTTTAGGTTTAAAGCAGTTGCAACCACATCCATGGGAAGTGTTGGGCGCAGACGTTGTAGAAGGATCTACAATTAAAGGTAAAATAGTAAATATCGAAGACTATGGTGCATTCTTAGAAATCATTCCAGGCGTTGAGGGTCTAATTCACGTATCTGAGGTGACTTGGAGCAATCAACCAGTTAATGCAAGAGAATTTTTCGTCTTAGGACAAGAGTTTGAAGCTAAAGTGGTAACAATTGATCGAGACGAAAGGAAAATGTCTTTAAGTATTAAGCAGCTTCTTGAAGATCCTTGGGCTAAAGTTATAGATAGCTATCCTGTACAATCTAAACATTCAGGTGAGGTTAAAAACTTAACCCCATACGGCGTATTCGTAGAATTGCAAGAAGGTGTTGGAGGAATGGTTCATATCTCAGATCTTTCTTGGACCAAGAGATATTCACACCCGTCTGAGTTTACTAAAGTGGGTGAAAACATAGATATAATCATTTTAGAAGTTGATAAAGACAATAGAAAACTTTCTTTAGGGCATAAGCAACTTGAAGAAAATCCTTGGGATACTTTTGAAAACGTATTCCCTGTAGGTTCTTATCATGAGGCGACTGTAACTAAGAGAGAAGATAGAGGTGCAATTGTTCAATTACCTTACGGTTTAGAGGCATTTGCTCCATATAAGCATATTAAGAAAGAAGATGGCAAAAATGCTGAAGTTGATGAGTCATTGACTGTAAAGGTTATAGAGTTTAATAGAGATGATAAGAGAATTATAGTTTCTCACTTGAGGTATCTTGAGGATATCAAAAGAGAAGCAGAAGGTGAAGTGATTAAGGAAAAGAAGAAGGAAAGAACGGAGTTGTCTCAGAATATTAAGAAAACTAATAAGAAAACTGAAGGTCAGACTTTAGGTGACTTAGGTGTGTTCTCTCAATTAAAGACTGCGTTTGGTAATGAAGCTCAAACGCCACCGCCATTGCCTAAGAAGGAAGAGTCTAAAGAAGTTGTTGCCGAAGAAACACCTGCACCAGTTGAAGCCGTTGAAGAAACGCCTGCTGCAGAGGTAGTAGAAGAAGCACCAGCGCAAACTGAAGAAGTAAAGGAAGCTGTTGAAGAAACACCTCCTGCACCAGTTGAAGCGGAGGCAAAACAAGAGGCAACGGATAAGCCTGATGATCTTAAAAAAATTGAAGGTATTGGTCCAAAGATTTCAGAGCATTTAAATAATGGAGGAATTTTAACTTTTCAACAATTAGCTGATGCTGACATAGAAAAGCTAAAAGAAATACTAGAAAATGCTGGACCTAGGTATAAAATGCATGACCCTACGACTTGGCCTGAACAATCTAAATTAGCAGCAGACGGAAAATGGGATGAACTGAAAGATTTGCAAGATAGATTAGATGGAGGCAGAGAGTAAGAAATGTGAAAAGTATATTTAAAGCTCGAGTTTTACTCGGGCTTTTTTTATTTTACGAGACACAAATAGAACATTGAAAAAGGTAATTGTTGTTGGTTCAGGTATAGCAGGCTTAACTGCAGCTGCAGATTTGGCGCGTGCTGGGTATGATGTAACTGTTCTGGAAAAAAACGATAAACCGGGCGGAAGAATAAATTTCTTTGAAGCTGATGGGTTTAAATTTGAAATGGGTCCAAGTTGGTATTGGATGCCAGAGGTTTTTGAAAACTTTTATAAGAAATACGGCTACAAGACGGAGGATTTTTATGAATTAAAAAGATTAGATCCTTCCTATAAAGTAATATTTCCTGAGTTTGAAGATGTTGATATACCTGCTGATTTTGATGGTGTTTTGGCACTTTTTGAAAAAATCGAACCTGGATCTGGAGATAAATTAATCACATTCCTAAAGGATGCGAAGTATAAGTATGAAGTGGGAATGAATGAATTCGTTTGGAAGCCAGGACATTCAATATTTGAATTTGCAAAATTAAAAGTAGTTAAGAGCGCATTTAAGCTTCAACTGTTGCAATCCATTTCAAAAGAAATCAAAAGAATAGTCAAAGATGATAGGCTAAGACAGATTTTAGAATTTCCTGTCTTGTTTCTGGGCGCTACCCCAAAAGACACACCTGCCTTGTATAGTTTGATGAATTACGCAGATATTAAATTAGGTACTTGGTATCCTCTTGGGGGTATGTATAAAATTGCTGAAGCGTTCTATAAAATAGCTTTGGAGCAAGGCGTAAAGTTTAAATTTAATAGCGAAGTTGATGGTTTTGAGCATAAGAACAAAGCTATAAGGCAAGTAAGATCTGGTCCTGATTTATATGACTGTGATTTTGTAGTTGCGAATGCAGATTATCATCACATTGATCAAAACGTTTTAGAGCCTTCCTTTGCTTCTTATGATGCAAAGTATTGGGAATCAAGGGAAATGGCACCTTCAAGTTTGTTGATTTTTTTGGGTGTTGATAACAAAATAGAAGGATTGGAACACCATAATTTATTTTTTGATGCTGACTTTGATAAGCATGCGCATCAAATATACAAAGAGCCTGATTGGCCAGAAGATCCACTGTTTTATGTCTGCATACCATCTAAATCAGATAAAACTGTAGCACCTGTAGGTAAGGAAAATTTATTTATCCTTATTCCATTAGCGCCTGATTTGGATGACTCCAATGAATCTACACTTGATAAATACTTTGAAATGGTATTAGAAAGACTTGAAAAATTTACTGGTTCATCTATAAGGCCATCAATTTGTTATAAAAAATACTTTAGTGTAAAAGATTTTAAAAGTGTTTATAACTCATTCAAAGGCAACGCATATGGCTTAGCCAATACTTTATTTCAAACTGCATTTCTAAAACCATCTTTGAAAAGTAAAAAAATGTCTAATTTGTACTATGCGGGCCAATTGACTACACCAGGACCGGGTTTACCCCCTTCTATAATTTCAGGTCAAGTGGCTGCTAGAGAAATAATTAATTCCTGAGAAATGATTCAGTTATACAAAGACGTCTGTTTAGAATGTAGTCAACTCATAACCAATAGATATAGCACATCTTTTTCTTTGGGTATAAGGTTGTTTGCCAAGAAGTTTCGAAGTCCGATATACGCGATATACGGCTTTGTGAGACTCGCAGATGAAATTGTGGACACTTTCCATGATCACGATAAAGCATTACTTCTAAAAGAATTTAGAGAGGATACGCGTAAGGCTATAGAAAATAAAATTAGTCTTAATCCAGTATTGCAAAGTTTTCAAGAAGTAGTTAATGATTATGACGTTGATTATCACTTGATTACGGCATTTTTGGATTCCATGGAAATGGATCTTAATAAGCTTCATTATGATAGGGCGCTGTATGAAACATATATTTATGGCTCTGCGGAAGTTGTCGGTCTAATGTGTCTTAAAGTATTTCTTAAAGGTCAACCAGAGGTTTATGATGCGCTCAAATCGGATGCGATGGCATTAGGTTCGGCGTTTCAAAAGATTAATTTTTTGAGGGATATTAGAGATGATTATTACAACAAAGGACGCACATATTTTCCGAATGTAAATATTGAGGAATTTAATGATGCACAGAAAAAAGAAATAGAAGAGGATATTTCAATAGATTTTAACAATGGTTTGAATGGCATTAGAAAGCTACCTAAGGGTGCGAGATTTGGAGTTTACATTGCGTATATTTTTTACTTCAATCTTTTCATTAAGATAAAGCGGTTAAGTTTTGAAAAGATACTTAGTGAAAGGATCAGAATTAAAAATCGAAAGAAGGCGTATTTGCTTGCAAAGTATTCCTTAAAACACACTTTAAACCTTATATAATTTTTATTGAAAAAAAAGTATTTAAAAGCTTGGATGTTAAGCATATTTGATGCTATCTTTGCCGTCCCTTAAATAATAAGGGGAAAAGTTAATTGACATGTTGGAAGGTAAGAAAAATGATAAGTGAAGAGAGGTAATTTTTAAGAGATGATTTCGAGAGTAAAATAATTCAAGTCAAGGATCAAAGAAACATAAGAATAATACTATGGAGAGTTTGATCCTGGCTCAGGATGAACGCTAGCGGGAGGCTTAATACATGCAAGTCGAGGGGCAGCATAGGACTTCGGTCCTGATGGCGACCGGCGCACGGGTGAGTAACGCGTACACGACCTACCTTATACTGAGGGATAGCCCTGGGAAACTGGGAGTAATACCTCATGGTAATATTTATTTACGGATTAATATTTAAAGCTCCGGCGGTATAAGATGGGTGTGCGTTAGATTAGTTTGTTGGTAAGGTAACGGCTTACCAAGACTACGATCTATAGGGGGCGTGAGAGCGTGGACCCCCACACGGGTACTGAGACACGGACCCGACTCCTACGGGAGGCAGCAGTAAGGAATATTGGACAATGGGGGAAACCCTGATCCAGCCATCCTGCGTGTAGGAAGACGGCCCTATGGGTTGTAAACTACTTTTATATGGGAAGAATGTGTTCCATTTATGGGATTTTGACGGTACCATATGAATAAGCACCGGCTAACTCCGTGCCAGCAGCCGCGGTAATACGGAGGGTGCAAGCGTTATCCGGAATCACTGGGTTTAAAGGGTGCGTAGGCGGATTGATAAGTCAGAGGTGAAAGCTCACA
>Ga0114952_1002020_pt1 | contig 16238 bp, 7 predicted proteins | sample SidtaG_2_FD_87303 | JGI IMG/M metagenome (GOLD analysis project Ga0114952, IMG submission 87303) | Marine algal microbial communities from Sidmouth, United Kingdom - Sidmouth_Asex2 metaG | ecosystem: Host-associated > Algae > Red algae > Unclassified | place: Sidmouth, United Kingdom | collected...
CTACTCTGATTAAAATATACATCAATGGGCTATACTATTCCTCTTATACGATTCCTTTTGATCCTTATTATACCACTACAGGATCCAGTAATTTCTTTAGAACAGCAAGGTTTCTAGTTTGTCAAGGAGATAGCATCCGACTAGAACTTGACGGTTCTCCAGGAGGTAAAATATATGAATTATTAGATGGGCAGGGAAATATTGTATTTGCAAAGAGATACACTAGTAGTTTTGCTCCATCTGATTATATAGGAGTTGTCAATAGCTTTTTTCAAGGACAAGGTACCAATCACTTGACAGGATTAACTGGAGGGAATTACAGTTTGACGGTTACAGATACCAATGGCTGCTCAACAAGTCAAACAGTCTATCTTAATTCCCAAAGTGACTCTTTGGCTATTTCAAGTAACTTGACAGATGAATTTTGTGGTCAAGAAAATGGACAAATTGATTTATTAATACAAGGTTCAATAAGTCCAAGTTACAGATGGAGCAATGGGGCTACAACAGAAGATTTAAATAATTTATCCGAAGGAAACTATTCTGTAACCGTTTCTGACAATTATGGTTGTTCTACCACTGATACCTACTTTGTCTTTAATAATGCCAATGGGCTTGAGGTGATTGATACAGTTATAACTATGGATAGTTGTCTGACTAGTCAGGGCTCAATTAATCTAAGCATTATAGGTGGTCAAACACCTTACTCTTTTGAGTGGAATAATGGTAGTCTTGCTAAAGATATTGTTGGACTTTCTGTTGGAATGTATACCGTTACAATTACTGATTTTTCAGGTTGTCAAAGAATAGAAGAATATATTGTTGGTAATACTAATAATGGAATTGTTGTTACTAGTAATCCTACCAATATATCTTGTAGTACAAATTTAGGTGCCATTGACCTTTCGATTACAGGAGGACTATTACCTTATGTCTATCAATGGTCAACTGGAGACACCACCCAAGATATTACAAATCTAACAGCAGGAACTTATACTTGTACCATTACAGATGCTACAGGTTGTGTAAGCTTATGGCAAGACACTATCTATCAACTCCCTTCACCTCTATTTATTTCAAATGTTGTAATGATAAAAAAACCTTGCAATACGTTTAGTATTGGTCTTGGTGGCGATATTTATATATCTATTGGAGGAGGAACAGCTCCTTATAATTATGTATGGAGTGATGGTTCAACAAATCCCGATTTAGTTGATGTTGAAAATGGTTTCTATTCTGTAACGGTTACAGATACCTTAGGATGTCAGCTAACGGATACTTTTCATCTAGAAACTCGAGAACCTCTTTATATCCCAGACACAATTATAACACCTGATCTTTGTAATAATGAACAAGGTACGATCGATTTAACAATATCAGGAAGTAGTACCAAAACGTACCTTTGGAATACAGGAGCAACAACCCAAGATATTAGTAATTTATCAGCAGGAGACTATACACTTACGATTAGTTTTGTCAATAACGGAGTAACTTTTTGTGAACAAGAAGTTCACCTTAATGTACCTAGTAGTTCAGGAACCTTGAATCTGGATACTTTAATTTTTATGGATGAAACATGTACTCAGTCTAATGGCTTCATTGATTTGACACTTTCAGGAGGAACAGGAAATTATACGTACAATTGGTCAAATGGGGCATCTACAGAAGACTTGAATGCACTGCCCGCAGGTATATATAGTGTTACTGTTACAGATTCTATTGGTTGTGCCATAAATAGCCCTAGTATCAATATTCATAACTTTTCTTATGGTTTAGGTATTTCAGGAGCGTTTATAACAGACGAACAGTGTGGCTTAGATGGTCAGGTTAATATTATCCCTTCAGGAGGACAAATGTCTTATACCTATAACTGGTCTAATGGAGATACTACTCAAGATTTAAATAATGTTCGTGGTGGCGTTTATTATTTGACCTTAACAGAAGCTAGTGGTTGTCAAATTATAGATTCATTTATCGTTAATTCTGGTCAAAATGCATTAAATATAGGAACACAATTAATACAGCCTAGCTGCGGATTATCGAATGGTGTAATTGATTTAATTGTTAATGGAGGAACTCCACCTTACAATTACCAGTGGTCTAATGGAAATACAACATCTTCTGTTTCAAGTTTGTCTATAGGAAATTATGCTGTAACTATTTCAGATGCCAACGGCTGCGTAGTTCCATATACGTCTACACTTACAGATAACTCAAGTTTCGTAAATATACTTTCAGTCGATACAATAAGCACCTCTTGTAATAGCTGTAACGATGGTTCGATTGATCTTGATTTGGATGCCTTAGGTGCACCATATACTTTCTTGTGGGATAATGGAAATACAACCGAAGATTTAAACAACCTAACCGCAGGAACTTATTTTGTAACAATAACAAATGTAGATGGTTGTATCTTAGATACTTCCTTTGTTGTTAGTACATCTGTTGGTATTGAGAGGATTCCACCTATGATAGATGTAAAAGTATATCCGAACCCGTCTGATGGAGAATTTATAATTGAGTTTAATACTCCATTGACGGAAAGAACTACTGTTCATATTTACAATAATCTTGGACAAATAATCTACACTAAAAAATTGGATGATATGAATTTAAACAACATTATTCATCTGCAATTACAAGATATTGTTTCAGGTGTTTATTTATTAAAATTAACTTCTGAACAGAAATATTTCACTCAAAAAATAATCATTCATTAGATTCCTCTTTTAGCAGAGAACAGTAAACGTGAACTGTTCTCTGCTTTCATTTTTTAACAAAGGGTACTAGACAGAATTAAGTAATTTTACACCCTAAGGCTATATGTATCGTCCTAAAAAAAGTTGACACGTTCTGCTTATGCACTATTCAGAAAATTGAATAAGTTTTTTTCAAAAAAAACTTAAAAGAGCAAGGATTTCGTTTGGATGGAAACTCCTTTTGTAAAAAAAGGAGAGGAGTTTTCATCTAAACGGAATATGCAAAGGCTTCTCCTTCTTGATACACAGCAGCTGCAGGGCTGTTAAGTTCTAAGTAAACGAAATAGTTTTTTGACATTAGCACCAAATTTTATTTGCCCTTTAGTAATTGAGTGGACACCATTCTTTCTATGGATATTAATAGAAATAGTGCTAAAAACAGCACTATTTACTGGACCATTATTAGTTGTAATAGCGTTTCTATCTTCGTGATGGATAACATCCTTAACCCAATGTAAATTGTTTTCTATTTCCCAATGCCCTCGAATCCCTTCATGGAAGTATTGGGCACTAGTTGTACTTTCATCAGATATATAAAACCTGTTACTATAAATTTGTTTGCCATTTTTAATAGTATGTTTATGGACATGGATAAAACGGCTTAAATTCTTCCATTCACTAGCTTTATGGCTTGTTCTTGCATTGAATACCGAAACATGCCAAGAAGATTGTCTCCCGTGATTTTTTTCATATTCTACATAAGTGTCTAGAGGTTTTTGTTCTATAATTACCCTTTCTATTTCACGAAATAAGGTTAATTGATTCCGTTTAACCTGTATCACATAATGATTTCCAATAGCAACAATTTTTTCAACTGTTTTTTTTAGTATGTAAAGCATCTAGAAATAACGTTACTCCCATTTCTTTTAACTCATTGATAAGAAATTGAACAACATGTGCTTCACTTTTTTTCCTATTTCTATAAGTTTCCAAGGAGTAAACTAAACCACTTTTTTGGCAAAAAATACTTACAATTGCTTGAAAGTCTCGATTCTTACTGTATCTTTTTCCTAATAGGGTCGATTTTAGTGCTTTCCCATCTGCACTTAATGCTGTTCCTTTTTTTATGGGAACATATGCCTTTGTCCATTTCTTGAATGCTAGAATAAGTTCTGTTTGATCTACTGTATTAATCATCGTAGAAAATGTAACATGGGAAGGTATTGGGTGCTTTAATCCTAATTTTTCTGTAAAAAGTTTTGAATGTATTTTTGCAAATCTCGCTATTGGACGACCTCCTAAATGACCAGCGATTCTAACGATGTAAGAAAATATATTTAAAACATTTAATATAAAATTCATTCTAGTTGAGGTCTAATATTAACCTTTCTAGCAATAATTTGATAGATCAAGTTCATTGAAATAGTAGGAATAAAATCAAAAAGTACTCGAACCTTTTGTCTCAAATCACGAAGCGTTTTAGCTTCTTTTAGAGCCTCTTGAAAGCTTTCATCAGCAGCTCTAGTAATTTGGTCAACAAAAAAAGCTAAGAGCATTATCAAAGCAAATATAGTTGATAAAAACTGTTTACCATGTCCATAATTATGACCTAAATTATAATCTTGGTTTTTAAGTGTATTGAATGTCTCATTTTCAATTTTCCATCGAGATCTACCAGCCAAAGAAATAGAGAAAACTGATTCTTTAGACAAGGTTAAATTAGTAATCCATTTATTAGAATAAGTTATGGTATTCTTTTGTAAGTCAAGCTCTTCATACTCTAGGTAGTTTACTTTTATATCTTGGTGACTACCATTTAATATTAAATTTGATTTCCACTTAAACTTACACAAAGTGTTTTTATCTTTTTGATATTGCCATTCATTTAATTCCTTTTTTTTATCCAGTTGTTTGACTTGTTCTAGGACATAACCTTCTTTGATGACGATTATAAAATCCATATTGGATTGTTCTGCTTGTAAAGCTTTAATAGTTGGTCCATCAGCATACAAGGCATCCAAAAGGGTTACTATTTTTTCATTTGGTAAAATAGCTCGAAGGTGTGGCAATAAGCGTTTACAAGCATTCCTTTCACAATCGTTTTTAGTCGTACCATCTTGCCGAATAATTGCTTCTCCATAGACAGGAAATACGGTTTTTAATTTAGGTGTAACAACACTTGCAGCAAGTAATTGATGGTGGTATTCGGTCGTACCATTTTTACGATTTTTAGTCAAACATTGAGGGCAATTTACCTTATTTGATGAATAAGTGCCTGTTCCATCTACACTTACTAATAAATGATTATCTAAAAAACGTCTATTATTTAAAGCACCTTAACTTTCTAAATGCTTAAACATAGTTTTAAATGTAGCAAGTAAATACTCTGGAAGAACAGGATCTAAAATTTTCCTTATTCCATTATCGCTTGGTACTTTCTTAATCTTAAATACTTGTTCTAAATTCTCTTTTCGAAAGGCAAAATTTGATATAAAGCTTAATAATGATGGGTCTTTCAATGCAAACATTGCAAAAGAAGCCATACAACAATCATGAAGTGAAAATTCTGTTTTTCCCTTCCGATGCTTAGGTATTTCTTGAAAACTATTTGAGATTATTTCTACTAATTGATCGTACATTTTTTTTTGATAAAAATACAATCTATTTTCAATGAACTAAAATCTATTTTTTTAATATAATTTCGTTTATCGTTAGAACCGCTGTACAAACTAGTAACGTCCAATATTAATTTGTAACAGAAATGAATAATATGCTAGGACAGGTTTATCATCGTCAGACTTAGTATAATATACCCTACCTGAATCATTTTATCCATGATGAGAATTGCTCTTTTTTGAGAAAAATACGAAGTGTTAATTAATAAAATTTTAATGTATTTTTTTTTACAAAAACTTGTTTCATAAATAAAAAATGATTAATTATACTTAATGAAATAATAGTAAACCCATAGACAATTAAAGATTCTCATTGAGTTGTTAAAAAAGGTAGGACCTAGTACCTTTTTTAATATAACTTACAAATTAAGAGCCTGATAAATTTTTTATCAAGCTTTTTAGGCTTGGAAACTAATACCCAATTACCATGAACAATAAACCACCCGATGACGCTAATAACAGCAAAAATCAGAATAACGATCAAAGTAGAGCTTTATTCACTAGCTCTATAGCCAATCAAGAACAGCATAAAATTCCAGAAATTAGCCTCCCCAAGGGAGGTGGCGCTATAAAAGGGATTGATGAAAAGTTTGAAGTTAATCCTGTAAATGGAACCAATTCGGTAAGCATACCACTACCTGTAGCTCCTACTCGAGGTGGTTTCTCACCTAGCTTGTCTATTAATTATGGCTCAGGTCAAGGAAATGGTTTATTTGGAATGGGCTGGGGACTTAGCCTACCTTCAATTCAACGAAAAACCGATAAGCAACTTCCTAAATACCAAGATGCAACAGAGAGTGATACCTTTATCCTAGCAGGAGCAGAGGATTTAATTCCTTTGTTGGAAGAAACTTCTCCTGGTTCTGGAATTTGGAATGAAGTTATCCGAACAACCAGTACGCATCAAGTCAAAAAATATAGACCACGAATAGAAGGCAGTTGGATTAGGACAGAACAATGGAAAGAACTGACGACAGGTATTATACATTGGCGAGTCATTAGTACCAACAATACGATAACTGTTTACGGATTAACAACCAATGCTAGAATTGCCAATCCAGAGGCTCCCGATACTCAGATTTTTGAGTGGTTAATTTCTCATTCTTATGATAATGTTGGAAATATTATTTTGTATGAATATAAAGAAGAAAATTTAGCTGGCGTATCTCCTAGCATTTACGAAAAAAACAGATCTATTTCTAATGTAACGAGTCGTTATTTGAAGCGGGTACATTATGGAAATAGAGAGCATTATCATCAAGGAGATCCTTTGCCAGATCCAAGTGATTTTTTATTTGAAACGGTTTTGGATTATGGGGAGCACGATGTTATCCCAGCACCTCAAGAAACACAGACTTGGGAAGCCCGTCAAGATGCTTTTTCTAGTTTTCGGAGCGGTTTTGATATTAGAACCTATCGCCTTTGCAAACGTGTTCTATTATTTCATAAGTTTGATAACCCAATTGATCACCCTGCTCAATATGACCAACCAGTTGTTGATTATTTGGTAGCAGCGGTAGATTTTGTTTATGAAGACTTTCCAGATGAAACTCAATCTGCACAACATTTAGAAGGATTTACTTATCTCAAAAAAGTATTTAATACAGGATATGTATATGATACAATAGACGCTGTATACAAATCAAAAAAACAACCACCTCTTTGTTATTATTATCAACAACACGAATGGAATACAGAGATTCAAACGCTCTCTGATGAAGCCTTAAAACAAGCGCCTACAGGTATCAATAACAATGGTTATACTTGGACAGATTTGTATAGCGAAGGACTCTCGGGTATTTTGACAGAACAAAATCAAGCTTGGTATTATAAACAAAATCTAGGAAATGGCAACTTTAGCCCTGCAGTCTTGCTCAAAGAAAAACCTTCTTTTGGAGGGCTGAATGCTGGCGCACTTCAATTACAAGACTTAGATGGTTCTGGTGAAAAGCAATTGGTGAATTGGGGGAATGCGCCCAAGGGCTATTTTCAATTTGAAGAGGGCGAAGAATGGAAAGCACTTCAGTTATTTGAATCCGTTCCTAATCGGAACTTACTCGATGACCCCAATGCTCGATTTATAGACCTAGATGGTGATGGTCGTCCTGATTTGTTGATAACAGAAGACAACCTCTTTCAGTGGTACGAATCGAAAGGGAAAAAAGGCTTTGGTAAAATGAATCAGGTGTTGATACCTTGGGACGAGGAAGATGGTCCTCGGATTGTGTTTTCAGACCAAGAGCAAAGCATCTTTTTAGCCGATATGACAGGCGACGGAATGACGGACATCTTGCGCATCAAAAATGGCAGTATTTGTTTTTGGGCAAACAAGGGCTATGGTCAGTTTTCTGCCAAAATAAGTATGGGAAATGCGCCAATATTTGACCATGAAGAACTCTTTAATCCTCGATACTTGAAGTTGGTAGATATGGATGGTTCAGGAGTAAGCGATATTTGTTATTTAAGAAAAGATAGTATCCAAATTTGGATGAATCACAGTGGGAATACTTGGTCAGCAGCGCCAACTATTATTAACCCATTTCCAAGAATAGATAATCAAATCAATGTAGATTTTGTAGACTTATTGGGAACAGGAACAAGCTGTATTGTGTGGTCTTCTCCTGCTGCCAAAGACCAACAAACACCACTACGTTATATTAACCTAACCAATAGTATAAAGCCCCATTTATTATACCAATATAAAAATAACATGGGGAAAGAGGTCTCCTTTAAATACCTCTCCTCAACACATTTCTATTTAGAAGATAAAAAAGCAGGACAAGCTTGGGCTACTCAACTACCTTTTCCTGTTCATGTAGTACACAAAACAGAAGTTAAGGACCTCATCAGAAACACTGTATTTGTTAGTAAATACAGCTATCACCATGGGTTTTATGATAGAATAGAACGAGAATTCAGAGGATTTGGGCGAGTAGAACAACTAGATACAGAAGATTTTAATTTATTGGACCCAGACGCTACTAATACGCCATCAAATCCTGAACATTATCAGGTTCCTATAAAAAGCGTTTCTTGGTTTCATACAGGTGCTTCTTTTAAGCATCAAAGATTGACAGATGCCTATCAAAACGAATATTACCAGAATCCATCTGTAGAGCAAGAGTTAGGAGGAATAGAACTTCCTGAAAATCTAGATGACCAAGCCTATCATGAGGCTTTTCGAGCTTGCAAAGGACTATTGTTACGGCAAGAAGTTTATTCTTTGGATTTGGATCATCCAGATGGACTTCATGAGCATCCTTATAACGTTGCTGAATCTGCTTATCAAGTGCAATTGGTCCAGCCTCATAATGGACAAAGGTATGCTTCCTTTATTACTGTGCCAGTACAGTCTTTGACTTACGCCTATGAGCGAAACCCTGCGGATCCTAGAATTTCACATAACCTAATTTTGGCAACGAACAAATTGGGAATACCTACAGAAACGGCTGCTGTGATTTATCCTAGATTGGCGATTCCAACTGGATCGACCTTCCCATGGATGGTGAGAGAAGCACAGGAAAAATTACATGTTGTTTATTCTAAAATCAACCTCACTAATAATATAGATACAGACAATGTCTATCGTATCGAAAGTGCTTATGAAGAGCAAATTTTTGAGGTATTGGGTTTAACTTGGACAGTAGGTGATCCCTTCTTTTTTATTGATAATATAAAGTCCGCCGTCTTACATGCAACTGATATTCCTTATGAGCAAGATGCCAATGGGGTTTCGATTCCTTATCTACTTGATTACACCGGGGCGGGAGTAGAAAAACGCTTGAGTGGGCATACTAAGTCTTTGTTTTTAAAAAATGATTTATCAGGAGCACTAAATGAAGGGGAGCTAGAATCTTTGGGAATTCCTTACAAAAGTTATCAACTAGCTTATACCAAAGGCTTGCGAGATAAACTATATAAAACCTCTCCTGGGGCTAGTACTAATCTTTTGACAACGCTAGGAGGAACGGTATTGATTGATGCCAACTACGAGTCGGACGTCGATGGCAATTGGTGGGTTCCTTCTGGAACAACTATTTTTCCTGCCAACGCCGCTTCTAATTTTTACTTGCCGAGTAAAATAGAAGATGCCTTAGGTATGGTTTCTTTGGTTACTTATGATCGCTACAAGTTACTGATGACTAGCAGTGAAGATACCTTGGAAAATATTGTTACGGTTGAAAATGACTATCGAGTATTAGCTCCAAAACTGATCACAGACCCGAATGGAAACCGTAGCACGGTAGAATTTGATGCCTTGGGTATTGTCGTCAGATCAGCTGTAATGGGTAAGGTTGGTGCCAATGATGGTGATAATCTTCAAGGGATTGATACGGCTACAGCAGAAATAAGCTATGATTACTTAAATTGGATGGATAATGGCAAGCCCAATTTTGTATATAGTAAAGTACGAGAGGAACATCACTCAACAGGTTTACCTGCCGTTTGGCAAGAAAGCTACGTCTATTCCGATGGTAGTGGGGGGGCGATTATGACCAAGGTGCAAACCAAAGATGGTTTGGCAAATTCCTGGTCTAATGGAGTTTTGACACAGGTGGATACCAATAGCCTAACAACAAAGCGTTGGATCGGCAATGGGCGGACCATTATAGATAATAAAGGAAATCCCATTAAGCAGTATGAGCCTTATTTTAGTGATACGCACGAATATGAGGATGAAGATGACTTGGTACAAGTAGGGGTGACACCAATCCTGTACTATGATGCTGCAGGTAGAAATGTCAAAACAGTTTTGCCTAATGATACTTTCGTAAAAGTAGAATTTGATGCTTGGCAAAGTAGAGAATACGATACCAATGATACTGTTTTGGAGAGTAAATGGTATACCGATTTATATGATGCTAATCCGCTTAGTTTGCCCATTCCTCCCAATAGGGTAATTCTTGATAGTCTTACGGAGCCTACAGGAACATTGGTTACGCCAGAATTACGAGCAGCTTGGCTTGCGAGTCAACATGCTAACACGCCTAGCATAACACATACCGATTGTTTGGGTAGATCTATTTATGCAGAAACTAAGGAATCTGATACAGCTACTGCTAGTAGACATGCTGTTTATACAGAAACTGATTTATCAGGTCGATTTAGTAAAACTTATGACCAAATTGCAACTGCTCAACTGCTATCAGTAGGTAATTATGGCATAGCAAGAAATTTATCCGCCTTAGGGTTGACCAATATGTTAGGTCAAGGAGTTTATAACCAAACGGCTGTAAAAGGCAAAGCTTGGGTTTTTACCGATGTCATTGGTAGAATGTTGCGTGTTTGGGATAACCCAGATGCTACGAATACCCAAGATAGAATCACCTTCCGAACAGAATATGATGACTTGCATCGTCCTCTGAAAACGTTTGTACAACGGGGCAATATTCCTGCTTCTGAAATTTGTTTTGCAGAAACGGTTTATGGAGAAAGCCTTTCTTTGGCGATAGCTCAAACTAAAAACTTAAGAGGACAAGCCTATCAGAGTTTTGATCAATCAGGGGTTTTAACCACTGAGCAACTAGATTTTAAAGGGAATCCTCTAGAAATAACCCGTCAATTGGTCGTCAATTACAGCAATAATATAGATTGGGATAGCAGCCCCAATTTGGAATCAGATATTTTTAAGACTAGCGCTACTTATGATGCCCTCAATCGTCCAAAAAAAACAATTTTACCTGACAGTAGCATTGTTATTCCTACTTATAATATTGGTGGTTATTTGGAAAATCTAGAAGTAGATGCTCTAGGCTTAGGTAACCCTGTAGATTTCATGAAAGGGCAATCTTTTGATGCCAAAGGTCAGCGAGAGTCTATTAAATATGGAAATGATACGATTAGTAAATTTTTCTATGATGCCAATACGTTTAGATTAACCAATTTATTGACTACAGACAGTTCCAATACACCATTGCAAGATCTACAGTATACTTATGATCCTGTAGGCAATATTACAGAAATAGAGGATCTGGCACAACAGACTTTTTATTTCCAAAATGCGGTTATTAATCCCATAAAAAAATATAGTTATGATGCTTTGTATCGACTAAAAAAAGCGACTGGGAGAGAACATGCCGTACCAACTGTTCGTCCACCATATGAAGATTTGGCTCATTTGACAGGGATCCCTTCTCAAAATTCGGTTAATGCTGTACGAGAATACACTCAGACGTATGACTATGATGCTGCTGGGAATATTCTCGAAATGAAACATCGTACTTCTGCGACAGGAGCAACAGGGAGTTGGACAAGAAATTATGATTATAATACAAGTGCAGACAATCAACTATTAAACACTTCTATTACAACAAGTGGTGGCACAAATACGTACAATTATAATAATTACGATGTACATGGCAATATGACCAAAATGCCGCATTTACAAGCTATGACTTGGGATTTCCAAGATCAACTTCGAGCGGTAGAACTAAACAGTAATGGAGATACCGCTTATTATAATTATGATGGAGGTGGACAACGCACACGAAAGGTTATAAAAAGAAATGGAAGCAAAAAATCAGAACGGCTCTATTTAGGTGGAGTAGAGCGTTATCAAGAATATAATAATAATGGTGTTGTTACACTAGAACGCTGGACCTTGCAGGTGGAAGATATTGCGCAAGTGGATACTTTGACCGTTGATAATAGTGTTGCTGTCGTGACTCCAACTCCTTTGATTCGTTATCAGTACAGGGATCATTTGGGTTCGGCAAGCTTGGAAACGAATGAACTAGGTCAAGTAATAAGTTATGAGGAGTATCATCCTTTTGGGACTTCTGCTTATCGGACGGCTAAGTCTGGTACTGATTTGAGTTTGAAACGTTATCGTTTTACGAATAAGGAGCGGGATGATGAGACGGGGCTTTATTATTTTGGGGTGCGTTATTATGCGGCTTGGTTGGGTAGATGGACGAGTAGTGATCCTGGGGATTTTGTGGATGGGCTGAATTTGTATGTTTATGTGCGGAATAATCCTGTTAATGGGGTGGATTTGAAGGGGTATTGTACAGATCCTCCTGATTGTGGTTGCCCTACCCCTCCTTGTGATAATGAAAAAGCCACTTATAGTTGGGGTTCTTCTAATGATGCTAGTATAGAGAGTATAGACACAGATCCCACTATGTCAAGTGTTAGAGTAACGGAAACTAATTCTCAAAAGGGACCTGTCTCTAACGTTCTGAATGAAATTGAGATGTACCAATTAGCGTACATGATTCTGGTTAATGAGGAAGAGTTTAATGAAAGAGATCCTGAGTTTGAGAAAATTTTGGGATATACAAGTAGTTATTACACAGGAAAGACTGTACCAAGTGCTATTTCTTCTAATCCAGATGCATTGTTAGACGTTTTGAATGCTAATACAATAGCATTATTTTCTGAAAGTGAAGAAGAACAAGGCAAGGCAATCTATACTATGAGAGATATGCCAAATCAGTTCTTTTATGACGATCCTATAGTCAATTATCTCCCTATACCTAATTTAGCAAAAGGAATAATTCCTAGAATAAATAAAACTAGCATAGGAAGAAAAATATTAAGAGAAACAGATAATTTTGGAACGATAAATACGCCATCTGTTAAGAACTTTGATGAGTTTGTAGATGGGACAGGATTTTCTGGCGTTCATGATGCTGCAACAAATCATTGGTCTCTGTATAAAAGTGGTACAACACAAGTTCCTCAGTATGGTGGTCATGGAGCAGTAAACCGTAAATTGACTCAAGAGTTAACAAAAGGAGAACTACCTACTTCAGGGAAGAGAACAGGTTTTACAGTGATCAAAATCGATAAAAGTAGCTTAGAGGTTCGTTTTAATTCACGTTCTGTTAATGGGCTGTCAAAGAATCATAGTGCAAAAACTGCTCCATATGAATATCAAGAAAAAATATTCAAAGCCGTAAATGAAAGATATGGAGCTAAGTATAAAATTTTACCAGATCAAAGAGCAGGAGAGGACATATCGCCAGTTCTAATGAATTATCTTAAATAATAACAGAAATGAATAATAAAGTTTTATTTGGCCCGTATTACATATTCATAAAAGGACTAAAAGAAGATAGTGAAGTAATGAAACTATTAAATATGAAAGATTATATATTGAAATCTAAAAAAATGCCTTTTAATGGTGGATTCTTAGAAAGTGGAGTATGTATAACAGAAAATAACAATTGGAAACATATTATCGATGGCTGGAGTTATGAAATGTGGCAGATACAAGAAAGAAATCACTTTGAGAATATTAGAAAAGTGGGAAAAAATTACGAATTATTTTCATTTATGGTAGGAGATTCAGATGAAACTTTAGAATACTCATACTACAAGGGAGGCAGTTTAATTCGAGAATATCGTTATAGAGAGTCAATATCTGGTGAAGTACTGTTAAAGAAGTCCTTTGGAAAACCTTTGCCAAGTGAAAATGCCTCTTTTGATAAAAAAAGTGAAAATTATACTAATATGCTAAATATAGCAGAATCGATAGGTATAAAATTTAGTCATAATATTAGTACTCTGAATCTTTACGAACATAAGTATGATTAACAAGAAATAAGGTATTCCACTGAGATAGTAGCGATCTAGTAATGCGCCATTCCCAAGTACTTGGGAACAGTCACTAGTCGTTCTTTCTGTCATAGTACTAGGCTTACATGTTCGGTTTCATGGCGGTTCACATGCTTATATTTTCAACTGAAAAAGCTGAAAAGTACAAGCATTCCACCGCCCTAGTTTTGTGTACCTTGTAGGAATTGGACTTGTTCCAAAAAACTGGAGATAGAAATAAGAGAGATCATAATTCTTAAAAGAAAAAGTTGTTTGAAATAGCAATAATAAAATGCCTCATTTACAGGCAATGACGTGGGATTTCCAAGATCAACTTCGAGTGGTAGAACTAAGTGGAGGTAAAGCTTATTATAATTATGATGGAAGTGGGCAACGGATACGAAAGGTCATAGAAAGGAATGGAAGCAAAAAATCAGAACGGCTTTATTTAGGTGGAGTAGAGCGTTATCAAGAATATAATAATAATGGTGTTGTTACACTAGAGCGTTGGACCTTGGAGGTGGAAGATATTGCGCAAGTGGACACCCTTACTATTGACAATAGCCTTATGGTTGTTAATCCTGTAGCACTTATTCGATATCAATATAAGGATCATTTAGGTTCGGCAAGCTTGGAGACTAACGAAACTGGGCAGGTTATTTCTTATGAGGAATATCATCCTTTTGGAACTTCTGCTTATCGGACGGCTAAGTCTGGTACTGATTTATCTCTCAAGTGTTATCGGTTTACGAATAAGGAGCGGGATGATGAGACTGGGCTTTATTATTTTGGGGTGCGTTATTATGCGGCTTGGTTGGGGAGGTGGACTAGTTCTGATCCTGGGGATTTTGTGGATGGGCTGAATTTGTATGTTTATGTTCGGAATAATCCTGTTAATGGGGTGGATGAATTGGGGTATGAGACTGATCCGCCTAAATATACACAGGTTAACCAAACAGAAAACGGAGGAACTCTTTATAAAGATAATACATACAAAAATGCGTTTAAGCTAGTAACGGAGAGTGGAGGAGAGTATTATAGAAATACTGAAGGTCGCTATTGGGCAAAGATGGATGGTCAATGGGTAGAGCAATCTGTAGGGATGATGAAGGAGACAGGAGTTCATCAGATATTGGCAGGAATGTCTTCTGGGGCTTCTACTTCTTCTAATCAAGTGTCAAGAACAGTGCCTGAGACTATTCCACAAGAGGGAGGGGGTAGTGAATTAGAAACAATTGGTACAGGAAGTTTTATAGGCGACTTATTGGTAGGGGAAATTCCCTTTGTGGGCACAGGAGTAGACTTAGCGAACGCTGGAATAGAGTTTAGTAATGGGAATTATGTAATGGCTGGTCTTAATGCTGCTGCTGCTATTCCTCTCCTTGGATTGCTGTTCGGTTCTCTAGCAAAAAGTATGAAAGTTGCTAAAGCTATAGATAAAGCTGTTGATGCGACAGATTTAGGTAAGTACGGAGATAATTTAGATGAGACAGTTACTTTCTATCATGGGACAACTAAACAGGGGGCAGAGGCTATAAAGAAAAATGGAGTAGATGTTTCTCGTTCTACTCACTCTAAAGATTTTGGAGCAGGTTTTTATACATCTACTAATTATGATCTAGCCAAGAGAAGTCCTGTGAATAGAGTTCCAGGTGTAAGTAACATTGATGATGTACATGTCATAAAGTTTGATATACCAAAGTTTGAACTGGATAACTTAACGAGTCTTCGACTTAAGCCTAACACTCAAGACTTTTCGGATTTTGCTCGATTTCATAAAACTCATGGACCTACTACTTTACAGCATGGCGGACGTTTATATGATATGGTTACAGGTCCTTTAGTGTCTAGAATAAGTAATAAAACTAATACTGTTAAACATTTTGAAAAATTTTACGGTATAAGTCCAAGCATACAAACATCTTTTCACACGAAGTCTTCGCAAAGACTACTAAATATTTACATGAGATTTTAAAATGAATTGGAAACAAGAATTAAAAGAAGAGCATCTCCTTGCTATAGAGTCTGTTAATAAATTACTTCAGGAAAGATTAAATTACAGTAAGCAAGAAGCAACTACAGCGATTAATAATCAGTTTGAAGCTACTCTCAATCAAGAGACTATGGAGTATATAGAGGATCATCTGGATTTTATGTTTTGTCATGACCACCCATGGGTTATTGCCCTTAGAATTAATTATATTAATAGAAATATCTCTGATATAGAATATTATGACTACATAGCTAAAAATACATAATTAAATATTAAAAAAAAGTAGAAAGGTATTCCACCTCAGAAGCCAACAGACTAGAATCACGCCAG
>Ga0114952_1002023_pt1 | contig 16223 bp, 17 predicted proteins | sample SidtaG_2_FD_87303 | JGI IMG/M metagenome (GOLD analysis project Ga0114952, IMG submission 87303) | Marine algal microbial communities from Sidmouth, United Kingdom - Sidmouth_Asex2 metaG | ecosystem: Host-associated > Algae > Red algae > Unclassified | place: Sidmouth, United Kingdom | collected...
ATATTTGTGGTACACAATTTGTTATTAATAGTGTATGAAGCACCTTTACCTAATAGTTTTCTTCTTATTTGTTTCTTTTAGTTATGGTCAAGATGCTACGACTAAAGGGGACATTGATGGTTTTAAACTGTATCCTAACCCTGTGACAAATGGTAAGGTGTATATCAGCACCGCTAACAATGCTCCAAAAAAGATTTTAATTTTTGACGTTTTAGGTACTCAAGTGCTAGAAACGACCATACTTGGTAAAGAATTAAATGTCACAGAACTTGACGCAGGTGTATATGTCTTGCGTGTCTACGAAAACAAAAAAGTTGCCACTAGAAAACTGGTAGTTAAATAGTAATTTTTGTTGATTTCTTCTCTCGTTGATTTGTCAATTTTATCGACCAAACGCAGCCTTAGTTTCTTTTACCTACATTTTATCGAATTTCACAACATTTATAATGCGTAAGTAAAGTCTTTCATTATCTTTATCCTGTTGATCCCAAATCAATAACCTATGAAAAAATGCTACTTTATCTTATTGCTATGCTTTGCTGTGGCCACTTATGGTCAAGATCATTCGGTAGAAAGCATGACTTCAACAACCAAAGAGTCGACTTTTAAACTCTATCCGAATCCTGCTACTAAAGGAGTAGTTTATATAACTACTGATACCAACAAGTCAAAAGAAATAGTTGTTTATGATGTTTTCGGAGAAATTGTACTCACCGATCGTATTCAAACCAAAGCACTTAACATCTCTAGACTAGTCTCTGGAGTATATGTGTTGCAGGTTACTGAAAAAAATGAAACAATGACCCGTAAACTGGTTGTCAAATAATATATACTAACTCAAGTTCACAAAAGCTCTTACCATTAGGTGAGGGCTTTTTTATTTTATTACAACTGAGGTATACGTATTTTTGCCTTCAATCGCACTTAAAGCTCTCGAATTTGGTAATTCAGACTGCTCTTACGTTTCAAAAGCCAATCTCATTTGAGGCATATAAGAAAACTAGAAACAGGGTCATAGGAGAGTCTTTGGGAATGAGAAATGAATATGATCGATATATTTAACATACAGTATGATTCTGAGTTTAAGACTAAGGCATTGGAAGTTTTTGAGTTTCAGTATCGAAATAATTTGGTATATCAAAAGTTCTGTTCACATTTAAAAAAGTCACTAAGCAACGTAAAACATATTGATGACATTCCTTTTCTACCAATCGAATTTTTCAAATCAAAAACAATAGTTTCTACAACTGACAAACCGCAAGCGCTCTTCACAAGTAGCGGAACCACAGGAAATACTACAAGTATTCATCAAGTAACTGACCTATCAATTTATGAACAGAGTTATATTAACTGCTTTAATAAATTTTATGGTTCAACAAGTAGTTATTGTATACTAGCATTGCTACCTTCTTATTTAGAAAGGAAAGGGTCTTCATTAATTTTTATGGTTGATGACTTAATTAAAAAAAGTAATCACCCTGAAAGTGGGTTTTATTTAGATGATTTTAAATCACTTCGAAATAAATTAGAGCGGTTAGACAATGAAGGCGTTACGGTTTTACTTATTGGTGTTTCATTTGCACTATTAGATTTTGTTGAAAAGCACCCCTTAAAATTAAAAAATACCATCATTATGGAAACTGGGGGTATGAAGGGTAGGCGTAAAGAGCTTATTCGAGAAGAATTACATCAAACTTTACAAAATGGTTTTGGAGTCGATGCAATTCACTCAGAATATGGAATGACAGAATTACTATCACAAGCCTATTCAAAAGGCCATGGAATTTTTAATACACCACCATGGATGAAAGTGTGTATTCGTGATACTGAAGATCCACTTACTATGCAATCAGAAGGAAAAACAGGCGGTTTGAATATTATTGATTTGGCAAATGTGAATTCTTGCTCTTTTATTGCGACACAAGATTTAGGAAAGTCTTATGCTGACGGAAGCTTTAAAATATTGGGGCGTTTTGATTATTCAGATATTCGCGGTTGTAACTTACTGGTGATGTGACCAACTAAAGCCCTAAAATCTTTGCGTCAATAAAAAAAGTAGAATTTACATCAATAACATGGTCTACACTCATTGCCTCATCAGTTACTGTATTTAGTCTTAAGTTGTAGCTATCCTTTTTAATATATTCTTGAAGGTCTACATCAATGATATCAAGATCTAATACCGTAGCCGCTTCAGGTACATCCGTTTTTGAAGCAATTTTTATTTCATCAAGTCCTTCGGCAGAAATATAAACCTCAATCGACTCAAGAAAACTAAAATCTGATTCTGAAGGAGCCTTTAAGTCTAATTGCAACTGAGTCAATTTAATTTCCTCAACCAAATCTTTACGCGTATCATTTGACTCAAATTCACTTTCTGAATTCGTTTCTGTATCGGGGGTGAAAATATCAAAAGGAAGATTTACACCCGCACTTGAGGGAATAGTGACTTGTGTGTTATAGTCAACGTCGAATTTTGTGAGCTCATCGAGCTTATCACAACTAATAAAAAGTACAAGAAAAACGAAAAAATAAATAAACCTACGCATTAGAATAAAGTTTGAAAATGTGTTACCATTCTAACGCAGCAGATAAACAATTATTTGCTTAGATGCTATAATTCCACTTGAAATACTTTTTTATTAAGAGAAAATGGGACTCGCAAGAAAAAGACCCTCCAATTATTTCACCACCAAAACATAATAGTTTCTTCTCCCTTTTTGCAAGACAACAAATTTGTCGTTGATTAAATCGTTAATTGTAATTTTGTAATCTTCCTTGACTTTCTCTTTATTTACTGAAATAGCATTCTGTTTCAACTCTCGTCGAGCTTCTCCATTAGACCCTAGAAATTGGGTTTCAGCGGCTAGGGCAGCTATCATGTCTAATCCTTCTTCTACCAGTACTCTTGAAATCTCAGCTTGCGGAACACCGTCAAAAACATCTAGAAATAATTTTTCATTTAACTTTTTTAAGTCTTCTGAAGTTGATTTTCCGAATAGCATATTACTTGCTTCAACAGCATTATCTAATTCTTCTTTCGAATGAACCATTACCGTAATTTCTTCTGCAAGCCTCTTCTGAAGTATTCGTAGATGAGGAGCTTCCCCATGTTCTGTAATTAAAGCCTCTATTTCTTCTTTGGATATAAAAGTGAATATCTTGATATATTTTCTCGCATCATCATCAGAAGTGTTTAACCAATACTGGTAAAATTTATAAGGCGATGTCCGCTCTGCATCTAACCAAACATTACCACTTTCTGTTTTTCCAAATTTTGTTCCGTCAGCTTTTGTAATTAATGGGCATGTTAGAGCATATCCCTTCCCACCGCCAATACGTCGTATAAGCTCAGTACCTGTAGTAATATTTCCCCATTGGTCGCTACCCCCCATTTGCAAGGTGCAATTACGATTCTGATAGAGGTATAAAAAATCGTAACCTTGTACCATTTGATAGGTAAACTCTGTAAAAGACATACCCTCTTTCGCTTCAGAGGATAATCTTTTTTTAACTGAATCTTTTGCCATCATATAGTTCACCGTGATATGCTTGCCCACATCTCGTATAAAATCTAGAAAAGAAAAATCTTTCATCCAATCGTAATTATTGACTAAAATAGCTGCATTGTCCGCACCACTTTTAAATTCTAAAAAGCGAGCTAGTTGTTCTTTTAAAGCTTCTTGATTATGGCGTAAGGTTGCTTCATCTAATAAATTACGCTCTGAAGATTTTCCTGAAGGATCACCGATCATACCTGTCGCGCCTCCAATCAAGGCAAATGGTTTATGGCCTGCAAGTTGAAAATGACGCAACATCATTACAGCTACCAGATGCCCTATGTGCAATGAGTCTGCGGTGGGGTCAATACCCACGTATGCTGATTGCATACCAGTCGCAAGATGTTCTTCTACACCAGGCATTGCGTCGTGTAACATTCCGCGCCATTTTAATTCCTCAACAAAGTTTGAAGCCATTACCTTAATTTTAAGATTGTCATGCAAATATAAAAGGAAATGTTACGGTTTTCCGATACTAACCAAAGGAAATTATCCAAGTCTATTCCCTAACTTTGATCTATGAATTTAGTGACAGGAGGCACGGGTTTGGTAGGTTCACATTTATTAATGCACCTGATTCAAAATGGTAAATCTGTAAAAGCCATTCACAGAAAGGGAAGTCTTTTACATCGGGTTGAAAAAGTTTTTAATTACTATCATGAGAACGGATCTGAACTCTTTCAAAAAATAGATTGGGTAGAAGCTGATCTTAACGATATACCCGCATTAGAATGCGCATTTGAGCAAATAGATTACGTATATCACGCCGCAGCCTTTATTTCTTTTGACCCTCGTAATTATGAGTTATTACTCAAAACAAATACTGAAGGCACAGCAAATATCGTCGACCTTTGTATAGCTAATACCGTAAAAAAACTTTGTTACGTCAGCACCATTGGCACAATAGGTAAAAGTACGCATGGAACAATTGCCAACGAAAAAAATGAATGGTATGACCAGCATGTAAACGTGTATGCCCTTGCCAAATATGCCGCTGAAATGGAAGTATGGCGTGGTACTCAAGAGGGGCTAGCGGCTGTTATAGTCAACCCTGGTGTAATTATTGGTCCCGGTTTTTGGAATACCGGTAGTGGAGCCCTTTTTACAACAGCAAATAAAGGGTATAGCTACTATCCGCCCGGAGGCACAGGTTTTGTAACTGTTACTGATGTTGTACGAATGATGATTACCTTGATGAATTCTCCGATAGAAAACGAGCGTTTTATTGCTGTTGCAGAAAACTTAACTTTTAAAGAAATATTACAAAAATTGACCACATGTTTAGGTACATCTGAACCAAAAAAGCAACTAAAATATTGGCAATTGGAAATTGGACGTGTCCTCGATTTTTTATGGAGCACTAGTACTGGAAAAAAAAGAAAATTAACAAAAAACGCTATTCATTCAATGAAGCATCGCGATGCATACGCTAATGAAAAAATAAAGGAATTTATAAATTTTGAATTTGAATCTTTAGACCCAACTATTCAATTTTCTTGTCACCACTTTGCAAAAGAGAATCTTTAGTCTTTTTCGTTTTTAAACGTGCTGCCTCACTTTCTACCCTTTTCAAACTATCGCGCTCTTTCTTTTCGGTTGACAAACGATCTTCCTCATCTTGTAATTTTGCCTCTACAGCTATATAAATTTTTTCGTGTTCCTCTGGTAAAGAAGCGTAGTATCGATCGCTTTCTACAAATTGTAAACTATCAATTTCATATTTTTCATATATATATTGCATGGGTTCAATACCATGATTTCTTAAGACCATTACATTCGTATTCTTAGCGGCATTTAAGATTGCTAGATCATTAAGTATGTCAACCATGGTATCTTTTGAAATAAGATTATCTGGCTTTTCTAAAAGTTTTTCGGCACAAGAGCTGATTAATAATAGAAGTAGAATAAGAGCCGCTTTTTTCATGTTATCTTTCAAAAGTTAGTCGCTTTGCATTACGTTCCATAGAAAGCTTTCCGTTTTCATAGGCCAAATGTCCATTCACAAAAGTATGGGTGATTTGCGACTCAAAAGTGTGACCGTCAAAAGGCGACCAACCACACTTATATAAATTTGTTGCTGGGGTGACCGTCCATGGTTTATTCAAATTAGCCAACACTAAGTCTGCGAAATAACCCTCTCTAATATATCCTCTCTTTTCAATGTCAAACAATTTAGCCGGGTTATGACTCATTTTCTCCACCAATCTTTCCAATGAAATAAATCCCTCTTTATATTTTTCTAGCATTGCTACCAATGCGTGCTGTACTAAAGGACCACCAGATGGGGCCTTTGTATATACATTATCCTTTTCGGTTAGTAGGTGCGGAGCATGGTCTGTAGCAATGACATCTATGCGATTGTCTAAAAGCGCTTCCCATAATTTTGAACGGTCAGCTGCCGTTTTCACCGCAGGATTCCATTTTATCAAAGTACCTTTGTCCTCATAATCTTCATCAGAAAACCAAAGGTGGTGAATACAAACTTCAGCAGTAATTTTCTTTTCTTCTAGGGGGATATCATTTCGAAATAAGTCCATTTCCTTTGCCGTTGACAAATGAAAAACATGCAGTCGGGCACCTGTTTGCTTTGCTAAAGCAATTGCCTTCGATGAAGAAAGATAACAAGCTTCAGCACTTCGAATCAACGGATGATACTTTGCCGGAATAGCATCACCATATTTTTCTTTGTACTTGGCTAAATTATTTTTAATGGTTGTTTCATCTTCGCAATGTGTAGAAATAACCATTTCAGTACTTCTAAATATTTTTTCAAGTACTTCCTCGTCATCTACCAACATATTACCTGTCGAAGAGCCTAGAAATAATTTCACCCCTGAACATGCATTTTTATCTAGGCGTTTAAGTTCTTCTAGATTCGTATTAGTTCCACCAAACAAAAAAGAATAGTTGGCATAAGAAGTTTCATTCGCCACAGCAAATTTCTCTTCTAGTTTTTCAATAGTTGTAGTCTGCGGATTTGTATTAGGCTGTTCCATAAAAGTGGTAATACCTCCTGCAATCGCTGCTCTACTTTCAGAAGCTATATTTCCTTTATGAGTAAGCCCCGGTTCTCGAAAATGCACTTGATCATCAATAACACCTGGCAGTAAATGAGATCCTTTGGCATCAATTACTTTTGCGTTGGCATCTGAAATAGCTGTATCTATTTTAAAAATACAGTCATCTTTGATCAACACATCGCCATCGAAAATTCTATTTTCATTAACTATTTTTGCATTTTTAATCAACACCTTTGCCATACCTAAAATCTATTTTTCTGAAACATACTACGCAATTTCATTTTTAAAACTCCAAAAATAGCCTCATTGACTATTGAAGACGACATTTTAGATTTCCCTTTTACGCGATCTCTAAAAATGATGGAGACTTCTTCAATTTTATAGTTCTGTACATACGCACGAAACTTCATCTCTATTTGAAAAGCATAGCCCACAAAACGTATGGAATCTAAATCTAAGTTTTCTAGAACATTACGCTTATAGCAAACAAAACCTGCGGTTGGATCATGCACTCTCATACCGGTAATCATCTTAACATAAAATGAAGCCCCATAAGACAAAAGCACCCTATACAATGGCCAATCAACAACATTAACTCCTTTTTTATAGCGCGAACCTACGGCTACATCAGCACCGTTCTTACAAGCGGTATGTAGGCGCAATAAATCAGAAGGGGTATGCGAAAAATCAGCATCCATTTCAAAGATGTAATTATATTTTTTAGCAATTGCCCATTTGAAACCATGTATATAGGCTGTACCTAAGCCAGATTTTTCTTTACGAACCTCTAAAAACAAACGATCAGAAAATTCTTGTTGTAATTTTTTCACCTCATTCGCAGTACCATCAGGAGAATTATCATCTACGATGAGCACATGAAATTCTGTTTTAAGTTCAAAGACAGCCCTTATAATAGCCTCAATGTTCTCTATTTCATTGTAGGTAGGGATTATGACTAAACTGTCAGACATAGAAACTGCTTCGGTTTGGGCAAAAATAGTGTTTTCACTACAGCGAAAAAATGTCCTTTTATCATTTATGATATTTTTAATCGTTAGCTAATGTGCGGAATTTGTAATTTTGAATTGAATTAACCTCAAAAAATGCTTTTTAAACTACCAAAACTATTTCTGTACCTCTTAGGTGCAATCTTTATTATTAATTTATTTCAAGCGCATTTTACAGAGCTCATTTTTGACGAGGCCTATTATTGGTACTATGCGCAAAATTTGTCTTGGGGCTATTTTGATCACCCCCCCATGGTAGCATGGTTAATTAAATTAAGTAGTATTTTATTTAATGGGGAGTTAGGTGTTCGTTTTATGAGTTGTTTGCTCTCTGCCGCCACTTACATTTTACTTTGGTCAATGGTTGACCACCCAAGAAAGAAAGATTTTGTGCTCCATTTTTTTGCCATTGCATTTTCAATGACACTTTTAAACGCCTATGGTTTCTTTACATTACCTGATACTCCATTACTGTTTTTTACTGCAATGTTTTTGTGGATTTACAAAAAATTTATCGTGTCGCCCTCTGCAATTTTAGCCTTATTTTTAGGGATAGTTATGGCGGCAATGATGTATAGTAAATATCATGCTGTTTTAGTTATCACTTTTGTATTACTGTCTAATTTAAAGCTAGTTAACAACACCAATGCGCGAATAGCGGTACTGATATCACTTATCTGTTATGCGCCACATTTTGTATGGCTCTATGAGCATGATTTTGTTTCCATCAAGTACCATCTTTTCGAAAGACCTAATCAAGCGTATACCTTTTTGAAGTTTACAGGTGGTTACTTTTTAAATTTGGTTGCTCTTTTCGGATTTACATTTCCGCTAGTCTATTACATTTTATATAAAACAAAACCAGTAGATAAATTTGTAAAAGCTCTTATTTACCTGACCTATGGAATTTTAATCTTCTTTTTTATCTCAAGCTTTTCGAAGCGCGTACAAACACAATGGATTATCCTCATATCTATCCCCTTAGTTCTATTAATATTTAACTATGTACTTACGCATGAGAAAATACGAAAATGGTTTTTTGGTTTGAGTATTGTAAATGTGATAGTGCTTTTATTTCTTCGTATTGGACTCATTTATGAACCTTTCTTTCCCATAGTATTTGAAACACATGGGAATAAAGAATGGGTAAGCCGCCTAGAATATGAGGTGTGGGACACTCCCGTGGTCTTTGAAAACTCGTATCGCAATGCTTCAATGTATCAATTTTATTCTGGTCGAACAGCCACGTCTTTAAACAATATCATATACCGACAAAATCAATATTCAATTGATAACTCAGCTTCTAATTTGCAACATGAAAAAGTTTTTTATTCTTCAAAATACACCCCAAAACCCGGTTTCGCTTTTCCACGACCTGATGGCTCGCTATATTACGGGGGATACATTGAAAATTTTGAATCTTTTCGCAGGCTACGATGTATTGTTGAAGCCGATAAAGTTAAACTTGATCTTGACCAAACATTGACACTTAAAGTCTATAATCCGTATGGATATGACATTGCGTTAAAAAAACTCAAATTTGGAATTGCTTATTTAAACGATTACAAAAAAGCCATCGAACTTCAACCCGTTATACCAAAAGCTTTGGACACCACAATTTTGAAGTTAAAATCAAATGATACCACTAATTTTACGTTTAAACTACCGATACCCAAAATGGGAAATCCAGAATACTTTCGAATAGGAATTTCTGAGAACAATCTTCCGTATGGTCTTAACGGAAATAATATTAAGCTTGACTGATGGAGCCCCTTTTTAGACATATAGAAAATATTGATTGGGTTACCGTAATTATATTTGGCAGTCTATTATTGATAGTGATTGCCAAAAGTACTTTTTACAACAGATTTTTGAATTTCATAATTCTACCGTTTAACAATAAATACATTTTTATGTATAATAAGAAGGATAAATTGATCAATTGGTTTCATATCTTTTTTACCCTCTTTCAAATTGTAAACTTCGCATTATTTCTATTTCTCTCATGGAAAGCACTATTTGAATCTGATGAAGATCAAAATCTATACTTCTTTCCGGTAATTTTAGGCGCTGTTCTATTGTTCTTAGTACTCAAAGTATTCTTGCAGTTAACGAATGGATTTATATCTAAGTCAAACCGAGAAATAAGCGAACTTATTTTTAAAAAAATATCATATCTCAATTATAGTGGTATTATCATGTTTCTTGCCAACGTTGTTCTTAGCTATGTGTTGAAAGACTCAAAACCTGTAGTATTTATAACATTCTTACTCATTCTATTAATTAATACCATAGGATGGATCACCCTCTTGAGGAATCATCAAAAGTTTATAACTCATAACTTTTTCTATTTTATTTTGTACCTTTGCGCACTCGAAATTGCCCCTTGGGTTATTATTGGGAACTACTTAAACGATTGAAAATTATGAAGGTAAAAACGATTTTGGTCTCTCAGCCAGAACCGAAGATGGAAAATTCCCCTTATTCCAAGCTGATTGATAAGGAGAAGGTAAAAGTCGACTTCAGACCTTTTATTCATGTTGAGGGTGTTGACGCTAAAGATGTACGTCAACAAAAGATTGACCTTAACAACTATACAGCCATCATTTTAACGAGCAGAAATGCTGTTGATCATTTCTTTAGAATTGCAGAAGAAATGCGATTTAAAGTGCCCGATAGCATGAAGTATTTTTGCCAATCTGAAGCTGTTGCTTACTATCTTCAAAAATATGTAGTTTATCGCAAGCGCAAAATATATGTAGGGAAAATGAACTTTCCTGATTTAGTCTTATTATTTAAAAAGTATAAAGACGAAAAATTTCTCCTACCTTCATCTGATTCACTAAAAGCCATCGTACCTGAGACTTTAGATAAATTAGGTATAGACTGGACACGGGGTATTTTTTACAAAACGGTAATTAGTGACTTATCTGACCTAAGAGATGTATACTATGATATTTTAGTGTTTTTTAGCCCGTCAGGCATAGATTCTTTATTAAAGAACTTTCCTGATTTTGAACAGAAAGAAACTAGAATAGCGGTTTTTGGTAATTCGACAGTAAAAGCGGCGGCAGCAGCTGGACTACGTTGTGACATTACTGCTCCTACTCCTGAAACACCTTCTATGACAATGGCCTTACGCAAATACATTATTGAAGTGAATAAAAAATAGAATGCTAACTCTAACTCAAAAAAAACCCTGAAATGTCTTTCAGGGTTTTTTTATTTCTAAATTTTGAGTTGTTATTAAAAAGCATACCGCTGAGGTCCGCCTCTTCGTATTTCCTCGCTAGCATAAGATTCAAATTGTTTGAAATTTTCTCTGAACGCGTTTGATAGCTTAAAGGCTGTCGTATAATAGGCATGATCATCATTCCAAGTGGTTCTTGGGCTCAATACACCCGTTGGTACCCCAGGGCATGATCGTGGTTGTGCTACTCCAAAAACCGAGTGAATATGATAATCATCGTAGTTATACAAACCTAACTCACCATTCAAAACGGCGTTGATCATAGCGCGGGTGTATTTCAATTTCATTCTTGTTCCAACACCATAAGGCCCGCCAGTCCAGCCAGTATTGACCAACCAAACATTCACTCCAGCAGCTAGCATTTTCTTGCTTAACATTTCAGCATATTTCGCAGGATGTAATGGCATAAAAGGAGCGCCAAAACAAGCGGAGAAAGAAGGAATAGGTTCTTTTACCCCTGCCTCAGTACCTGCTACCTTAGCCGTATAACCTGAGATAAAATGATACGCTGCTTGGCTAGGCGTCAACTTTGATATCGGAGGTAATACACCAAATGCATCTGCGGTTAAAAAGAAGATATTTTTTGGGTTTTTGCCTATCGATGGCCGTTGTACATTATCAATATTATAAATAGGATAACTTACCCTAGTATTCTGGGTGATAGAGGTATCTGCAAAATCAACATTTCCAGTTTCGTCAAGAATAACATTTTCCAGCAAAGCCCCTTTTCGAATAGCTCCAAAGATTTCTGGTTCGTTTTCTGCAGATAAATTGATGACCTTCGCGTAGCATCCTCCTTCAAAATTAAAGACGGCGTTTTCGTTGTTCCATCCATGTTCATCATCGCCTATTAACTTTCTGGAAGCATCGGTAGATAAGGTCGTTTTACCCGTACCAGATAATCCAAAGAAAATAGCAGTTTCACCATTTTTTCCAACATTCGCTGAGCAATGCATGGGTAAGGTATTTTTCTGCACCGGTAAGATAAAATTCAAAGCAGAAAAGATTCCCTTTTTGATTTCTCCGGTATAACCAGTTCCGCCAATTAGGGCGATTTTTTTGGTAAAATTTAAAATGGCAAAATTGTGTTGTCGCGTACCGTCAACCGTCGCATCAGCCATAAAGCCAGGAGCGTTCACTACCGTCCATTCCGGATCGAAATTTTTTAGTTCTTCATCAGTAGGGCGAATGAACATGTTATAAGCAAAGATATTGCTCCACGGAAATTCATTAATAACCCGAATATCCATGCGATAATTATGATCTGCACATGCGTAGCAATCACGAACATAAAGCTCTTTATCATTCAAATAAGTAATTACCTTGTCATATAAAGCGTCGAATTTTGCTGACTCAAAAGGAATATTAATATCACCCCACCAAACCTTCTTTTTAGTAATATCATCCTTTACTATAAATCGATCTTTTGGAGATCTACCCGTAAACTCACCGGTATTTACAGCAAGAGCTCCTGAAGAAGCTTCTTTGCCCATATTTTTATCTAAAGTGATTTCTTGAAGTCTAGTCGGCGACAATTGATACTTGATATTATCGTGGGTAATTCCATAAGATTTAAGTGAAATCGTTTCTGGAATTTTTTTCGAATTATTCATTAAATAGCTATTTTAATGATGCAAAATTATTGAAATTATATTTCTAACGTCATTTTTTTAGGAATATTTTAATCGAGATGCTTGATCGCTTGATACGCCAATAAGCACCATCCACAAATTAATAGTAATCCCCCTATCGGAGTTATAAAACCAATTATTTTAAAATCAAATTGGGTTAAGGTGTTCGTGGCCAAAAAATAAATAGAAAAACAAAAGAGAAAGACTCCTGTAACTATCAAATAATAAATCCATTTTTTACTTTTTTCTGGTAATTGTAATGTGCTTCCTAAAATCAAAAGAAAAAGGGCATGATACATTTGGTATTTTACCCCGGTTTCAAAAGTAGTAATCGCATCGGCGTCAACGAGCTTTTCTAAACCGTGGGCGCCAAAGGCACCCAATACAATTGCAAGGGTACCAAAGATAATTCCAGTAAAAAATATTGTTCTGTTCATAACTTAAATAACATATTTATTTATAAATGTAACAATTTGATACCTTAGTCTTTCGTTACTAATTCAAAACTAAGCAAAAGGAATATGACCCGGAATGTACTTTTGGTAGGAGCTGGAAAATCAACTTCTTATTTGATTGATTATTTTCTTGAAAAAGCAAGTCTTGAAAATCTGCACTTGACCATTGGTGATATTAATCCGGAGGCTATTTCCGCTGAGGTAAAAAATCATTCAGCTTGCACCCTAATTCTGCTTGATATTTTTGAAGATGAAGTAAGAAAAAAAGCTGTACAAGAAAGCGACATTGTCGTCTCTATGCTCCCTGCACGAATGCATATGATGGTCGCTGAAGATTGTATCACTTTTGCAAAGCATTTAGTCACCGCATCCTATGTTAGTGATGAGATCAAAAAATTAGACCAACAGGCCAAAGAAAAAGGACTGGTTTTTATGAATGAAATAGGATTAGACCCTGGCATTGATCATATGAGTGCCATGCAGGTTATTGATCGTATTCGTGATCAAGGTGGTAAGATGATACTTTTCGAATCTTTTACTGGTGGTTTGGTAGCACCCGAAAGCGACACAAATTTATGGAACTACAAATTCACTTGGAACCCTAGAAATGTTGTGGTAGCAGGACAAGGTGGAACAGCAAAATTTCTTCAAGAAGGCACCTACAAATATATTCCGTATCACAAATTATTCCGTAGAACAGAATTTTTTAAAATAGAGGGTTATGGAAGATTTGAAGGATATGCCAATCGTGATTCTTTGAAATACAGAGAGGCGTATGGCTTGCAAGATGTACTAACCCTGTATCGCGGCACGATGCGAAGAGTTGGATTTTCAAAAGCATGGAATATGTTTGTACAGCTAGGAGCTACCGATGATAGTTATACCTTAGAAAACTCAGAAGGGATGACCTATCGCGATTTTATCAATTCTTTTTTACCCTACTCGCCTACTGACTCTGTTGAACTTAAATTGCGCCATTATCTGAAAATTGAGCAAGATGATATAATGTGGGAAAAACTCTTAGAACTCAATCTCTTTGATCATAATAAAATGATTCCCTTAAAAAATGCTACTCCGGCCCAAATTCTTCAGTTCATCCTTGAGGATAGTTGGACACTTGGCGAAGATGACAAAGATATGATTGTTATGTATCACAAATTTGGTTACGAATTGAGCGGAAAACAATTACAAATAGATGCAAATACGGTGGTCAAAGGAGAAAGCAGAACTCATACAGCCATGGCCAAAACAGTAGGTTTACCAGTTGCAATGGCTACACTTGCTATTCTGAATAAAAAAATCAGTACTCCTGGAGTTCAAATTCCGATTCGAAAAGAAGTATATGAACCTATTCTTCAAGAGCTGAAGGAATATGGGATTGTTTTTAACGAATACGACGTAGATTATTTGGGTTACGACCCAGAGTCAGTTTATGATAAATAAGTTTTCTCAAAGTATTTTTTTACTTCTTCCTCAGAAATCAGAAAACACCACACAGATTTAACATTTCAATTTCATCTGATTTCAATACTTTTATCACGAATTTGAAACTCAAACCATGAAATCCAATTCTAAAAACGTTAAAATCGACGGCATAGACAAAAAGATCTTAAGATTTTTAATGTCTGATGCCAGAAAACCCGTTTTAGAAATAGCTAGAAATATTGGAATATCTGGGGCAGCCATTCATCAGCGTCTTAGAAAACTGGAAGCTTCAGGACTGTTAGCGGGTTCAAAATTCATTATCAACCCTAAAGCGATGGGCTATACCACTATGGCCTATATCGGTATTTATTTAGATAAGGCAATGAGCAACCCGGTAGCCGTAAAACAATTGGAGAAAATTCCAGAAGTTTTAGAATGTCACTATACTACTGGTAATTGGTCGATACTTATAAAAGTGCTTTGTCGTGATAATGAACATTTAATGCATGTACTTAACAAAGACATTCAACAAATAGAGGGTGTATCACGCACCGAGACCTTCATTTCTCTAGATCAGCAAATTGATCGACAAATTACTATTTAAAAGTTCGAAATACGAGGTGCGAAGTAAAATGAGTACCCCTTAATAAAAAAAAAGTCCGCTACTATTAGAGCGGACTTTTGTTTTATGTGGAAGGGGTCTAGTCTCTACTAGCCACTCGCATAGCAAAATATAGCAAGGTTGCCAAAGCACCAATAGCCGCAACCAAATAAGTCCGAGCTGCCCATTTTAAGGCGTCTTCTGCACCAGCATACTCTTCTTGACTTACCATATTCTTATTTTTTAACCATGCCAAAGCTCGGTTACTTGCATCATATTCTACGGGTAAGGTCACAAAACTAAATAGTGTGCCAATACCGTAAAGTGCTACTCCCACCCATGCAACTGTTCCGCCAATAGCTGTTGTTTGCATTAAAGCCAAACCACCAAAAATAACCCACATCGAGAACTTTGAAGTAATATTTAAAATAGGGACTAGTTTAGATCGCATACCCAACCATTCATAGGCTGTTGCATGCTGCACGGCATGACCTACTTCGTGTGCTGCAACAGCAGCAGCAGAAGCATTTCGTTGGGCATAAACCCCTTCACTTAAGTTTACGGTTTTATTAGCAGGGTTGTAGTGGTCGGTTAACATACCAGGTGTAGAAATCACTTTAACATCACGAATACCATGATCGGCAAGCATTTTTTCTGCTATTTCGGCACCACTCATGCCATTGCGTAAATGGACTTTTGAATATTTTTTGAATTTACTTTTTAAGCGGCTACTTACCAGCATACTTAATACTCCAAACACTCCGGCTATGATAATATAGCCCATATCAAATCCTAACATATTATTTCTATTTTATTTATTTTAAAGATACTAAAGATTCACAGTATTGTGAAAATCCAATTCTTTAAACACAAAAACCTCGCCACTAATAACGAGGTACTAAATACTGACAAAATGTACTTTTACGTTTTATTTAGCTTCCCAATTAAAAGCTTCCATAATTTCTTTATACACCACACGACCTTTGATGATATTTAATCCTTTTTTCAAAGGTTCATCTAACTCTGTTGCTTTCTCCCATCCTAAATTGGCCAACTTCAATACATAAGGCAAGGTGACGTTGGTTAAGGCAACCGTAGAAGTATAGGGAACCGCACCAGGCATATTAGCCACAGAATAATGCACCACATCATCAATAATATAAACCGGGTCTTCATGTGTTGTTGGCTTGGTTGTTTCAACGCATCCGCCTTGATCTACAGCAACGTCTACGATTACTGTACCGGGTCGCATTAGCTTTAGCATATCTCTTGTG
>Ga0114952_1002034_pt1 | contig 16141 bp, 11 predicted proteins | sample SidtaG_2_FD_87303 | JGI IMG/M metagenome (GOLD analysis project Ga0114952, IMG submission 87303) | Marine algal microbial communities from Sidmouth, United Kingdom - Sidmouth_Asex2 metaG | ecosystem: Host-associated > Algae > Red algae > Unclassified | place: Sidmouth, United Kingdom | collected...
ACTTAATAAATTGTTTTCTAATGAAAATGAAATATCGAGAAATTCAAATAATTCGAATAAAGAATCTGTAATAAATGACTATAGTTTAAATTCTTCGGTATTAAAATCAATAATTACTCAACTTGCCTTTAGTGGTGGCGATAGTCAAAATGAAAATTTAGAACAAAAGAAATCAAGAAAAAGAAAATCAATAAGACGTTAAAACTATGGCTAAACAATCACAACCCAAAGTATCTGAATTGGTAGAAGTACTAATTCAGCAAATGTCAAATTTCGATAAGGTCATTAGGGAACGAAATGATATTTTAAACAAATCTATTTCAAAGTTAAATAGTATAAAGGTTGATTTTAATATTGCGGAACTTGAAGCAATGAAACAATCAAATCGTGATATTCTCAAAAAGGATTTTGAAAATTTTCACGCACAAACAAGAGAGAATAATAAGGAGCTATTGAGCATTCACAAAAAAGTAAGCTCAAAAAGATTGCTTTATCTGATTGTTCTAAATGTTTTTTTTCTTTTAACAGCAGGATTATCATTGTACATAGCAGTTAAGAATTCAGTAGAAAAAAGCAAATATGAAAATGTATTAAAAGATAGAAATAAGTTTAAGAGACAAGCCTATGACTATCATAGCTACTTCCTTGAAAATCAAAAAGAAGCATTGAAGTATAATAATTGGAAGGAGAAATAAAATACAGTTTTGCCATATTATATTAAAACTATAAAGTCATATTATAACTTTATAGTTTTACGGCAAAACAGTTTTACTATTTTAATGTATTATAGTAAAAGGTTTTTTCAATCGTTGAGAACAAATGCATTATCAGCTTAAAAAAGCTATTAACTAAAAATTTTAATTCCTAAATTTGTAGAGAACAAATAATTAATATAAGAGAAAAATAAATTAATATAAAAGCGTTTAGCTTTTGATTTGGTTTCAAAAAATCGCCAGTTTTTTAATACTCACCAATATCAAAGCAAGGCGCCCACGTTACTGCGTGGGCTGCTCTTGTTTGGTGGGTGGGTGTCTGGCGATACCTTTGAAACCGACAAGTTGTAGTTCCACGCTTTTTTTTATACCCAATTATGAAGCAAAAAGAAATAATTATCAATGGAAAATTAAGCATTGATGCAGAAAAAATGATTCACGAATATTTCAAAACTCAAACAGTTAACGGCATTGAAGATTTTTTAATGTCAGAAAAGGACTTTTCAGATAAGTATAAAGGTACTTATTGCCTTAATGAATGGAGTACAATCAAGCAATATGCAATTTACACTATAGACTGTTTTATGTGTTTTAAATCCTATGATGTAATAATTGAAAGTAGGGAGAAATTTTACACGTATGCCGAAGCAGATTATCGTTTATGCAGTAAATGCTTTGATACCAATAATAAATTATACCAATCAGGTTTAGGTCTTCACTTAGCTGGAGACATCGTTTCTCAAAAAAATCACTAATAAAAAATACTATGAAAAAAATCATATTCACATTATCACTTTTAGCTAGTTTTCTATTTATTAACGGACAGAATATTGAAAAAACAGAACTAAATATCGAAGATTTAGAATATTTACAAAAAAATATTAATAAAGGTTGGTCATCAAAAGAACCCGATGAAGCCTTAATAAATTCAACAAAAAATAATTTAATTACATATCAATTTGAAATCGTATATAATGATACGGTCGTATATAGAGGTAATATAGACAAGCCGAGCTTTGGGCAAATTACAATGGGGATTTACAGAACAAAAGTTCAGTTTTGCCTTGAATATGATGTTTTTGATGCTGAAACTAAATTAGAATTAGCTGAAAACAAAAAAATGAAACTTATAACAACAGAAAGTGGAAATAAGTATTACTATACAGATATGTACGAACTATTTGAAATGAATTATAAAAAAGGTCTAATTGTAAATGATGCTTTGTCTGAGAAAATTCATTTTAAATTTTATAAATTGACTGAAAAATAATTGACTGCGAAAGTGAAAGCCTTTAAAATATCATAGTAGAATATTGAGATAAATACCAATAACTAGTGTTTTCCTCATATTCGTGCTATTTAAAAGATGTTTTTTGACAACTAAATTTTCCTCTATTTGGGGATTAATTATAAAATAACCGCTATATGCGGTTTTTTTATTGGTTGCAACTAAAATTAGAATATATAAACATAACGTTATTCGATGTGTTTTACAAATGAAACATCTATATTTAGAACTTTATTAAAATAACAAAATGAACCGAATTAAAGCAGTTCTAGAAGAAAAAGGTATAAAGCAAGTTTGGCTTGCTGAAAAGTTGGGCAAGAGCTTTAATACTGTTAATGGTTATGTCCAGAATAGAAAGCAACCAAGTTTAGAAACGCTTTATAGAATAGGCGAAATTTTAAGGGTTAACCCAAAAGAATTACTTGTAACCTAAAGATCTTCTGATTTCAATGCTTACATAAAAAAATTTTAACAATTAAATAATGGCAACAAAGTTTTTTACAAATAGTGGAGAAAACACTTTACTGAATAAATTTGATGGAATTTTCAAAAATACATCGGTACATTATTTTGATGCTCTCGTTGGTTACTTCAGGTCTTCGGGATATTTTCAAATAAGAAAATATCTGAAAGATGTAGAGCAAATAAGAATTCTTGTAGGTATTGATGTTGATCATTTAATTAGTGAAGCTGCTCGAAAAGGTTTGGAGTTTAATTTCAACACAGAGGGCACTAGACAAGAATTTATAAGAGAATTTAAAGAAGATATTCAGCAAGCAGAATATCAAAAAGACGTTGAGGAAGGAATAATTCAATTTGTTGAAGATGTTACATCGAGTAAAATATTAATTAAAGCGCATCCTGATAAAAATATACACGCAAAGATTTATATTTTTAAGCCTGAAAATTGGAATGAGCATAATAGTGGTTCAGTAATTACAGGTTCTAGTAATTTAAGTATTTCAGGACTAGATAGAAATTTTGAATTTAATGTTGAACTACGAGATTACGATGATGTTGTTTTTGCGGATCAAACCTTCGAAAATTTATGGAAAGAAGCCATTGATATTCTGGCTTCTGAAATTGAAACAGTAAAGAAAAAAACCTATTTAAATGATACGTTCACACCCTTTGAGCTTTATATTAAACTGCTCATTGAATATTTCGGGAAAGGTATAGAATACGACCCTGAGTCTATAACAGACCTACCAAAAGGATATAAGAAATTAGCCTACCAAATGGATGCTGTCAACGATGGCTATGCAAAATTGTTTAAACACGATGGTTTTATTCTTGCAGATGTCGTTGGTTTAGGGAAAACAATAATCGCAACCATCATTGCAAAAAAATATTATTTCAGTAATGGTTATCGAACTAAAATATTGGTTATTCATCCACCAGCACTTGTTAAGGGTTGGACTAAAACTATAAGAGATTTTGAAGTTCCAGGAGTTGAGTTTATTACTAATGGTAGTTTACATAAAATTAAGCATCCTGAAGATTACGATTTAATTATTGTTGATGAAGCGCATAAATTTCGATCAGACGAATCTGAAATGTTCCATCAATTACAAAAACTTTGTAAAACACCAAGAAAGCGCAAAGGAAACGATGGTAGCGATAAGAAAAAAGTCATTTTAGTTACTGCTACACCATTAAATAATAAACCAGAAGATATTAGAAATCAACTATATCTCTTCCAAGATGCCAAAAAATCTACACTTGAAGTTGGAAATTTACAGCATTTTTTTAGACCACTTATTGATCAGTATCGAAAATTAAAGCAAGAACGAGACCACGATAAAATAGCGAAAGGTGTAAAAAAAATATATAAAGAGATTCGAGTAAAGGTATTGGAATCGATTATTGTTAGAAGAACAAGAACAGATATTAAAAACACACCAGACTACTGGCAAGATATACTTGACCAAGGTGTTGTTTTTCCCCATATTAACCCACCTAGACAAATTCTTTACGAGTTAGATGAATTTACAGATAATCTTTATGACTTTACTCTAAAAACCTTAAAAAAGGAAAGTAAGGATTTGGGTTATTATAGATATCAAGCGATTAAGTATTTGAGACCAGAAGCTAAGGAAGCCTATCAAAAGGCTACTGGCGTAAACCCAAGTCAAGCTGATAGGATTTCAGATCAGTTAGCACATATTATGCGAATTCTTTTGGTTAAGCGAATTGATAGTAGTTTCCACGCATTTAAAATGAGTTTAGGCAGGTATTATGACGCAAATAGAGCAATGCTCAAAATGATTAAAAATGGTACTATCTATATAGCACCTAAACTTAAGGTTAGTGATTTTATTTTGAATGAAAATGAAGTAGAACTTGAAGAAATCTTAAGGAATGCAGAAGACACAGAAACAATTAATGCTTATCCAGTTGAAGATTTTTATGAAGAGTTTATTCAAGGTATAGAGAATGACCATCATACATTATCTAAATTGAAAGAAAAATGGGATGAAGTAACAATAGACCCAAAGTACAACACATTCGTTGAAAAGATTAATAACGAATTAATGGATTCTAAAATTAATGATAATAAAAAATTATTGGTTTTTTCTGAATCTAAAGAAACTACGAACTATCTATTCGATAAACTAAAAAAGGACGGTTTTGATAAAATTCTATGCGTAGATAGTTCTAATTCAAAAGAGTTAACCGAAATAATTTCACAGAACTTTGATGCAAACGAACCTATTTCTGATCAAAGAGAAGATTACAATATAATTTTAACAACTGAAGTTTTGGCGGAGGGCGTTAATCTTCATCGCTCTAACATTATTTTAAATTATGATATTCCTTGGAATGCTACAAGGCTTATGCAACGAATTGGTCGTGTAAATAGAATCGGAACAGAATCCACTAATATTTACATCTATAATTTTTTTCCGACATCAAGAACAGACAATGAAATTGATTTAAATAAAAAGGCATATATAAAATTACAAGCGTTTCATTCTGCCTTAGGAGAAGATAGTCAAATCTATTCAACTAGAGAGGAGTTTAATTCGTTTGGTTTGTTTGAAAAAGTACCTGAAGAGGAAAAGGATGAACGGTTGGAGTTTTTAAACTACTTGAGAAAATTTAGAACAGAAAATCCTGATCTATACCAAAAAATCAAAAAAACCATTCCTAAAAGAGCTAGAACAGGACGACATAATAAAAGTTCCAAGGATCAAACGATTACTTTTATTAAAAATAAAAAAAGGGACGTGTTCTATCTTATCTATGCGAATTTACAATTTGAAGAACTAACCTTTGTCGAAGCAGCTCGCATTTTCAAAGCGCAATTATCCGAAAGATCTATACCTATACACGGTTTACATCACGAACAAATTCAAATTGCTCTAAATTCGTTTAATAATGAAGAAAATTTAACAAATTTAGGGGATTTGGGTGCAGTAAAGTTAGGTCCTAATGACAAACGAGCAATAGCTTTCATTACAAAACAGGCGTTACAAGAATTTGTTTCTAAAGAAGAAAAAGAACTTATTGAGTTAACAAAACTTGCAATTAAGCGAGGTAAATTCCAAAAGCTACCTAGAGAAATTAATAAACTATTGAAGAGCATAAAAGATAGTGGATTAACTCGTTCTGAAGTATTTGAGTCTCTTATTGATATTCTTACATCATATCCATTAGATGATGTATCAAAAGAAATTCCAGAAATTAAGAAAAATAAAAGTCGTCAAGCTGTTACAGCGCCAAACATAATTTTATCTGAATCATTTTCAATCTAAATATGGACACAAACCAATTACAAAATATATTCCAAAGTACATTTAATTATGAGAGTTGGAAAGAGGTCATAAAAAGTCATTTTAAAAATGTCGATTTTTACTTGACACCTGAAAATAGGAAAGAAGATAAGAATGCTCATAACCTAGCTAAAACCATAGTAGAATTTGGTTCTGCTCAATTAGCAGACAATAAGATTCTCAAATTTTATGATGTAGAATTAAAGGAGAACAAACACGTTGCGAAGAATAGAGTTGGTTTACGAAATCTTATTCACAATGATGTTATCCCTGGAGATGTGGACGCAATATTGGTCGTTTTCCATACAAAAGGAGATACTGAATGGCGATTAACATTCATTTCTAAAGCTGTTTTTTGGGACGATGATTTTAATGAAAATAAACTAGAAACGAGCCCAAGGCGATACACGTATGTTTTAGGCGAAGAGGAAAGCGTTAAAACAGCGCTTAAGCAATTTGAAAAATTACAAGATGAACAAGTAACGATTAAGCACTTAATAGAACTTTTTAATGTAGAAAAATTAAATAAAAAGTTCTTCGACGATTATAAAAAACACTATAACAAATTCTGGTCATATTTACTGGACAACAATAAATATAGAAAATTATTCCCTAACCTTGATAAGGAAAAACAGGAGAAATCCATTAGAGATTTTACTAAGAAATTATTAGGACGTATAGTATTCTTGCATTTTTTACAAAAAAAAGGTTGGATGGGGTGCGATGCACACCCTACAGAATGGGAAAATGGCGAGAAACAATTTCTATTAAAATTGTTAGATGGATTTAAAGATAAAGAACATTTTCATTCGCAATGTTTAACCTACTTGTTTTTCAATACCCTGAACGCAAAAAGGGATGATGATATTTTTAATATAGAAGGCTTAAAAAATGAAATTAGTAATAGTAAAGTTCCCTATTTAAATGGTGGTTTATTTGAAACTGATAAAGAAGTAAATGCAAAAAGTATAGATTTTCCATTTACTTATTTTCAAGATTTATTTGAATTTTTTGGGCAATACAATTTTACAATCGACGAGAATAGTCCAGAAGACCACGAAGTCGGTATTGACCCTGAAATGTTAGGGCATATATTTGAAAACTTATTAGAGGACAATAAGAATATGGGTGCTTTTTATACACCTAAAGAGATTGTTCAATATATGACGCAGGAAAGTTTGATTCAATATTTGCAAACCCATTTAGGAGAGCATTTTGAATTAGAAGAATTTATCCGTAGTCACAACAAAGGAGATGAAACAGCCAAAGAAAATTTCATCAGGGATAATGCAAAAAAAATTGAAGAACTTTTAGATAAAGTAAAAATTTGTGATCCTGCAATAGGTTCTGGTGCTTTTCCAATGGGTATGCTACAGGAAATTTTTAAAGCAAAAATGGCTTTGGATTGGACACTTGACCGTTCTGATGTAAAGAAGAGTATCATTCAAAATTCAATTTATGGAGTAGATTTAGAATCTGGAGCAGTAGATATCGCACGTCTTCGTTTTTGGCTTGCATTGGTTGTAGATGAAGATACACCACAAGCCTTACCTAATTTGGATTATAAAATTATGCAAGGGAATAGTCTCTTGGAAAGCTTTGAGGGTATTGATTTAAGTGAAATACACGAAGGAATAGCTATCGAGATTGATGAAACTAAGTCTACAGCCAATTTATTTAGCCAAGACTTAAAGAAAAAAGAAAATGTAGGAAATCAAGAAAAGCTAGAAGACCTAATTCATAAATATTTTGATTTAGATGATCCAGAAGAAAAAAAATCACTTCACTCTAAAATTGATAAGCAAGTATTAAATAACATATATTTCACTCTACAAGATTATAATGAGGATATACAAAAGAAACAAAAAAAACTTAATAAAAAAATAAAGAATAAGTCAGCTTCATTATCATCTGCCGAACAAAAAATAAAGTATGAAAATGAAAGTAAAGATGCTAAAGACCTAAAAAAAACAAATAAAAAATTAGAAGATATTGCATCTAAACAACACAAACTAAAAGAATTATATCATTCTAACGAACGCCCGTTCTTTTTGTGGCATTTAATGTTTAAAAAAGTATTTGACCAAGGAGGATTTGATATTGTAATTGGAAATCCACCTTATGTGGATTCGGAAACGATGGTCAAAAACGATAAGGATATGAGAAACCGTATCAGAGATAATTTTGATACTGCTACTGGTAATTGGGATTTATTTATTCCTTTTGTAGAGCTCGGTTTTAAAATAGCTAAAGCAGCATCTCAATTTTGCTATATCATACCAAATAAAATCATTAGTGCAAAATATACAACTGCTTTACGGCATTACCTATCTAATAAGGAAGTTATAGAAATTAGAGACTATTCTGCAATCAATGTATTTAAGGATGCTAGCGTTTATCCTGTCACATTATTAATTAATAATAGTGTTCCAAGTCATACAGTTAAAATGTCTAAAATGGAAACACTTATAAAAGAGGCTTATTTTAACATAGTTCCAGAAAATAAATTTTATGATAATATCTCTTGGTCAAAATATTTTTTTAGACCAAATATAGTTAGTCTAATAAATCGATTAGAAGGAAATTCCCGATTACAAGACTTTTCAACAGAAATTTCGATACTTGGTGCAGCAACAGTAGCAGAGGCTTATTTAATTAAAGATGTCCTTGAAGAGGGGAAATCAGATGATAATAATTTGAAATTGATAAATACTGGTACTATTGATCCATTTGTTTCATTATGGGGAATTAAAGACACTCAATATATTAAGGGCAAATACAAAAAACCTGTAATATCGAGTGAAAAATTAATTGAAATTAATTCAACTCGATTTAATCAATCTAAAAAAAGCAAATTGATAATTGCTGGAATGGCTAAAACTTTTGAAACATTTTTTGATTATAACGGCGAATATTTGGCAGGTAAATCAACAACTATAATCATAGAGGAAAATAACAATTTAAAATACATACTCGGATTATTGAATAGTAAAGTGTCCACCTTTTATCTAAACTATGTTTATCATTCTTTAAAAATGGCAGGTGGATATTTGAATATAGGAAATGAAGTTTTAAAAAATTGTCCAATGATTAATGACAAAGATAAATTTCTAACAATAATTGTAGATTATATTATTTTTTCAAAAACTTCACAATTAGATAAAGAAAAAGAGTCAATTAAATATGAAGTTATGTCACAAGCTTTTGAAGAGGTTATTGATGCCTTGGTTTTAGAACTTTATTTCCCTTTAGATTTTAAAGAAGCAAAAATAGAGATATTAAAATACTGCAAAGAAATATTTAGTGAGATAGAGAGCTATAGTGATGAAGAAAAAAACAAATTAATTATACAAACGTATCAAGAATTATCGGACAAGAAAAATCCATTACGTAATCAAATTAAACTTATGAAAATTGAGTTAAAACAGTTGTTAAACCCAATTTTAAGTATTTAAATTATGCAGAAAATCCAATCCATTACACTACGTAATTTTAAATTTTTCTACGGGTCAGAAGATAAACAACCTCAAAACAAAATAGAATTAAATCAAAATAACCTATTGCTTTATGGCGAAAACGGTAGTGGTAAAAGTTCTATTTATTGGGCTCTGTATACATTTTTACAATCGTGTAAAAAAAGTGACCTAGATATTCAGAAATATTTTGATTTTACGCACAGCGAAAATTTAAGAAATCGTTTTGCCAAAGACAATTATGATTCTGCAATTATTCTAGAAATAGTTGATGAAAATGGAGCAAGAACAAAAGAAATATCTAATAAAAAATTAGAAACAAATAAAACTACCGATACAACTGTAGATAAAATAATTTCAGGAAGTGATTTTATCAATTATAAATTTTTATCAAAATTATATGATTTTAGAAATAGTCAAGAAATAGATTTATTTGATTGGCTTGAACGAGAAGTACTAATGTTTGTCGAGTTTCAAGGGTCATATACTGATAATAAAGGTGTTTTGTCTTCAAGTAATTTAGCGAGCGATTGGTGGAGTTTTATTTGTAACGCACCTAAAACCTTTACGTCAAATAAGAAAAACACAAATACTGCAAAAAGAAATTCACCTGAATACATCTTATTCGTTAATACCACTTTACCTAAGTTTATTGAGTTTTTGAAGACCTTTTTGGAGAAAATAACAATTAAGACGAATCAAATCTTAAAGGTTGATTTTGATGAATCTTTTAAAATCGATTTTGATGTATCTTCAATTAATTCTAATTATAATAACTGGATTGGCGAGAACAACGTATCTAGACCAAACATCCCATTAAAAGTAATTTTTGACCACGATAGCTTAGAGGCATCAAAAAAGGAAATTGGGAAACCTCACACGTTTTTAAATGAAGCTAGATTAACTGCCATTGCATTAGCCATAAGGTTAGCTATGCTAGAGGAAAGATTATATGACGAAAACTCAGCCAGTTTGTTAGTGCTTGATGATCTTTTATTGAGTTTGGATATGAGTCATCGCGATAAGGTGTTAGATATCATATTAAAAAAAGTTGATGAATACCAAATTTTAATACTAACACACGATAGAGCATTTTACAGTCTATGTAAAAGGCGAATAGAAAATAATTTAAAAATAGACGGTACTTATAAGTGGGAGTTTAAGGAAATGTACCAACATAACACAGAAAGTGGAATTCCTTGTCCATTTATACCTGATAGAAATAATTATTTGGATTTAGCTAAAAAGTATCTTAAGGAATTTGATTACCCTGCATCTGCTAATTATTTAAGAAAGGAAAGTGAAAGAGTTTTAAAGTATCTGTTACCTGAAAGTAAGACTATTAAAATTAAAGATAGTGACGACGATGAAGGAAGCGGACTATTAAATCTTGACGGCCTGATTAGCAGTTTTATAAAGTATTTTGGAGATTTGGGAGGCAATGTTAGTCCTTATGCAAAACTAAAAGAACATAAAGATTTATTGATGAATCCATTGTCACACGATAATGTAAGCTCGCCTATTTATAAGCAGGAAATTTTAAGTACTATCGAGGTTATAGAATCCCTTAATAGATTGGAATTAAAACTTTACCAAACGGATCCAGATAATATTCACCCTTTTATTTTAAAGGAAACCGATTCTGTTGATAAAGTTTGGGACTATAGAATTTATTTAAAAGATAATTTGCGGATAATTAAAGATTTAAATGGAGATTGGTTAGTAAATAATCCTCAATGTCAATTTGTTTCAAGACAGAATATTACAGATGAATTAGCAGTAGAAACTTTTCCAACACCTCGTATTACAAAATTAAGTGTTGGTTATTCTAATATAAGGTATGCTCTAGGCATTAAAACAGAAGATACAGATAATAAAAAAGATTTGCTTACAGTTTTAACTAAAGACGGAAACTCGTTAACTAATTAAAGGAATAGTACTATGAGCCAAATGCTTGCAGAAATAAGTAGAATAGTTAGTGAAGATATAAGTTCAAGAGTTAGTCAGTATGACGTCCTCTATGAAGCAATTATAAACTCTATTCACGCAAATGCGACAGACATCAAATGCTATCTCAGTACTTCTGATAATTTGCTGAACGAAGATGGTCAAGAAATAGGCACTATTCGCCTAGATTCAATAAGAATCCTAGATAATGGAGATGGTTTAACAGACGAAAATTATAAATCATTTACCAAATATAGAACCGATTATAAAAAGAAATTAGGGTGCAAGGGCGTTGGTCGCTTTGTCTTTTTAAAAGTTTACGATAATGCAAAATATAGAAGTTCTATTTCGGAAATAAGTGAAGAGCGGATGATTCTTTTTAATGTTGATTTCGATACTGATAACCTGAAAAAAACAGAAAAAAAAGTTCAAGTAAATGAAACTGAAGTATTTTTATCAAGACTTAATAAGTCTTACAGGGATTTCGACAAAAAAATTGATAGAAGAATAGAGTTAAATTTAGATAAAATAAAAGAGAGGGTATTATCCAACTTAATACCTACATTATTTTTTTATAAGGAAAAAAAGAAAAGACATATAACTATTGAATTTATCTCGACATACGATGATTCCACTTTGTTAATAAATCCTGAAGATATTCCCGAATTTGAAAAATCAAGTTTTAAAACTAAAAATAGGGATGGTAAGGAGTACAGTTTTCATTTATTTCATAAGGTTTTAAAAGAGGATGGTAACCTCGATACTTATTATTGTGCAAATAACCGTGCTGTTTGTTCTTTTGAAGATAAAGATTTGAAGATATCTATGCCTTATGGTTATTCAGGATTAATGCTTTTAGAAGCAAAGTATCTTGATAAGCAAGTAAACAATGAACGTAATGATTTTGATATATTCCCTGTAAAGACAGACTTAGCTTCAACTATTTCTTGGGAAATGATTAATAATGAACTAAAAAAAGTAATAAGTAAAATAGTTACGGAGGGAATTCCAGAGACAAAGAGAATTAATAAAGAGAAACTGAAAGAAATTCAAGAGGAACGCCCTTACTTGGTTCATTATATAGATCCACAAGATATAGAAATGGCTGGTTATTTGGATAAAAGGCAAATTATAGAAAAAGCCAAAAAGAAGTTTGATGTTGCTAAAGAAAAAGTTCTTAATAACAGTAAAAGAGAAGAGTTTTCAGATAAAGAACTAAATGATGCTATTCAATTAGCTCAAAACGAACTAGTTTCATATATAAACGACAGAGTTATTATTATTGAAAAATTAAAAGCGCTAGTTGATAAGAGTGAGCAAGTTGAATCAATAATTCATAATCTGTTTATGACCAAATATACTACGGATGATTACTATAGTATAGGTAAAAATAATCTTTGGTTATTGGATGATAGATTTACAACTTATAGCTATGCGGCCAGCGACAAACGTATTCAAGATGTTCTAACAGATATTAATGAAAGTTACGATGATGTTGATATCGCTAACGATAAACCAGATTTGTCATTATTTTTCTCACATAATCCAAATAATCCAGATAGACTTAAATCAGTCATATTAGAAATAAAGCCTTTTGCTTTTAAATCAAAATCAGATAGAAAAAAATATCACGGAATTACGCAACTTATCGATTATGTAAAAGCTTTTAAAGAAAAAGAGAGAATTCAAGAGGTTTCAGGTTATTTGGTAACAGAAATTGATGAGAAATTAGCAGATAGATTGTTAGGCGATGATTACACACCGTTATTTTCTACTGAATCGCCTATATACCACAGACATTATGATAAATTAGGTATATCAATTTTTGTGATAAGTGCCAAAACTTTAATCTATGATGCAGAAGCTCGAAATAAAATTTTCCTAGATATTATAAAAAAGCAAAATCGACTTAAAAATCTATTAAGTGATTCAGATTCAAAATGATAAATAAGGATATATATGAGCAATTTTCAGCCAATATCAAATTTAAAGAAATTTGCATAGGATTACTGTCACGATATTATACTTGGAATATTGAACAAATAAATGAGTTTAAAGACATCATTAACTATGACGATATGATGTTTATGAAAAATGATAAGGTTCTATGGTCTTTAAATTTAATTGAACTTCTTAAAGATAAAATGGATTGGAGCAGCTTATGGAAAACAAATGGATTGGAGTTAAATCTTATTTTTTTTAAGCAATATGAAAAGTCCATAGATTTTTCATTTATTCATCATCACAAAAATATCGATTGGTCTAATCAGCTATTAGATACTTATAAAGATAAGTGGGATTGGAAAGGATTGAGTCATAAATCCATTGTTACTAGCCCAAGAAATCTAGATAAATATGGCGATTTATTAGATTGGGAATGGCTGTCTAGGAACAATCATCTTGCATTAAGTGAAGCCATTATCAATCAATATAAGGATTATTGGGATTGGATAAAGTTATGTGCTAATCCTAAGTTTAAAATTAGTCACAATGGTATAATTGCTTATCAGGATTATTTAGATTGGTATTCTTTATCAAGAAACCCATCTATGATTCCTTTTATTTTAGCCTTTCCTGCAAAGTATGAATGGAATTGGAGAGCATTTGTTCAAAATCCAGACGTAGTATTCGGTAAGAGCTTAATTAAATTTTTACTTACTCAATTTAAAAAACAAACTAATCCTAGGTTTGACAATGTTCAAAAAACGTTTCAAGCAAAATATAACTTATTACAATCTGCTAGTTTTAGATTAGATTTTAATACTGAAGATTGGTTTAAAGATGAATTCTTAGATGTCATTCAATTCAAAGAAATTTTAAAACGAAAACCCGAAATCCTTAGTGCCGAACAGATAGAAAAACATATAGATTTAAATGATTTCGATAAAGTTTTACCATACAGAATAGTTCAAAAATTATCTAAAGGATATATCAAAAGTCATTTAAAACAATTATTAAAATTTAGGTGGAGTATTTTTAGATATGGATTAATAGATGAAGAATTTATAAAACAAAATTCAATAGATAAAGACTGGTTTCAACTTGCTTTTAATGAGTGTTTCAATTGGGATAGTAGTTTTCTAATTAATAATCTTGAAAGATTTGAATCAAACTATGGTCTTTGTCAAAACAGAAAATTATATAGTTCTATGTTTAGTGAAGCTTCTCAAGATGAAATCAACAATTTACTTAGACATTATTAAAAATGAATCTTTAATTTTCCTTCGGCAAGTATTTTTCTCATAAAAAAAAGTGTTTATTTTAGTGTGAAATGCAGAAAATCTAAACTATAGATTTAGTAAGATTATAAACAAAATTGTTTACATTTGTAGTATGAATACATTAATAGACAAATACAAAGGCATACATCCAGGCATAATTTTTGAACGTTTGCTAAACAAAAAAGGCATTTCGCAACGTCCTTTTGCATTGTCTATTGATGAATATCCTCAAACAATTAATGCAATTTCAAAAGGCAGACGGAAACTTAATACACCATTAGCTTTAAAAATTGAAAAAAAACTCAACTTAGAAGAAGGAACGCTTGCCTTACTACAAACCTATTTTGAAATTAAGGAAGAAAAAAATAAAGAAGAAAAAAATACCCCAAACTTAAATCTTTTAAGAGCCTCATTATTTTGGGATACAGATATTTCTAAAATAGATTGGCAGAACCAAAGTATCGCAGTTATTAAACGTGTATTTGAACGAGGTAATGACATTGAAAAAAAAGAAATTAAACGTTTCTACACCAATGAAAAAATTAAAGAAGCACTTGAACAAAGTATTCGTAAGCCCTATACTATTTATAAAAACAAAGAAAAGGTATAATGCTATACTATAATACGGTTAACGAACTATTGAAAAATAGCTTACTAAAATTAATGAAATCTGATGTGTTTAAAGATTTTAGATTGGTAGGTGGTACAGCATTGAGTTTACAAATTGGACATAGAGAGTCCATTGATATTGACTTGTTTAGTGATTTGCAATATGGAACATTAGATTTTGATTACATTGAAAAACATCTAACGGAAAGCTTTAAATATGTAGATTTTTTAGATATAATCCCAGCAATGGGGAAGAGCTATTTTGTTGGAGAGGACAAAGACCATACAATAAAGCTCGATTTATACTATACAGACACTTTTATTCAGCCCTATATTGAAATTGATACTATAAGAATGGCAACTATTGCCGAAATTATTGCAATGAAAATTGATGTAGTACAACGAGGTGGAAGAAAAAAGGATTTTTGGGATTTACACAGTCTACTTCAATCTTATGATATTAGTCAAATGTTAGATTTGCACAAGCAGAGATATCCATATACGCACGATAGAGATTTAATTATCCAAAATTTTACGTCCTTTGACCAAGCCGATGAAGATTTTAATCCTATTTGCCTTAATGGGAAACATTGGGAATTTATAAAAGATGATTTTGAAGAAATTATTCTAAAGTATAAAGAATCTCTATGATATTCTTTCTTTAAAAAAATTAATGGTATTTACTAAGACTAATAGTAAGATGTTAGAACGTAAAACAAACAAAAGCAAACAAAAATACTACACCTGCTTTACACCTCAATATCTGTTAAACCTTTGTTTAAAAGGATAGTTACTTATTGTATTGGGAAGTAATCGTCTCTTAAATTAACAATTTCCTTAATACATAATTGTAGGTAAAGTATTTAAAAATTCATTTTATCCTATAAAATAAATCGACAAAACGTTTTTTTTTGACGATTAATAACTTAAGTTTGTTTTTTAATCTCTAAATCTATAATATGAAAATGAAGATTATTTTATTCAGTCTTAGCCTTTTTGTCTTTACTGGTATTAGTTCTGCTCAAAAAAGGAAAGGTCCAAAAAGCTTTATTAGCGAAAAAGTTATGATAAGCAAATATCATAATAAAAATGAGCTTGAGCATATGGCAAAAGG
>Ga0114952_1002038_pt1 | contig 16135 bp, 17 predicted proteins | sample SidtaG_2_FD_87303 | JGI IMG/M metagenome (GOLD analysis project Ga0114952, IMG submission 87303) | Marine algal microbial communities from Sidmouth, United Kingdom - Sidmouth_Asex2 metaG | ecosystem: Host-associated > Algae > Red algae > Unclassified | place: Sidmouth, United Kingdom | collected...
AAAAGGGAGAAAAATGTCTTTTATAACACCGATTACACTCAAAAATAGCTCAAAATATTAAAAACCGAAAGAAATAATAGAAGATGATTTTTAGTGAGCGAGTTTTGCAATGGTCTCATATTATTCTTGATCCTATTTTTTTTGTTGGATTTAGAAAACTGGCATAAATATTGTTGATTTTTTACCACTATTTTGAAAACAGAAAACGATATGAAAAATTTTTTACTGACCATGTTTTTATGTGGTGTAACTTTAATTGTTAAATCACAAAACGCAAGCGTAGAAGAGTCAATTAGTGGAATTCAAGTTGGTTTTTTAGGAGTTTGGGTTCACCAAGAAATAGAATTATCAAATCAAATTACTTTAAGAGCTGAAGTGGGTTTGGACGCAGGATTTTGGGGCGGAAATTTTTATAGAAAAAATGGGTATTTAATGACACCTGTAATTAGAATAGAACCAAGGTGGTATTATAATTTAAATAAACGAGTGTCTAAATCTAAAAATATAAGCGGAAATAGCGGTAATTTTTTGACGCTACAAACAAGCTATAATCCCAATTGGTTTGTAATATCTAATTACGATAATATAGCGGTTGCAGACCAAATCTCAATAATTCCAACTTGGGGTATAAAAAGGAATATTGGAAATCATTTTACTTACGAAACGGGGATAGGTATTGGGTATAGATACATTTTTGCTAAGAGTGTTGGGTATGTAGAAAATGTAGGAGAGACTGCTATAAACTTGCATTTACGAGTTGGTTACCAGTTTTAAATAAAAAAATAATTTTAACATCACACTAATATAGGTTTTAGTATTTAACTGTCTTTATAATGTTCCTTGAACCATAATGAGATACTTGCTTGGCTTAGGTAAAAAACACAAAGTGAAATTTAAAATACAACAGGAAGAAGAGAAATTAAATGCTATATCTCATGGTTTAGGAGCTTTGTTAGCTACAGTTACAATTTTAGTGCTGTTACTATATAACAACCATAAAACACCGTATGCAACTCTTAGTATTGTATTGTATAGTTTGTCTTTAATAGGGACGTTTACAGCTTCGTTTTTTTATCATTATGTTACAGAAAAAGATTTAAAAAGTAAATTGCGAATCGTAGATCATATTAGTATTTATTTTTTAATTGCAGGAACGTATTCACCAGTGACACTTATTACTTTAGAAAATGGGAATGGGTGGGCTATTTTTTATATCGTTTGGGGAATTGCTTTTGTGGGAACTATTTTTAAGCTTTTTTTTACGGGTAAGTATGAGTTTTTATCGCTTTTACTTTATTTACTAATGGGATGGCTTATTGTTTTAGATTTTTCTAACCTTAGAGAATTAAGCACACCTTTGGGAATAAATTTATTATTCTTGGGAGGTGCATTTTATACAGCAGGAATCATTTTTTATGCGGTAGAAAAAATACCCTATAACCATTTTATATGGCACCTTTTTGTATTAGGAGGCGCTATAAGTCATTGGTTATTTGTGTTTTTAGTTATTATTTAAGCTGCTAAAACATCTTCGTAGTCATTAAAAAATGCTTCAAATTTCTCCATATTATCTTTTAGAAACAACATGGTTTGTTGCCATGTATTTTTATTGTGAATAGTAACTCCTTCAATTTCTGTATAAATCCTAGAAAGCTCTTTTTTATTATCTAACAAAAAGTAGTCATTGTAGATAGCGTTAGGTAAATAATTATTTTGAAGAACAGGTTTTAAAGAAATTAGTTTTTCCCAAAGTTCAATTCTTTTTTCTAAATCGGAGTGTTCAATGTCAAGTGCTACACCAGCCTTATTTTTATCAAAATAGAACTTAAAATACAAGCCTTTTACTTTGGTATTGTATAATATCCATTTTCTAGGAAAAGATTTTCCAAAGGCAATCCAAAACTCTTGTCGCAATTTTTTTGATTCTTCTTTACTAAACATCTATAAGAAATGTGCAATTGTGATTCCAATGATAATAACTAATAATTTTCTAAGATTAAATTTATGGCCTTCTGAGCTTTCAAATAAAATAACAGTAGATATATGAAGAAAAACACCAATAGCTAAAGCGGTTAATGGTACATAATATTCTATGATAAATCCAAATTTAGAGGTTAGGTAGCTTCCGAGTGGTGTCATTAGAGAAAATAGTGTAATAAATAAAATAGCATTTGTAAGCTTAATTTTTGAGTTTACAAAAAAGATGCTAAGAATAATTGCTATAGGGATTTTGTGAATTAAAATGCCATATAAAATTGAATGGTGTTTTTCTATAGGAATGCCTTCCAATAAAGAGTGAATAGATAAGCTTATAAATAATAACCAGGGAAAATTTGTTTTTTCATACTCTAAATGTACATGGCCATGTTCTGCACCTTTAGAAAAAAATTCTAGAAATATTTGCAATAATATTCCTAGCATTATAAAAATACCAATAGTTTTTGGGTTGGAACTTTTATATACTTCGGGGAAAAGTTCAAAAACAGTTAATGCTAATAAGAAAGCTCCACTAAATGCCAGTAATAATTTAAACGCTTCCTTGTTTTTAGGTTTTACTACATATACAAAGGCAAAACTTAATATTACCGCAAGTACGGGTAAAATATAAATCATTAATTTTTAGTTTGGTAAGTGTACTATTTATTAGTACAGTGTAATAAGGGGTAAAATTAATGTATTTTTGTCGTATTATTTAATGTATCTATGAACAATAATTTTAAAATGCTTGCTAAAACCTTGTTTGGTTTTGAAGAAATCTTAGCAAAAGAATTACGTAACCTTGGTGCTAGTAATGTAGAAGAGGGTATTAGGAGTGTTTATTTTGATGGGGATATGGGCTTTATGTATAAAGCTAATTTATGTTTGCGAACAGCAATAAAGATTATAAAACCAATACACTCTTTTACTGTTAGAGATGAAAAAGATTTGTATAAGAAAATTTATGCCATGGATTGGCACGAGTATTTATCTATTGATACAACTTTTGCTATTGATACAACTATAAATTCTGATAATTTTACACATTCTTTATATGTTTCCCAGAAAGTAAAAGATGCTATTGTAGATAAATTTAGGGATACAGATGGTGACAGGCCTTCTGTAGATATTAAGTTTCCAGATATTCGTTTAAATATACATATACAAAAAGAGCAATGCAATGTTTCTTTAGATACTTCGGGGAGGTCTTTACACCAGAGAGGGTATAGAACAGCAACTAATATTGCGCCTATTAACGAAGTTTTAGCTGCCGGATTACTGCTTTTAAGCGGCTGGGACGGACAATGTGATTTTTTAGACCCAATGTGTGGCAGTGGTACTTTTTTAACTGAAGCAGCAATGATTGCATGTAATATACCTGCGAACATAAATAGAAAAGAATTTGCTTTTGAAAAATGGGATGATTTTGATCAAGATTTGTTTGAAAAAATTGTTGATAGTTGCTTAAATAGGACCCGCGAATTTCATCATAAAATTATAGGGTACGATAAAGCCCCTTCCGCGGTAAATAAATCTATAGATAATGTAGAAAATGCGAATCTTACCGAATATATAACTGTTGAAAGGAAAAATTTCTTTGAAACTGAAAAACCTACGGAGAAACATTTACACATGGTTTTTAACCCTCCGTATGGAGAACGTTTAGATATAGATATGGAAGAATTCTACGCATCAATAGGAGATACGTTGAAACAGAAATATCCTGGTACCGATTCATGGTTTATAACCTCTAATTTAGAAGCTTTAAAATATGTTGGATTAAGACCATCAAGAAAAATCAAAGTCTTTAATAGCCATTTAGAATCTAAATTGGTGAAGTATGTAATGTACGAAGGCAGTAAGAAAGCAAAATATAATAAGCCAGTATGAACATAAAAACGAAAACAACATTATATAATTTTATTGGCTTTGCCATCTTGTTTTTAATGGCTCGCTTTGCGTTTGATTATTTTTTTTCGTTCAGTAGATTTGTAGTAGCAACAGGCGCAGCAATCGTAGCAACTATTTTAAGTCCAAAATTTAGAATAGTAAAAGCTAAAACTGGAGATAAAATAATGATGAAATGGATATTTATAAAAGAAATTAAGGAGTTGTAATCTCCTTAATTTTCTTTTTCTTTTTCACTTTCTTGTAAAGCGGTATTAGGTAGCTAATAGAGTAGTTGTAACCAATTCCAAACTTACTACCTTCGGTTACCTTATTAAAACCAGGGATCCATATGTTTTTAAAATTATCTTTTTTTTCATTTATACTGTTATTTACTAAATAACCTAAACGAACACTTCCTCCCAAGAATATATTGGCAAAAAGTTCTGTTTTTATTCCAAAAACAAATTCTAACCATGTAGCACTTAAGTCAGAGATTTCTCTAGCATCGGTAGACCCAACAGTAAAATCATCTGGAGTCCAGTACCTGTTGCTGTTAAAAATTTGATAGTTGTTAATAGTTTGGTTAAATCTACTATGGGCTATACGGCCTCCCATATGTATAGCGTTATTCATTCCGTACCAATTTTCGTAGTTATTAATATCAACGCCTAATTTTATATAATTGCCAGAAGAGGTAAAATTATAAAGGTCTTCTTGTCTTGTATTTTCTTCGGTTCCCAATTCTGCAGCAATATATAGCTTGTTGGTAAGTCTGTAATCTGCTACCAACTCTAATCCTTTGTAATTATCTTTTAACGAAGATTGTATAATACGGCTTAAATCTAGACCAACACGCAACCCATACGGCTGATTGTATGTGGTGGTGTCTTTTGGTTGTAAATCTATAGATTTATTTTGAGCTATTCCTATAAAAATAGAGCACAAGAAAAAACTACTAATGATATATTTTAACATGGGTTTCAGTTGTGTTTTCTACTAAAGGGTTTACTACTTCTATTTCTTTAATCCAATTATTACTATCTGTCATTAGTTCATTACTAAGATTTTCATAATTGGCGACAAAGCCACAGGCTCTAGAAACAAAGACATCTTTTTTTTCGTAATTAAAGGCTACAATATCTATATTTCCTATTTCTACACCCATATCATCATCGGCAGAATTTATAATAAATGCAAAACTAGTTGTGTTCTTATCAATTTTTAATGGAATTTCTATAGAGTCCAATGTGCTAATACGATCACTAATTGTATTGTCATTACTCTTTAAATCTATAGCAAATTCATTTCCAATACCTACAGTGCGTAAAACAGGAGGTCTTTTTAATGTAGTTCTATCGTCAAAATCATAAAAAGAAATAACTAAAAGAGGCGTGTTTCCTTCTACACAAATATCATCTTTTTCACAGGCAGTAAAAAATACAATGCCCATAATAAGAAGTACAATTAGGAAGCTTATTTTTTTCATAAAAAGTTTTCTATTTATCCTTGTAGCAATAATCATGCTCGTTTTTCCAAAAGTACAACATTTTCTACGTGATGTGTTTGTGGGAACATGTCTACGGCTTGTGTTTTTGTGATGTTATACATATCCTTCATCAACTCTAAATCCCTTGCTTGGGTAGCACTGTTACAGCTTACATAAACAATTCTTTTTGGAGCTATATTTAGTATTTGTTGTACTACATCTTTATGCATACCATCTCTTGGAGGGTCTGTTATAATAGTATCAGGAACTCCGTGTGTATTTATGAATTCTTCATTGAAGATATTTTTCATATCACCTGCAAAGAAATCTACGTTGTCTATTTTATTACCAATAGCATTTGCTTTTGCATCTTGTATAGCTTCTGGTACAGCTTCTATTCCAACTACTTTCTTTGCCTTTTTAGCAACAAACTGTGCAATAGTTCCTGTTCCTGTATATAAATCGTATACCAATTCTTCACCTGTTAAAGCAGCAAAATCTCTGGTAATTTTATACAGCTCGTAGGCTTGGTCCGAATTAGTTTGGTAGAAAGATTTAGCGTTTATTTTAAACTTTAAACCTTCCATCTCCTCAAAAATATGATCACGACCCGAAAAACATATAATTTCTTGGTCGTAAATAGTATCGTTTTGTTTTTGATTTACAACATATAATAGTGCTGTAATTTCTGGGAATGTAGTTGCTAAGTGGTTTAGTAAAAGTTCTCTTTTTGTTTTTTCTTCTTCAAAAAATTGAACCATAACCATTATTTCTCCTGTAGAAGATGTACGAATCATTACAGTACGCAATAAACCGTATTGGTTTCTTGGGTTAAAGAAAGATAAGTTGTTTTCTGTAGCGAATTTTTTAATTGCTAAACGGATAGCATTGGAAGGGTCTGCTTGCAAATGACATTTTTTTATGTCTAAAATTTTATCCCACATACCAGGTATGTGAAAACCTAGTGCATTCCTATCCATAATTTCTTCTTCAGAATTTATTTCGTCCAGAGTTAACCATCGACTATCAGAAAAAGAAAACTCCATTTTATTTCTGTAGAAATATTGTTTTTTGGAACCTAGTATAGGTGTTACTTGGGGTAATTCTAAATGTCCTATTCTAGTTAAGTTATTGGTAACTTCATTCTGTTTAAAAGCTAATTGGCTATCATAGCCCATATTTTGCCATTTGCAACCACCACAAACGCCAAAATGTTGACATTCTGGAGTAACTCGCTTTTCAGATAGAGTATGAAAATTTATAGCAGTACCTTCAAAATATGCTTTTCTCTTTTTTGTAGTTTGTACATCTACAACATCTCCAGGAACGGCATTATTTAAAAAAATAACCCTACCATCTGGAGCTTTTCCAATAGTTTTTCCCTTAGCAGCAGCATCTAAAACTGCTACATTTTCAAAAACTACTCTTTTATTCTTTTTACGCATGGGGCAAAAATACTATTTAAACCATTTATTACATGAATTTACGGTAAAAGAAAATCAGCTATTTTAATAAGTTAACTATATATAGTAAATGGTATTCCTTCAAATTTATGACAGCTACTTGTATAAATGATTGTTTTTAAATTAATTTTATGATTATTGAACCTTTTTAATTTTTCTTCGTCTTTATTGTAGAAGTTCTTATGGGAAATAACGATAAAATATTTGACGGACTATTAGTTTTAGAATACTTAACAGGCAATAAGAAAGCTTTTACCTTATTAGTGAATAGATACAACAATAAATTATGTAGGCATGCATATTGTTTTACATGTGATATGGATGCTTCCAAAGATATTGTTCAGGATAGTTGGAAAACTATTATTAATAAGATTGGAAATTTAAATGATCCTAATAATTTTGGTAGTTGGGCTATGCGGATAGTAACAAGAAAGTCATTAGATTTTGTAAATAAAGAAAAAAAGCAACGCATAAGGCAGGAAAGCTATGAACGAGAAATTATAAGTGACATTAATGATACCATAGACAATAAAGAAACTGTTATTAATAAACTTGTTGCAGGAATACAGTTATTGCCAAAGAACCATCAGGCGGTCCTATAATTATTTTATTTACAAGATTATTCTTTGAATGAAATGAGTCAAATATTAGAGGTTTCAATAGGTACTGTAAAATCTAGGTTATTTCACGCTAGAAAAAAATTAAAATCAATTTTTGAGAAAATAGAATTATGAAAAATAATCAAGAAGAAATAGATAATCTTATAAAAGAAGCTTTAACAAAAGAAGAAGCAACGTTTTATGATGAGTTAGAGGAACAAAATTTTATTGGAAAACTAGCAGGGGTCTTTAATGGGAATATGGGATGGTTAGTATTTGTTATGAATGTAGTTAATCTTGTTGTTTTTGCATTACTTATTTATTGTGTTATTCAGTTTTTTAACACGGATTTTGTTAATGAACTTATTAAGTGGGCGATTGGAATGCTATTTTGTATTTTGTTTATGAGTATAATAAAATTATACGTTTGGATGCAGATGGATAAAAATGATATTCTTAGGGGATTAAAAAGAATAGAATTACAAGTAGCCGCCTTAGTGGGCAAGGTAAACTAGGTATTTTAAGAAGTTATGTTAAAAAATAAAAGGAGCCCTAGATCAAAGGACTCCTTTTACAAGCAAACAAGTTTATTCTTTAATAAAGAATAAACTTGTTATTTTTTTGTATTAAATTTCTCTAAAATACGTTCCATTTGTTTTCCTGCAGCTTCTCTTCCTCCAAGACCAAAAGATAATGCTATTGTAATGGCTACAGTACCCAAGGTGATACCAAATGCCATATTAATAATATCATCTCCAATTCCCATTGTTTTTAAGCCCATGGCTAAAAAGATTGCAAGTACACAAATCCTAACAATAGAAGCTATGAATGCATTGTCTTTATTTTTAGCTAAGCTGCTATGAGCAATACCAGCTATCCAGTTTCCAATAACTAGGATAATTAACCCAAAAAGAATGTTTCCAGATACGCCAACAATTGTATTTAAGATTTCGGTAAGCTTTGCAAATTCTAATTTTTCTATTGCAGTCATAAGACCCAGAAGAATAATAAAGAAGTAAGCTATGTTCCCAATAATATTTGGAACATTAGTTTTAGAAGAAATACCGCTTAAATTCATACTAGTTAGAAGCTCATTTAGTTTTAAAGACTGTAATAAATCTTTTAGCATTTGAGAAACAAACCTACCACCCACGGCAAAGAATATAATAATAATAACGGCTACTAGAATTTTTGGAATAGCAGCAAAAAATTGTTGCAACATATCTGTAGCTGGTACAGATATAGCATCCATATTTAAAATATTTAAGGCTACTATAAGTAATGGGATAAATATAAAAATGAAAACAATTTTTTTAAGAATAGAAACTAAATCTATGTTTTCCGGTAGTTTTAGTTTTGGTGTAAATTTTTTAATAGTATCACCAGACAAGCCTACTAACTCAGATACAACAGTAGCTAACATATATCCAATGTAAGCAACTAATCCTGCTCCCACTATATTTGGTATGAATGTTAGAAAGCTGTCTAATAGATTCTTTACAGGTTCTAAGACGTTGCTCATTCCCAGTTTTTCTAGGGCTAGCATAAAAACAAAAATCATCATTAAAAAATAAACTAATTTTCCAATAAAATTTGAAAGTGTAATTTTTCCACTTCCTAATTTATCGTCAATATTGGTACGTTTAACTAGTTTTGTAACCAGCCTCTTAATAAAGCCAGCAATGATTCTACCAATAATTAGAATTAAAATTGCAGCAATAGTGTTTGGTAAATAGCCACCTACTGAATTTGAGAGGCTTTCAAAAATGTTTTGTAAATAATCCATAATGTTAATTTTTAGGTTTTAGTGTATGGTTGTAAGACACAATATTTAACAGGAAGTCACTTATTAATAGAGCAAATTTTGTTTTTTTTAAAATGATGCTCAATTTTCTGGACTTAGTGTATAATTGCATGTGAATTATTGGGGATAGGTACTGTGTTAGAAGAAAATAATTATTAATTTTGAGAAGTGATTTAGGATGATTTCTCTCCCACGCTGAATTTTTGAGTTCTTCAAAAGGATAAAGGTACAGTAGGAATAGTTTTTTTTATCAATTAAAAAATTATTAAAAAATGTCAATTTTAGAAAAATTAACTTCCAAAGAAGCTATTTCTTTAGAAGAAAAGTATGGAGCTCATAATTACCATCCATTACCCGTAGTTTTAACAAAAGGAGAAGGTGTTTATGTCTGGGATGTAGAAGGGAAAAAATACTATGATTTCTTATCTGCGTATTCTGCAGTTAATCAAGGACATTGTCACCCTAAAATTATTGGCGCAATGGTAAAACAGGCACAAACATTAACATTGACTTCCAGAGCATTTTATAATGATATGCTAGGAAAGTTTGAAAAATATGTCACAGAAACTTTTGGTTTTGATAAGATGTTACCCATGAATACGGGTGCTGAAGCTGTAGAAACAGCTTTAAAGCTATGTAGAAAATGGGCGTATGAGAAAAAAGGCATTGCAGAGAATCAAGCTAATATTGTAGTTTGTGAGAATAATTTTCATGGGCGTACCACTACTATTATATCATTTTCTAATGACCCAGTTGCGAGGGATAATTTTGGTCCTTTTACAAACGGATTTATAAAGATTGAGTATAATAATTTAAAAGCTTTAGAAGAAGTTTTAGAGAACGATCCTACTATAGCTGGCTTTCTAGTAGAACCTATACAGGGCGAAGCTGGCGTTTATGTTCCTACAGAAGACTATTTGGTAAAAGCAAAGGCACTATGTGAAAAGCACAATGTGTTGTTTATTGCAGATGAAGTGCAAACAGGTATTGCGCGTACAGGTAAATTACTAGCAACATGTGGAAATTGCTCTTGTAATGATAAACATTGTAGTGGTACTCCAGAAGTGAAACCAGATATTTTAATTCTAGGTAAAGCTATATCTGGAGGCGTTTATCCAATTTCGGGCGTTCTTGCAAATAACGCTATTATGGAAGTTATTAAGCCAGGGAATCATGGAAGTACTTTTGGAGGTAATCCTATTGCAGCAGCAGTAGGGATAGCAGCTTTAGAAGTAGTGAAAGAAGAGGAGCTTGCAAAAAACGCATACGAGTTAGGAGAATTATTTAGGGCAGAATTAAGTACTTATATTGCTACATGTACTATTGTTACTAAAGTTCGGGGAAAAGGCTTGTTAAACGCCATTATTATTAACGATACTGAAGACAGTTCTACGGCTTTGGATATTTGTATGGCATTGAAAGAAAACGGACTTTTAGCAAAACCTACGCACGGTAATATTATACGTTTTGCACCACCATTGGTAATGACGAAGGAGCAATTACTGGATTGTGTTGCTATTATTATAAAAACGTTAAAAACGTTTGATAACTAATTTAGATACAGTAAAAAACAAAAAAATCGGTATAACAGCCGATTTTATGTTTTTTATTAGTGTTAAGTCTATGAATTTTTTATCCGTCAGATTTTTTTAATTGTTTCTTTATTTTTTTAATAGTAGATTCAATGGATTTTTCGGGTTCTATAATATTGTATTCACCCCAAAACCTGGGTTAGAAAATCCTAATAAAGCATCGGTTAAAATAAAAGTAGATTTAAGTTTTTCTTATTGTTTAAGAGGTGTTTTAGATTCGTTGTTTTTCCAATCGGTAACAGCCATTTCCGCATACTTATTATATACATAGTTAAAGAGTTTGTCATCCCATTTAATTCTAAACTCTATAAAAATATTGCTGTATCCGTAATACTATTTGCCATTTTTTTTCTGTAATCTACCCTATACACAATTTTGTTGGACCATACATTTGCATTTTTAGGCTTTCTTTTTGCTAATAATTTTGATGCTTCTTCTTTATCAGTAATATTCAATGAATAAATAACACTAGTGAGGATTTTATTTATAGTATCAATAAATAATTTCCCTTTATAAAGTTGGTCTTTGATATATTGTTTCTGTGTAAAATTAATAATTGAGATAAGTTCTCCGTTTATTGTTGTTGAGCGTTCGTAAATAAAATTATAATGCCCTATAGCTGTCTCGGAGAAGATATATTCAGGATCTTTCATTATGCCTATAAAGAGTGTATTAAAAGGACTTCCTTGTAATTTTAAGGCAACAGTATCTAAATCTATTGTAGTCTGCGCTTTTTCTTGCTTTATATAACACTCAATAGCATCATTTGCAATAGAATTATAAGGGCAGTTGTAAGTGTAAACAACAGCTTCAGATAAGGATACATTTTTACGCCTTTTCTTTATAGTTTCTCTGTAGAAAGCAGTCATTAAAGTTGGGTCATTAAAATAGTTTTCTTCTTTTTTGCCAAAAACTTCTCGTACCAGTGTAGACACATCTTTAGGTATTGTAATATTTACGCCGTCTAATTCGGTAACAGAAATTTCTAAGGAGATTTGGTTGCTGTTTTCTTTTAGATTTGTTAAAGAGATTACTTTAGTTTTATAACCTAAAAAAAAGAAAAGGAGCACTTTTACTACTTAAATCTTTAGAAATTTTTAATAAAAAGATACCTTCAGTATTCGTTATAGTACTAAATATTAGTGTTTTCTATATATTAAAGAAAAAAGGAGCAGTTTTCTAGTATCACCATCAATTATTTTTCCTTTGTATCGATCAAATCTAGTGGTTTTTGAGTACAAATATCTTAAACAAAGGTTGGAAGCATCAACCGTTTCATATATACTTGTCAAAAAATAAAAACAATTTGAAGTGTTTTATTAAATTGGAATAGACCTTTTTTTTATAGCTCATGAGTTTGAATATTCCACTTCTAAGGTAATGATATTTAGATGTATATGTTCATTTTTGTGTTTAATTTAATTAAGTGTTTGGTAACTTTAGGGGCTAATCGCTGATAAATAAAAATATAATTATGCTTAATTACTGTGTTTTATATAATACAATTAACAAGTTAACGTATTTTTAGGAGTTCATAAAAACGAAGAACTTTATCTTTGTTCCTTAAGATTTTAACTTTTTTCTATGGAAATAGATTGTATCCCTTTTAAAGAAACTACTTATTTTTCTTCTACCATATGTGATTATTTGGAGGAGAAAGATAATTTAAAACCTTTTTATAATAGATTTCCAAATCTTAAAAATTTTAAAGAACAATTAAAAGAGAAACAAGAAAGTTTTTCAACTGAAAGTAGGCATATATTACACAATGCAATAGTAAATCAATATGATGGAGTAGATAGTTCTGCTGCAACTAAGGATAATATAATGCTTTTTAAAGATACAAATACATTTACAGTGGTTACGGGACACCAATTAAACCTATTTACAGGACCATTGTATTTTTTGTATAAAATAATTTCTACTATTAACCTTACAAGGCAACTAAAAGAAGCATACCCAGATTATAATTTTGTACCTATTTATTGGATGGCTACCGAGGATCATGATTTTGATGAAATTAATTATTTTAATTTTAAAAGGAAGAAGGTACAGTGGAGTAAAGATGCATCGGGAGCAGTAGGAAAATTAAATACCAATGGTCTAGAAGCTATATATGATGTTTTTGCAAACCAATTAGGTGGTTCTACAAATGAAAAAGCGCTGAAGCAGTTATTTAAAGGTGCCTATTTAGAAAATAATACACTTACAGAAGCAACTAGGTATTTGGCAAATACATTATTTAAAGCATATGGGTTGGTTATTGTAGACGGAGATGATAAAAAATTAAAAGAACAATTAATTCCGTTTATTAAGAATGATATTTTAGACAACGCATCTTTTAACAAGGTTTCTGAAACTATTTCTAAATTAAACAAACAACCCGAAAACTACAATATACAAGTAAACCCTAGAGAGATTAATTACTTCTATTTAAGTGAAGGATTAAGGGAGCGCATAATAGCAAAGGGAGATTCGTTTTATGTGAATAATACGGATATAGAATTTTCTAAAGAGGCCATTATAGAGGAGATTGATAAGTATCCACAACGCTTTTCTCCTAATGTAATTTGCAGACCATTTTACCAAGAATTAATATTGCCAAACCTTTGTTATATAGGAGGAGGTGGGGAGTTAGCGTATTGGTTAGAGTTAAAAAGCTTTTTTAAAACAACAAAAGTGCCTTTTCCTATATTGTTACTTCGTAATTCTGCCTTGGTAATTTCCAAAAAGCAAAAAGACAAATTGTCCAAATTAGATATAAATACGTCAGATTTATTTCTAAAGCAAAATAGTTTTATCAATAAAAAAATTAGACAAATTTCAAATATAGATATTGATTTTTCTGCTCAAAAAGAAGAGCTAGAAAAACAGTTTGAAGGATTGTATAAATTAGCAAAACAAACCGACGCTTCATTTTTAGGGGCGGTAAAAGCACAAGAAAAAAAGCAATTAAGAGGGTTAGCTACTTTAGAGAAACGTTTGTTAAAAGCTCAAAAACGTAAATTAAAAGATCATGTAGTTCGTATTACAGAAATACAGAATCAATTATTTCCAAACAAATCGTTACAGGAACGTAATCAGAATTTTTCCGAACTATATATGGTATATGGTGAAGCATTAATACCTAGTCTAATGAAAGCTTTACAACCTTTATCTGGTAAGTTTACTATTTTAACAATGGATTAGTTTTGAGATATAGATTAAATCTCCTTGTAATAATACCTGACTTTGTATAGTTTTTTATAGGAATAGTATCTATGTTTTTTTTAATAAGTAAATACTTTCTGTTTGTTAATGTTGTATCCAAACTAATAAAATGATAACGTTGAAAAATTCCATGCAATGAATGCTCAAAACAATCGGATTTTAAACTTAACGTACTGTTATTTGGTACATATTTTGATATTTCTTTCATATCTGTAATACTTTCAAAATCTCTTTTATCAATAGTACCTATATTTTTCAACGCTAAAAAAAGACTCAGCATAAATAAAAACAGAATGCAAAAAGAATAAATTGAATATGCTTTTTTGTTCGTTTTAACTTTTTCTCTAACGTAAAGTAATGATGGAGTAGCCCATATAGCAATAGCTATAGAGAAAAATGGAATAGATGGTATTAGATAATATCCAGCTTGCTTTAAACTAACCATAATAGGTGCAGACGCAGATATGCCAAGTAAAAGAAAAAACACAATCATATTTTTAGAACTAGTAGCAAGTACTGTCTTTTGTTTCTTTGAAAAATAGGTTATAACCACTAAGATAACTGGGATCCCTAAAGATATTGGAATGCCTTTAAAAAGAGATTTTATAATGTAAAACCTGCTGTCTCTCATGTTTTCAATTCTATTGCCGTTGAGAGCTTCTAGAACTTGAGTTTCAAGATAATTTATTAGAAAAGATGAAGGTGTATCAAATAAAAATAAAACAAATAAGCAACATAAAAAGCTAGCAATTAAAATAAAGGTTTTTGAAATATTCTTCAATAGATTATTCCTGTAAATCATCCCATATAATATGAAAAAGCATAATGGAAATAGGCTTACTAGCCCTTTGGTTAAAAAACCAGCAAAAATAAAAAGACTACTAACAAATATATAAGTATGCGACTTCCAATTATTAAAAACAATACTTTTTAATAAATAATAGATAGCAATTAAAAGAAAAACAGTTAGCGTGCACTCTATAAGGTTATTTGGGTATGCAAAAAACACTTCAAAATTTACCATCCAAATTAAAAGCGGAAAATAAAAGAGTTTTTTATACTCTTTATGGTTATTGAAAAGTAAAAACCAGATTTTAATTATAAGAAATATAGTGCATAAAAAAATAACAAAGCAATACAAGCGTTCTGTCCAAAAAGAATCACCAAAGACCTTGAAAAATAAAGATTGTATTCCAAGGGACAAGGGAGGCTGTTCGTAAAAATCTTTAAAAATAGTAGCGGTAAACATAGGTTTCCAAAATGAACCAATATCATTAGCTAGGTTGTTTCCTATACTTGCATACCAAAGGCCATCTACAAACATTCCTTCTCTTAGCAAATTAGGAGCAAAAAGAAAAAGGAACACACTTATTAAAAGAAACCAATGTATGTTTTTTGTAAAATAAATACGCTTTAGGAGCAAAATTGTTTTAGAAGACATTTATTTTTAAAATATTAAGGAACCATAAAATTACTTTTCCAAGAGTTCTCTTCATTGCTAAATAGGACTCTAGTGTGGTGTGGTTTTTCTATCTTCAGATACTCAATAGTAGAGGGTATAATATCTATTGCAATAAAAAAATGACTGTTTGTTAAATAGTCTAATTTATTTGGGTTTTCTATAAAACTACCAGGGGCTAGTTGGGTAGTGTAATCCTTTTTTGCATTTGGGTGTAAAACAGACCATGTTTTTTGTTTTATTGCTTCTTCATTTTTTATAATTGCAGTTCCATCTATTTTTAATTGTAACAATTTCTCTGGATGGTAAAAAACTAAGCTAACCTTATTGTTTTTTTGAATGTGATTAATTTTGCTAGACCTTTCATCAGTATAAAAAGAGAAAATTAAGTCATCTGTAATATTTCTTAATACTACAGTTCTTAATTTTGGAGCATTATTAGAATCTACAGTCCCTAAAACCCCAAATTTAAAAGGATGTCCATTTTCTATAATCCCTTTTTGTAATTCATCTTTAATTTCATTAAAAATGGATTGTATGTCCGTAAATACCCCTAATTAGACATAGAACGCTTATCTTTAGGACTTATTAAGTAAATTATTATGGATATTTTTTCATTTGGAGTTCATTTTACTGACGAAGAGAGTTGCAGATT
>Ga0114952_1002044_pt1 | contig 16107 bp, 16 predicted proteins | sample SidtaG_2_FD_87303 | JGI IMG/M metagenome (GOLD analysis project Ga0114952, IMG submission 87303) | Marine algal microbial communities from Sidmouth, United Kingdom - Sidmouth_Asex2 metaG | ecosystem: Host-associated > Algae > Red algae > Unclassified | place: Sidmouth, United Kingdom | collected...
GTTCAAAATCCGCGTATCATATCATTTATTTTAATTAATTTGTTGAGGACCGATTCTTAATCAATGAGAACATTTCACTTACATATTATATTTTGCGGCTTATCATTATTTATAGCATCTGCGATCTATGGTCAGTCTGAATATTCATTTACTTATATGGATACGAAAGATGGCTTGCCTTCTAATCGATGCTATACAGTCACAATGGACAGCAGAGGCTTCATTTGGGTAGGTACGCAATTTGGCTTAAGTAGATATGACGGGATATCGTTCTATCTCACCATAATATTAAATACCCCAGCTTTATCACCTTAGCTATTATTGGTTGCTTTTATAAACTTTCTAAATTTAGCCTCTTCTTCTATTGGTATCACCAACATATCATATGCATCTTTAGGAGTCGTAGGAACAAGCAAGCCTTGATCTAAAGTGAAGCAATAGAATTCTCTTTCTTGGAAGAATTCTATTAATGCTCGTCTCTTCTTATTTCTTGCCTCTATTAATAAAATAGGTTTGTGTTTTATAATGACAGGTTCCATTTCTTTCAAGACTATTACCTCATATCCTTCAATATCACATTTAATAAAGTCAAGTTTTTCCAGATGTTCAAAAACTTGGCTTCCTCTTTTCATTTCAGCATCAAAGCGCATATCAACTTTGGCATCTTTCTTATCGATTACAGTATGGCTTCCTGACGCCATAAATCCTTTAGTATGAATAGTATCATTTCCAAGTTGTATAGTTTTATTTTCTTCACCTAATGCGAAAGGTAAGATTTTGACATTCTTTCGTCTTCGCGTATTTTTTATCAATACTTCCAACATAGGCTTAACTGGCTCAACGGCATATACCTTACCTGTGTCACCAGTCAACTTTGACAATAAGGTTGTCAGATAGCCCATATTTGCCCCTATATCAATACACACATCTCCTTTCTCGATTACGTTCTTTAAAAAATAGGGATATGCGTATACTTTTGAGTTTTTGAGAAAGCCTAATCCAAAGAAGAGAAAATACATTTTACTTAATAATGTCAAATATATATTTAAAGGCAAGACACTATATAAAACCCGCCTGATCCGATTTGCTTTTCTTTTCATTATTAATATTTAATTAATACCTACCGATCTAATACAAGTGATGTCGTCAATAGACTTTAAGATGGTCGTACCTAAATATCTAAATCCTATTAATACTTTCAAAGAACAAAGTATTACAAAATTTCAACTTTTACTAATTCTGCTAAACCAGTTTGTACGCAGAATAAATCTTCAAAACATCTAAAATTGTAAGTGATGCAACAACTTAAGCTGAGCTATTCAAGACACGTATCTTCAAACTTTCCAATACCTTTGTATCTACACTTCTTACATCTGAAACTTGATGGCGGTTTTTAGAGTTTTTTTTTAAAAACGACAGATACCTTTTACCTATTTGTTCTTTATTAACTCCAAAGTGAAATTCAATTGTGTATCTTCATTATTGAAGAAGTCTTGTCATGTCTGCGGAACCTCATATTCAGGAATAACTTCTTTAGAGAAGAAGTACTGTTATGACAACTCCATTCAAAACCCGTAAGCTGAGAAATGATATTAAAAAATCAAGGTAAGTTTTCGATTTTTTCTATTTTCTGACCAAATGTATATGCTGTCAATTTATCGATGAGATCTATATTTGTATAGTCCAGAATTTACCTTAATACGCATTTGCTTAAAAACCATAAGGTCCTTTCTCATTTTATCTTTAGAAAAAGACCAGCAACAGATTGTGCATCACTAAAAATAAATGCGACTATCAAAATAAACAATGTAACTATTTTTTTATTTTATATCTTCAAATGCTCACCAAACGGATTAACAATAATAGTGAGAAAGGTTTTCTAAAATATAATTCTTTTCTCTAGGTAAGTTAATAAGAATTACCACCACTTATGATTCCGATTTGCTCTAGCTAACATCCAAATGGTAAAGGTATCGATAAGCTCCACAGTAGCTGAACCTTTGCAAATAACTCACAAGGATAAAATTTAAGGTGTCGCTTCTATGAGCTTGGGCGAGCTATTTTTGAGTTTATAATACAAAGGTGTCGTCCCTCCTAGACATTTAAATTAGGTGCGAAACCATATAATAATCTATAATCAAAAAAAAGAAAAGTACCTGGGAAGCGGCATCTGTTAGAATCCTTAATAATCTAAGTATAACCCATTGCTTCAAAATCAAACTTTGATTAAAAAAAAATAGCCAAGGTCAAATGACCTCAGCTATTTATATATTTAGTTGGATAATATAATTAACTAATCACTTAGTCATTAATTCCAATATTTCCTTGCGCAACAATTGTACTTAATTCTGCAGCACTTAAATGAACATTTACATATCCGTCAAATATTTCCAATGACTGGAAATTCAATGCTGATCCGTCATCCAACATTCTTAAACTCGTCATACTTAAACCAGTAGTTCCGTTTACTGGGTTGAAAGAAACTGCTATTGGTCCACCAGTCGCAGCATCATTATCATGAATGTGTGCTGGGTGCATACCACCGTCAGGAGTACCGTCCAATCTGATCGTAGCAAGTACTGTTCCATCATTTCTTTCAGCAAAAGTAACTTCTCCAGATATTCCTGGAACATCTTTTTCACCAAGTTCGAAGGTTTCTTCTTCTCCTGTTAATTCGTTAGACCCTATGTCACCTTGAGCGACAATTGTACCGAGCTCAGTTGCACTAAGGTGTACGTTGACATATGCATTTGCTGTTAATACATCTGTATAGTCAAAGGCACTACCATCATCCGCTGATCTGATTTCAGTTTCACTTTTTCCTGTACTACCATCGACAGGTGTAAGCGAAAGCAAAATGCCACCTGACTCTGCAGCACTATTCATGTGAATGTGTGCAGGGTGTACTCCGCCATCTGGAGTACCATCAATGTTAATTTCCGCTAACGCGTTACCATTTTTACGTTCTCTGAAAACTATATTACCAGATATCCCTTCAACCGCGCGCTCATCTAAATCGTAAGTCTTAGATTCTCCAGTAAATTGATTTGAACCTATATCTCCTTGCGCTAAGATTACAGCAAGTTCTGAAGCAGACTTGTGAATGTTAACATAAGCATCAAGATTATCGATTTGTGCGAATGTTAGTGCATTGCCATTATCATCCTGATCAAAGATAGTCACACTACTTCCAGTTGCTCCCGCTACAGGTGTCAATGAAATAAGAATGTCACCTCCAAGTGCTGCACTATTAAGGTGAACATGCGCCGGGTGCGTCTCTCCATCAGAAGTGCCAGATAAGGATACTTCTGCTTGTATTTGACCACTTTCTAGTTCGGTAAATTCTATATTACCACTTACACCAGAATCAGACCTTTCTTCTAAATCATAACTCACTGAATTTCCAGTGGTGTTATCATCATCATCTCCACAACTTGTCAAAGTAGTAATTGCAGCAAAAGCCATAAATACCAACAAATAGTTAAATAAATTTTTAATCATTTTTTATATAAATTTTAGTTTTACAATTTTATTCATAGTTAATAACCAACGAGTATGTGTTTTGTTTGAAATACTATATTAGGAATTCAAAAAAATCAATTAAGATTCAATTTAGTTATCCCCAATAGCTTAATCATGTATCTCTCACATAGTACTTATACTTAAAAAAAATCAATTTGTTCGACCAGCTAAAAAATTTTCAACAAGGTCGAAAGGTTAAAATATTATTTCAATGATATTGTTTGGGGGAGGTCAGTGGATAAACACCATTATAAAATATGAACAGCGACAGAATACAATTTCTTGGTTAATAGCCGCAAAGCTATATTTAATTGCTGCTAAGACGAGCAAAGCTGAAAATAGTTTGGATATTTTATATAGTAATTGCTCCTAGAAGACTTTTAAGAACAATTAATGTAAAGTCAAAGGTTAAAAAGGTACAGAGCACCACTATAATTCAAATTTACAATTTTATAATTTCAGCTGCTACATTTAGTCTAATAGGCAGAATAAAATTTGCTCGAACGAATACCAAACAGACTATTTCTTAACTAGATTTCATTTAAGCAACTACTACCCTTTCTACTAAAGCTTATTAGAAATTGTTAAGCGATGAAAGGAGGCATAACATTAGTCATATTCATAGTAGTTTGTTTTTTATGTTTCTAATTCTCTCTTTAGCAAAACAAGCAATTCGAAATATTCTTCACATTTCTTTTGACTTCCAATTGCATGAAATGGTTTTAAGACGATACACGGTATTTTATAATTTAATAATTCTACAAAAACATTATAGGATTCTAATATCTCAATAATTCTTTGATTTTTAGTAAGCTTAGTAAAATGTGCAGGATTTCCAATGAACTCATACTTTCCAAAACCTAAATTTCCTTTACCAATGAAATTTTTCATCGAATTAAAAAAGGATCGCATTCTAATTTGATATCCAAAACTCAAAGTTGATTTTATTAAAATAAAAATACAAATGGGGTTATAATGAACGACTTGCTTAATAATTATTACCTCGCCTTTAAATATAAATATTCCCTTATAATCATTTACCTGATTCAACTCTAAGTAATCCTTACTTTTTTCTATTCCATTTTGATAGAATTTACCTTCATATGTTTTGCAAAGTTGCTTTACTATTTCCAAGCTATAGTTTATTTATTTTTGCAGCTTACTACTAAACCTAATGAATTGAAGATACAAATACTTATTCAATAACAAATCATAAAACCGACTACTATATATTCTTATCTATTATTGTTTTTAGTTATTTCATTTATCATCCCATTAAATATATTCCCATGAAAAGGCAGTACCGAATACCAATACAATCTTCCTAATAAACCATGCGGTCTAAAAGTTGCTGTTTGCATTAATTTATTATCCGTGATATTAAACTCTAGCCACGCTTCACCTGGCAATTTCATTTCTGCAAACAACAGTAGTCTCCCTTCGGCTTTATTCGCAAATAATACCCTCCAAAAATCCAAAGCGTCTCCAACCTCTAATGTAGTAGGGTTAGTACGTCCCCTTCTCAAGCCTACACCTCCAAAAATTTTATCAATGTAACCTCGGAGCTTCCACAATGCATTTGCATAATACCAGCCGTTTTCACCTCCTATGCTCCATATCTTATTCAGCGCATCATCAGATGATACAATTTCTCTTTCTCTTACATCTGTGAAACAACCATGCTTTGGTACATCTATGAAGTCAGAAATATTCATTTTCATAACCCCGCTTATTTGAGAATCTTTCCAACTAGAAACGATGTGATTAGTTTCTATTTTCGAAAATGCTCGTTCTATTGTCTTGGTATATCTTTCAGGTTTGACTTCTAGAATATCGTTAATTCTATTGTTTCTGCAAACAACTTCAACCTTCATACTTTCCACAAGTGATATTGCTAATTTATACGATGTAGATGTTACAAAATATAACCAATATGATGATAACTTAGGAGTCATCACAGGCACGGTATGTATCCATCTTCTCAATCCTCTTACTTTTGCAAAATTAAGTAGCATCTCTTTATAAGTTAAAATGTCCGGCCCACCAATGTCAAAGTTTTGATCATAAACGTCTTCATTTAAAAGTGCTCTTTCAAGAAACTTTATCACATCTCTGATTCCGATAGGCTGACATTTAGTATTTAACCATTTTGGAGCAATCATTATTGGTAATTTTTCTACTAAATCCCTGATAATTTCAAAAGAAGCACTTCCAGAACCTACAATAATTCCGGCCCTCAATGTTGTAATTGAAAATTGACCTTCATTTAAAATTCTTTCAACATTTTTTCGCGACTTTAAATGCTTTGATAAATTATCCTCATTTACTATTCCACTCAAATAGATAACTTGTTTTGCTTGCGTTTGATTGAGACAATTTTTAAAATTGATAGCTGTAATTTCTTCCAATTTATCATATTCTTTCGAATTAGACATTGAATGAATTAAGTAGTATGCAGCGTCAATATTTTGGGGAATATTTGTTAAAGATTCCTCATTCAAAAAATCAACTTTTATAATATCTATAAATGGCTTTATAGATTCAGCAGGATTAAATCTATTAGGATCTCTTACGCAACAAATGACATGATGCCCATTCTCTATTAAGACAGGTAATATTCTCTTACCAATATATCCCGTCGCGCCTGTAAGTAGTATTCTCATTTGTTTTCCATTAGCGTTTTCCTAAACTTATTAAACATATCCTTAAAAAATCAAACGCATCGATTATCATATGCTTCTTCAATGCTAGAATCTTTTTTAAAACTTTTAATTAACATCTACAACAGATTGATTGCAAATTGGTTTTAAAAATATTATATGCTCAAAAAATTCAGCATTTCGATTAAAAATATCATCCACTAATAATCTTCAAAACCAATTCTTTAGTCAATTTCTGACCTGCTGCCTTTCGTTTTATATCCGCAAACGAAAATCTCAAATCGCAACCTGATTTCCATCGCGAACAGCCATATGCAGTTTTACCTTTGATAAGTCGACCTTTTTTACACTTAGGGCATGGAGGCATTTTTGTTACGACAGGTACAGTGGTTTTGGTATCGGTAATATTTAATGGATTGAACACGAGTTTTCTGTTGTCATTAACAACTAGCTGTCCATCCACTTTCCCATCCTTAGTTATAAATCCTTTCAGTTTTACTGTAGATCCTTTTTCTACGAGCCTTTTGACTTGATTATCACTTAATTTTTTACCCATGAAAACAAATGGCACCCCAAAGTCACAGCCACTTTTATATTGCGAACAACCGTATCGTGTATTTCCTTTTATAACTGTTCCTTTCTTGCATTTTGGACATTGCATTTTAACCTTCGAGACAGATGCTTTTTTCTGAATACTTTTTGATTTTCTACGCTTAGTGTTATTACTATCTTTTGATTGCCCTTTCTTTTTCCAAGTAGATTTTGAGTTTGCATTATTAGGGGAAGTAAATCGTTTAACGTTATTTTCCATTCTTACCTCGTACACCAATTCGTCGACCATTTTTTTCATATCTTGAATAAATAACTTAGGATTATAGGTGCCGAGTTCTATTTCCTTGAGACGTTTTTCCCACTGCCCAGTGAGCTCGGCAGAAACAAGCAGTTTGTTTTTTATAGTATCAATGAGTTGTATACCCATCTCAGTGGGCAGCACTTGTTTCTTTCTACGGTAGGTATATTTTCTTTTGAATAAAGTTTCTATGATATTGGCACGTGTAGAAGGTCTGCCGATTCCGTTAGCCTTCATAAGTTCACGAAGCTCATCATCATCTACTTGCTTACCCGCTGTCTCCATTGCCCGTAGCAATGAGGCTTCAGTATAATACGAAGGAGCTTTCGTCATTTTCTCCAACAAAGAGGGATTGTGTGGGCCTTGTTCTCCTTCATTAAACGACGGCAGGACTTTATCATCATCATTTTTCTCTTTACTATTATCCGTCTCATCAGATGATTTATCTTTTTTAGAAAACAATACTCTCCATCCTTCGTCAAGAATTTCCTTTCCCTTGGCTACAAAGTTAACAGTATCTACTTTTGCCTTGACGGTGGTTTTAGCTACTTTACAATCAGGAAGAAATACGGCCAAAAAACGGCGTACTATCATGTCATAGACTTGTCGATATTCGCCGCTTAGATTCTGTTGCTCTCCAGTGGGGATGATGGCATGGTGATCTGTTACTTTCTTATCATCAAATACCTTTTTAGATTTTCTGATCTTAGTTTTTAAAATCTGATCTGTAAATTGACTATAATCTTTTAGACCTTTTAAGATGCTAGATATTTTAGGGTATACATCTTCTGGCAAATAGGTCGTATCTACCCTAGGATAGGATACGACTTTCATTTCATATAATTTCTGTACTAATTTCAATGTTTTTTCTGCACTGAAGCCATATTTATTATTACAATGCACTTGTATGCTTGTAAGGTCATATAGTTTTGGAGCATATTCTTTGCCTTCTTTCTTCTCAACTTTAGTGATGACTAAATCCTCGCCAGTTATTTGCTCTAGAAGTTCTTGACCTTGCTCTGGATTTTCAAAACGACCGGTTGTATTTTTGAAGGTGACCTTACGATATTTTGTATGAAGCTCCCAATAAGCTTTTGGTATAAAATTTTCAATCTCATTATGTCTCCTGACCAACATGGCAAGAGTGGGTGTTTGTACTCTTCCGATAGAAAGTACTTGCTTGTACCCACCATACTTTAAGGTATACAATCGAGTGGCATTCATACCAAGCAACCAGTCTCCGATAGCTCTTGAGCTAGCAGCATAATATAGATTGTCGAAATCGCTTGCTGGTTTTAATTTTTGGAATCCTTTGCGAATTGCTTCTGAAGTGAGCGATGATATCCAAAGTCTTTCTATTGGCCCTTTGTATTTTGCTTCTTTAATGACCCATCGTTGAATCAACTCGCCTTCCGTACCTGCATCACCACAATTTATTACAAGTGATGCTTTCTTAAAGAGTCCTTTGATGATTTTAAATTGTTTCTTAACACCATCACTACTCATGACCTTAGTCTCAAATCGCTCAGGCAGCATGGGCAGCGTATTCAAATCCCATCGCTTCCATTGAGGCTTATAATCTTGTGGTGGCAGTAAAGTGCAAAAATGTCCATATGTCCATGTCACCTGATATCCATTACCTTCAAAGTAACCATCCTTTCTAGTTTTGGCTCCGATGACATATGCTATTTCTTTAGCTACGCTAGGTTTTTCTGCAATACAGACTTTCACTTAATGTGTATATATGGATTAGACACATGAAAGTAGCAAATCATATGATATAATTAGAATGTATTATATGAGAATTGACTTGTGTCGAATGTCTCTTTAGTCACAATGCAAAAGGTGTGTCAATTTATTTTGTTTATTGATTAAACAAATTAAACATATGCACTTTATTAAATTTTCAATATTTATATTGTGAAATCATAGAATACTTTTTTTAAAATATATTTGTTAACTTTTTTTTGATACAGACATTCTGGACACCTCTATTTATTGAATTTAAACATTCAAGTTTAATACTAATTGAATTAGCTTAGGAATGAATACAATTGATCCCAAAACAATGGCGACTAATGCCGCAGTAAGCACAGCTGCTGCTCCATAATCTTTTATTTCACCAATCGTTTTGTTCGTATTGGGTTCTACAAAATCAGCGAGTTTTTCGACTGCAGTATTCAACAGCTCTGCTATAAAAACCATACCTATCGCCATTACAATTAATGACCATTCTATTGAATTTATTTTTAACAAGACACCCAATAAAATTACAACAAGAGTAAGTACCAAATGCACTCTAGCATTGTGCTCATTCTTGATTAAATTGCTGAACCCTGTAAAAGCATACTTGAAGCTTTTTATGCGATCTAAGAAACTAAACTTTTTCAATATCAATTATGGTTTGTGTTGAAAATAAAATGTAGCCCTATCTTACAATCACTACTTTCTCAACAATCTTTTGCCCCGTTTTTTGAGCTTTGATTTCAAGCAGATAAGTGCCATTTGCAATAGCATCAATTCTCATAGATTTAGAATTACTTGAAGTTTTAATTCGCCTTCCTCTTAAATCATATAAAGTTGCCTGTATATCTAATTCATCATCTTGTCGTATGTTAATGATATCAATCGCAGGATTTGGATAAATATGCAATGCGCCATTACTATTATTTGCAAGATCAAATTCATCGCTATCCAAGTTTGATATTATACCCTCACTAAGATAAAATACAACTCCCGGGCGAATGGCATCGTTTTGAAAAAAAAAGAAGTCTTCATCACCATCATTATCTAAGTCCACCACTCCACCACCATAGCTTGCAAAATGGTCTTCAACAATTTCTAAGTTTGTAAGAGCGTCTGAATATTCTTTGATATACATGACAGGGTCATTAAAACTCGTATTCTCAAAAGTTATTATCTCTTCTTTATCATCGCCATTTAAATCACCAACAAGTGTTAGTGTATTTTTAATGCCATCCATGGTAAGATTCTCTTCTATGTATTGTCCATTTATGTCGCTAACGACAACCTTCCCGCGTAGATCGTCATTACTATACAGCACAAAATCAACCACATCATCATCATTCAGATTTACAATATTAATATCGTTGACATCATAAGTATCTGCATAAATTAATGTACTTACAAAAACCAGAGGAGCTATTTGTTCTAATAAAAAGAGGCCATCTGATTCTGTACTTATGATTAAATCTAGATCGCCATCATTTTCAAAATCTAAAGTAGAAAGCGCTCCTATGTCCCCACTCCCAAAATCCTCAGAATAGATTTCAGTTAGCTCCAAAGAGCTAGGATTGATTTGATAAATAGACAGATTGAAAGATGCTACAATCATCTCTAATGAACCGTCACCAGTCACATCAACAAAAGCTAGTGACTCGTAAGCTCCTAAATCTAATTGCTGCGTTTCAAATACGGCATTACCATCATTGACAAAAGCAAAAACACCAGTAAATTGCCTTAACCCCACGATGTCGAAATCTCCGTCACTATCAATATCTACTACCACTATTTTTTGAATTGAAGTGACATCTGAAATTTCATTAAAATCTGGAGCAGAAATTCCAGTGTTGATTCCTACTTGTAATTTTCCGAAATTAGAAGCACCTATTATAAAATCTGGCAGTCCATCGCCATTAAAATCCGCATGACTCATCTCATCAATAAAAGAGAAATCCTCAAATCTAAAATACTCCTTTTGGAAATCCTGAGCCATAGCGATACTATGCATACAAGAATATAGAACACAGGTTAATATTACTTTACTAATCATATATTTTTCTTTTAATTTTTATGATGTTTATTGATTGACTCATAATACGGGTATTTCTCTTATATGCAAATATAAAATCTGAAATATTGAGTTCAACAGAAGCACCTTATATTCAGCCGCACCGTTTTGTCTTTCAAGAGTCATTTGAAACCTACATTTTATAAATCTAATCTCGCTTATAAGATTTCGACAATGCTAATTCTTTATACTATCGTTAAATATTGCTTTACACTACTCAAATTCATCAATTCAATTTCCCTCACTATATAAAATCAGCCTCTATTTTCTACTTACATATTTCACAGCTTCTTTCGCAAACTTAGCCCATTTTTCATTGTAAACATATGGCACTTGTACCCAATCTTTCATTGCTCTTATTTTTTCCCGAAGGATCAAAGAGTTGCGCACCATCTAAACTCAAAGCATCACTGTGTTCTTCTCCTGTCAACTTAAATACCATTTCATTTTGAAAGAAGCACATATAAGCATTTTTATTAATTTTAAAACAAGGCTTTCCATACATTTGACTTTGTTCGGCGTCTTTCATTTTTTGACCAATTTTAATATATAATTCTTGTTATTTTGGCATTTTAGTGGCTTTAACTTTTCACGTATCCAATTAATACTGTATAAGATAATTCAGTATACTAGTCAATGGACACACGCTACCCTTTTGATTAAAATATAAGAAAATACATCAAACGCATAATCTCACCCTAATTGTCCTTTTGGATTAATTTTTAACTCCTTCAAGTAATTCATTATTAAGTGATTTATCATTATTCGAATTATGCAGCACTGAAATATCTCCAGTTGACTCCAAAACGACGGCTTCTACTTGACTAAAATCTAATACATTCGCTTCTCTTAATTTTGCAATTAATTGCGATTTTTCAACACGCGCTTTTTTCAAATTTTCAAATAAAATTTTGTCTTTTTTCATAAGCAAAATAGGTTTATTTGAAATCATAGATTTTATAAATGGAAACTTTCTTTGCAAGATTGAGAATATAAAAGTTAAAGCGAGCAAACTAGAAATAGCAATAGATCCATGTACTACACTGGTACTAGAGGTAAGGATAGAAGATATAATACTACCTATCGCTATGGTAAAAGCAAAATCATAAGCTGTAAACTTTGCAAAAGATCTTAAACCTATTATTCGAGTCAGTATTATTACAACAATAAAAATTATAAAACTTGCTACTATTGTTTCCCAAATAGGATCTTTAAAATCATAAATCCATTCCATATTTATATCTTTTTGTTACTGGTAAATAATTTTCATATTGAATATGTATCACTTATAATCTGTTGTTCTTACCTATATCTGCTGGAACAAATAAAGGATATACTCCTTTAGGTGCGTCATTTTCACAATCTTCTCTTTGTGCTAGGGATAAATCATAAGCTTCTCCAGCTTGGTCAAGATGTCCAGCTAAACTTACAGCAAACCCTATCATTTTCTTGTAATTCATTTAGTAATTTTTAAAATAAACTTTCAAGGGCATCTAAGATATAATTCCTAAACCTTTGTTTTATTAAAAATCTTATACAATAAAAATCGTAGTCTCAACCATACACTATATCATTTATGCTTTTTGCCTTGTTTAAAAAATTGATAATCCGTCTTCAACACTCAAGCTTCTCTTTGTCATTTTTGCGAGAGATTTTTTGATAAATAGATTCAAAAATAAAACAAGTTAAAATAATTCCAATCGTACTGAGAACACCAATTTTATTACTTGAAAATTGCTGAACCAATAGCGTTACAAAGGCCGTAGCACACAGAATAGTTGAAAATACATGTATGGATTTATTAGAACTTAATTCTTCATGCTTTTTATACCCTATATAATTAACGATTGCAAAAATCAAGAGAAAGCCAGCACTTCCCGCAGTAGAAATACTCTGGAGATCAAATAAGTTAACGAGTAAAATAGCTAAGAATGTGGTGATAATATAACCTACAGGTTTACCCCAAAACTTTCGACAAAAATACTGAGGCAATTCCTTATCTTCAGCAATATCATAGTTTACCCTACCACTACCTAGAACAGTGGCATTGATCGCTGAAAAAGTTGAAATCATTGCTGTGATAGTTATTATTGTAAATCCCAATTGACCCAACGTTGGTTCGGCGGCTTTGGCTAAAACATATTCTTGAGCACTGGCAATTTTTTCAAAAGGAAGTGCGCCAATAGTGACAATTGAAATTAAAATGTACAATATAACTACAAAACCTACAGCACCAAAATAGGCCTTCTCGGTGTTCTCTTCTTTATCCTTTAAATCAGCGATTGAATTGGCAATCAATTCAAAACCTTCATAGGCTACAAAAATCACCATACCTCCAGAAAGTATTAGCAATGGTGATTCCCAATTCTCAGGTGACAACTGTACGATATTTTCTGGATTACTAAAAATACCATAAAGCCCTACGCCAACAAAGGTAATGAGAATCAACAACTTGACAATAACTGAAACAGATTCAATAGCACTTACTAATTTTATACTGAGATAGTTGATAAGTAGCGCGAGAACAATGATGGAGGTTTGAAATATACGTACATCTAGCGCTTTGTCTCTAGTAATTGAAATTAACTCAGCACTATAAGATCCGAATGCAGATGCATAAAGCGCCAACATCACAATATAACTCACCCACAAAAGATTATTTATGCTGCCAGCAAAAACACTATTACCGAATTGCTGATGAACAAACCTTACTGTGCCTCCATTTTCAGGATATTTATTTGATAGTTTTGCATAAGAATAAGCCGTTAATATCGCAATAATTCCTGCAAACAGAAAAGCAATGGGCGTAGCGCCTTTCGCTAACGAAACAGCCAATCCTAATACTGCAAAAATACCACCACCGACCATTCCACCGATTCCAATTGATATGGCATCTCGCAAGCTAATTTTATCACTCATAAATTATTCTTTTGACAGAGATTGCTTTGTTTTAATAAAACTCAAAATTTCATAATTGAATGCCCTACTTTGATTAAAGCTAATAATGTTTTAATTTACTACCTATTCTCTTTACCATTTATCTGCGTTGCATATTAAAAATACGAATGTATTGATTCATTTATAACCTACTCAATATAACTTTATTTTAGGCAAAATATCTTAGTTAATCTTCAGCTCTCTTTTTGATTACAATAGAATTCTTAATTGTAGCATGGATATAAAAATTGTTTTATTCTCCCTTTCATTTCCTGTTCAACTCCTCATCAGGTAATCCTTCCTCCACTCGCAAACCAAATTCATTCTGCGCTTTATAATCCCAATTGGCATAAGTAATTCCATGCGCACTTAAAACATCTACGATATCAGCAATAACGAAAATTCGGACTCGTCCCACGTTTAAAAATCCCAATCTCCCCGCAGTATAAAAGTAGGTGCAATTGGTCTGAGCGCTTAATGGCAATCATGATCAAACTATCCAAAACATAACGGTCGGCATATTGAAGTTGACTTTTTATTTTTTTAAAGGCCTTCTTACTGACTTGTTTTTTAACCTGGTTAATATAGAATGTCCTACCATGATATTCCGATTGACCCACATAGTTGGTTTGCTCTGAACATGTCGTTTTATAATGCGTAAAAATGTAAGGTTCGTAAAAGTGAAAAAAAGTATAATATTGGAATCGCGGGGAGATGCGTTCAATTTCGGAAAGGCAAAGACGTTGCTAAAATTTGTGCTGCCGAGCACAATTAAGCGTTAAGGTTTAGTTTTCCGGATCATCTGATAAGCTTATAAAAAAAAATTATTCCAATCATCTGGGTCTTTCGCCCAACGTTCGTTTAAAATTTCATATGCTAGAAAATTGATCGAATATTTCTGTAGTTCTTGTTGCAGCTTACGCCAAACTTCAAGGAATAGCACACGCGCAGTATCTTGATTGAAAAGAGTTTTAATCTCAGTATCAAAATTGTGTGCACGAACGTAATGTAAACCAAAAATGGCACGCATTTCTTAATCCTTTAACCAATTCAATAGTTCGTGTAGCAACATCCAATTGATGTCTAGTTTCATTCCATCCTTATCATATAAATTTGCTTCGCTTACAGGAACATCTGCTTTTGTTATTAATTCGGTAAGAAACGAAGAGATATGATCTGGTATCTGGTGTTACATATAGTTGTTGCTAAAACATATATGACAAGTTCAAGAATCTAATGTTGTCCAAACTAGAATTAGTACCTTAGCTTATTGGGGATAGATTACTATCATAAATTTTTGATTTACCATAGTATATTCCCAAGTCGAATCTAGTTTCAAGTGCTAATGATAATCTCTCAGTAATGAAGTGCCTTAAGACAAAAAAAAGGAAGAAAGTGAATTTAATGGTAGTTATATTGCCTATCTGTTGTTCACAAAATGTCAAACCTATTCCTGCCCTTTTTTGATTGAATATGAAATCGTCATCGTAGTTTATAAAATCATATATGAAATCTATTCTATAATTAAGAATTATGTGTTTCTTTTTTTGAGTTTCAAAACCGAAGCCTAAAGAAATATCGAAGTAATTACTTGGCACATCAAAATCATTTACATCATTTTGATCAAATCCTTCATTCAGGATTGATTCTTGTTGCAATGTGTCTATTGATGGCTTGCCTATAAAACTTGTTTGACTATCTTATATTCCAATTATTCTATAGTTGTAAATTTTGTTTCTATTGTACTACCCATCCTTTTTATGTCCTATTTTTAGCATTAAATTTGGACTACCAAGTCTGCCACTTAAAATTTCAACAATTTTCATATCAATTGCTAGTTCGTACTTCATGCGCTGTTTGCCATAAAGTACTTGCTTATCCCTTATTTTTGTTTGACCAATTATTGAAGAAATTGAAATCATTGATAATGCAATTGAAGTTATGATAAATTCAATTTTGCTGTTTATGATTGGCTTGTTATTCATTTTATTCTATGTAACAATTACATCAAAACCATTACAGGTACTCTATAGTATAACCGTATTAACTTCACACACCTGTAACAAATATTGCGCACCTCGCCTCATGCACCTCAAATCAAAAATAAATTATGACACCCACATTATTGTATTGAAGTTCTCGTAAGCATTTAATAATATTTTAAAATGGATAGCGCGCTTAGTTGAAAATGTCAGTGTCTCTCAATTTAATAAAAATACTACTTTTCATTGCTTAAATCCATTGATTTATCTTTATACTTATCGTGCCAATACGTCCACAATTGTAACTTATTAAAAAGCATTTTAAGTTCACACAAATCTTTTTTA
>Ga0114952_1002045_pt1 | contig 16107 bp, 8 predicted proteins | sample SidtaG_2_FD_87303 | JGI IMG/M metagenome (GOLD analysis project Ga0114952, IMG submission 87303) | Marine algal microbial communities from Sidmouth, United Kingdom - Sidmouth_Asex2 metaG | ecosystem: Host-associated > Algae > Red algae > Unclassified | place: Sidmouth, United Kingdom | collected...
CTTAAGTTGGTATGTGCAAATCCAATAATGGTTGAATCTCGATGTTGGTAGCCAGCACAATATTCGTAGGTTTCTGTATTATAACTACCATCTTCTTTAAACATAACTTCAAAGTTAGTTTGTGGACTCAACTGAACCATTCCAAAAGGAGCCGATGCGCCAGGGAAAACATGTCCCATTTTACTGGTTCCAATAAACGGATTTACATACTGAGTAAAATCTGTTTTAGCTAATTTGGGGCTACTGAATTTTGTCTTAGCATCTTCTTTACTACAAGAACTCAAGATGATTATACTTAAGAATAAGAATATTTTTTTCATGTTTTCTTCTAATTAGACGTTTTAGTTATAATATAAGTTTAGCCCTCATAAGGCGGCTCAGGAACCTCTATAGAATCAACAGGTTCCGCAGGACTAACCTCATTCAAATAGAAGCAAGCATTCCATTCAGAAGGACGAATTTTTATCTCATAATCATTCTCTCTAAGCATTGTATTTTCTTTGAACCAAGAATGTGTTGAGGCAGGTGTGTTTTCTAAATTTAAATAATAATCATGGGCATGAATGGCTTGCATTACAGGTTCTATATGACCATTAGGAGGACTAGGGATCGTATCTGCAAAACGCTTAGAGGGAACCTGCCAGTTGTTCCAAAAATGCCCACCACCATAAACCATCCCAATGACAAAAAGGTCTTCTTTTAACTGTTGTTTTAGCAGTTGCCCCATAGGGGTAAAGTGACCATACATTTCTCCTTGGTACTGTGACTCTGTTTTGGTATGGATCACATGGTTGATAACAATGATTTTTGCATCTGCTTTAGTTGATAAAATCCATTGAATATTCTTTGCCATAGCTATTTCTCTACCATTTAAACCTACATATTTACTATGATCGTTAATGGTGTCTTTGGCATCTTGATAATTTCGATAATAATTTTCAGCCATGCGCATGGACTTGATACATTGTAAAATCCATAAATAAGCCTGTTCATTGCTTTTTGAAATGTATATCGTTTTGTTTGAGCGAAATGCAGACATTAAATCTTCTAAAATAACAATCAGGTTATTTTTCTGTGTAGGAGTCAGTTTAACCATATAGTGATAGGCAGCGTACTTTGTCATAACTTCAAAATAAGGTGCCAGATCTTGTTGTAATGATTTGGATCTTGGAGCATCTACCGAATCTATATAAGCAAAAATTTGTTGGAAAGGAAACTGCCAGTTATTATAAAAACCTCCAATATCCGCTCCAATATAATCTACTTTTTGTTCCTGCAATTGGTTGTGTGCGCGTAATAATTCTATTGTTTTTCTGCCCATTTTCCACTTGGTGTATATCTCAACTATACCACGTTCCCATAAATTAGTAATGGTATCTTTTCCATGGATATAATCGTTCATGTATTTGGATTCAGGCAAACCACTTTCGGTGACAACTGTATTAAAGCCTTTTTTATGAATGAGATAGGGGATAAGAATAGATTGCAATTCCAACATTTCTTCGCAATTATGAAAACCCTCACTCAATAGAACAACTTTTGAATCTGAAATATCTGCTGCAATTTTTTGGAGCAAACTATCTGAAAGTAAGTGCTTATTAAGATCAAAAGTAAGAGCATTTTCTTTGCCCCATTTTATAAATTGTTCTTTTCCATTTAATGCAGGGGCAAGATTGGGGGCAGTTGCTGTTTGGGAATTTGATGCATTATTTGTACATCCTCCTAATGTTATAATTAAGAAAATGAAGCTAAAAAATAATTTAAAATAAGCCATTGATGAATTAAATTTGGTGTTGTGATGATTGTCAACCAAAAAAAAACACCAAGCGGGAATAGCTTGATGTTTCTTTGGTGATTTGGTGGGAATTGTTAAATCTTAATATCCTCGGGTTTGATAGATAGTGATAGTATTATATAATAAATGACCCTTTAAATTTAATAATTAAATCACCTTTTTGAAGAGCATATTTATTTAACGACTGCAAGTTATATATATATAATGATATGACCAAGAAAGTACAATGAAATTATTTATAAATGTTTTGATACGTTTCTTTGGGAAAAGGAAAATCTTTGGTGGTATAAATGGGTTTATCCCAAGCACGATCAAGCCCTTCGTAGTCAAAGTCTGCAAAACGATTGTATTCTATCTTTTTGATATTCAGAAAGTCTTTGCCTAAGATCAAGCCAATTTTTTCATAATCGCCATAAAAATACTCTAACAATAAAGGAATAATTTGTGTTTTGAAAAGCTCTTGCAATTCATTTAGAGAGCCAATATTCATAAAATAAGAATGACCAATTAGATGATGATTGTCTAATAAAATACCAATACGTTCATTTATTTTTTGATGCATTAGCTGAAGGTTAATACCTTCAATATTCTCACTCAATAAAATAGAATCAGGGAGCATTTCTATAAAAGAAAAACGACGCCTCAAAGCCATATCTAGTTGTTCAATACTGCGATCAGTCGTATTCATAGTCGCAATTAGATACAAGTTAGGAGGCAAGGCAAATAGTGTTTTGGAATAAGGGAGTTGCACTTTCAATGCGTTTAGCATTTGGAGGCGTTTGTCTTCTTCTAATAAGGTAATTAACTCTCCAAAGATATTGGCTACATTACCACGATTTAACTCATCAATTACTAGAACAAAAGTTTTGTCAGGATCTTGTAAGGCACTATTGGTTAAGTTTTTAAGAATACCATTTTGTATCTGATACTGTACTTGATGATCTACAACAACTGGTTTGATACCTTCTACAAAATCTTCGTAAGACATCGCTTGATGGAAGGTAGTAAAAACAACTTGCCCACTGCTTAAATAAGCATCTAAACGCTTCTGAATTGTATTGGCATCCATCTGTTGAACCAAAGCCCAAGATTTGTTCTCAACAATTGCAATCGCTCTGCGAATACTTTCAAACGTTTTTCCTGTTCCTGGAGGGCCATATAGGATTTGATTGAGTGGAAATTTAGTATTAGAAGCTATTTTGTAACCATTAGAAGGCTCTGCAATTTGTTGGTGTGTAATTTCGGCATAATAAATATCCTCGTCTGTATATTTCCACAAGTTCTGAATGCTAGGGGCATACAAGAGTAATTTGATGAGGTAAGAATAATTATTAAAACTAGTAGCTGACAAATCAAACTTATTAAAATAGCTGACCAATTGTACTGTAAATAAACTAGGTTGATAGGTCGTATCTAATAAATGATTGGCAATTTGACGTTGGTGTTTGAGCGACAAAATTGGCGTATGTTCCTCTGGATGGACTAAATACAAGAGTGCATTTTTAATATTCGGGGTACTGATTGCCTCCAAACTATTTCCAGCCTGTTTGTATTGTACTAGTTGTTGAATCCATAGGTTTTGACGAATGCCTGTATTGGCGATGCAGCGTTTGTCTTGATAATCGTTCCACTCTTTTTTTGCGGTTGCTTTTTCATCCAGATAAGCAATTAGTTTACCTAGTAATAAGGCAAAATTAGCATAGGCTTCTTTGGAATGAACGGATTGAACAAAACTGTCGTAACGACCATTAAATTGTTGATAATCGTTGATGAATTGTTGGTAGACTTCTAAAGGGAGGGAGAATGCTTGAAAATCTGTTAAGGCTTCTCTTGCTTTCTGAAACCAAAATTGATTGGCTTGCTGCACTTTTAGAATTTCTAGATCTTCTTTTAACAACTGTTGAATTGCTTTTGGAAGAATCGTTAAGTATTTGTCTTTGTTGTCTACATCTTTTAATAACTCATTATAAACAAATATATCCATTGCTGCTCGGTAAATCCATAAGTTATTTGAATTGCGATGGGGCGTTTTTTTTCGACTTTGTTGTGCCAAGAGTTGGATGGCTTGGGTCCAAATGTGGATGATCTTTTGATTGGTTAAAATAGGTTTGGATAATTGAAATCGAGCCATTCCCGCATTCGTTTTACCTATCTTTTGTTTGCTGGGCTGAAAGTTTTGTGTACTAGGAAGTTCCTCTTGATCTTTGGAAAGACATAGGAATTCGATATAATGTTTGCGCTCTCGAACTTTGTGTATAAGGATTGGAGTGCCGTTGAGTTGCACATAAAGGGCATTATTATCATTATGAATAGAACACAATAAATTGGAAGCATCTTCCTTGATTTTGATTTGCTCGAAGGCATATTTTAACAATTTTAAGAATTGTCCGACTAATTGTGTATTCGGAAATTGCCTAAAGTATTGTATCAGTTGTGTTTTTGAATTCACGTTCTAGTAGAGTGTTTATAATAAACAAAAAAACAACATACAACAATTTTGTAAGGCTTGCAAAATTGTGTTGTAATAAAGTTGAAGATGTGTTTAAACGAACTAGGAGCAAAAAAAACAGCTTGCTATTTAAAGCAAGCTGTCAGAAAATATTTTTTTTCAAAAAAATCCCTTTACTCCTTAATAACTTTCAAGGTAGTAGTTGATGTTTCCATTTGTATTGTTACTAAATAGAGACCAGAAGGATACTCTTTTAGAGATAAATTTAAATATTGTTCACTAGCTACATTTTTAGAAGTCAATACCTTTCCGTGAATACTGATAATTTGAATAGTAGCCTCTGTAGGAATACGTCCCAAGTCTAAAGATATATTTCCTGTAGTTGGGTTTGGATAAATAGAAATGTCTTCTGCATTGTCTATTGTTGTAACAGGAACACCACAGCTAGCCAATGGCGTAACATTGATATAATCAACACTAGTACGACTGTCAAATGCAAAACCAAATTGGTCTCTATATTCTAACGTAACTGTCTTTAGACCGGCTGTAGAATAAGTGACAGAATGTGGTCCAGAACCAGTTGCAGTTGCAGGAGAAGCACCAGCACCAAAATCCCAAAAAGGGCTAAGACCAAAACCAAGGTTTGAACTACTGTAATTAGTGAACACAATAGGATCTCCTTCACAAGGTGTTGTTTGGTTAGCAGCAAAAGCAACATCTGGACAGCCAAAACTATTGTTCAAATCAATATTTCTATCAGAAGGAGCGCCACTACCACAATAGTTTGTTGGAACAACAGACAATTGAAAATCAACATTTGTACTATTTACAGTAACTGAATTGGTTCCTTGACCTTGGCTAATTGTTGCAGCACTAGCAGGGCTAACGCTCCAGTAGTAATAAGTTGCTCCATTAACATTATTAATAGAATACGTTTCACTTTCGCCAAAACACAAATTGTTACTTCCTGAAATATTTCCAGCAGCGGCAGGAGCAGGGATACTAGTTAAGTTAATGCTATTAGAAGTATTCGCACAACCATCGTTAATGGAAACCGTGTAGTTTCCAGCACTATTGGCATTCCAAATCGTATCTTCTACACTAGCAGTACCTAAAGAAGTACCATTCAAAAACCATTCATAGCTTGCACCAGCAATAAAGTTGGCAGACAAATCGGTAGAGCCTCCAACACAGAAACTAGTTGATACAGCACTAATAGCCGTAGTCGGTAAAGGCGTTTCTGTAACTGTAAACGCATTTGAATTGGCAGTACAACCTGCACTATTAGTTACTTCAACGGTATAAATGCCACTATTGTTGATGTTAATACTATTGTCTTCAAGGGTTGGACTTGTAATGCTATTTCCGCCTAAGAACCAGGTATATGTTGCTCCTGTCTCCAAATTTGCATTTAAGGTTAAGGTAGAACCTGCACAATAACTAGTACTTGGAGCGGTAAGGTTGATTTGTGGAAAGTTAGCATTGACAGGTGCAAAGGTGGTAGAAGTATCTATACATCCATCTGCACTAGTCACAACTAGTTGATAATTGCCAACTGCATTAATCGTTAAACTAGCCTGTGTTTGCCCCGCAATCGGCGTATTATTATCTAACCAAGCATAGGTCGCTCCAGCAACTGTATTTGCTGTGATGGTAATAGTACCTGTTCCGCCACAGAAGTTTGTTGCGGAAGTAGAAAAGACAGCTTGTGGCTGAGGAAAGAAAGTAATATTTTCTGTTGAAGATTGTGTTGTACAACCATCAATATTAGTAACAATATTGTAATAAGCTCCTGCTTGGCTTGCACTGTAAGTAGCACTATTGGCTCCTGTAATTAAAGTATTATTAGCATACCAAGCAATTGTTTCTCCAGCGCCACTATTGACCGTTCCTGTAAGCAGGCTGTTCGTTCCTTGGCAAATTTGATTGGAAGCAGCACTGTTGTTAGCAACAGGTGGTGCTGTATTGACGAAGTTAACGGTAATTTGGTCCGTGTTTATACATCCATTAGCGTCTGTGCCAATCACAGAGTAAGTAGCATTGCTAGTAGGAGAGAAAGCGACGCCATCAACTACACCATTGTCCCAATTATAATTTAATGCGCCAGAAACTGTAAGTGTCAAAGTTTCTCCTTGACAAATAACACTAGAAGACGTATTGGCAACAACGTTTGGTAAAGGGTTGACGTTCACAGTAACTTGACTGGTAGAAGAACAACCATTGGGATCTGTACCTGTAAGGATGTAATTGCTAGTTCCATTTGGTATAAAAGCAACACCATCTGTGATGCTGTTGTTCCAGCTATAAGTTGTTGCTCCAGCACCCGAAAGGGTGACGGCATCTCCTTGACATAAGGTGGTAGCGCTTGCATTAATTGTCACATTAGGACTTGGGTTGACATTAATATTAAGACTTGTGGTATCAGTACAACCATTGCTTGCTGTTCCAATTACAGTATAGGTTCCACTAGTTGTTGGAGAAAAAGAAACACCATTATTAATGTTATTATCCCAATTGTAGGTACTTGCTCCATTGGCAGTTAAGGTCACTGCATCACCAGAACAAATTGTTGTTGCACTTGCGTTAATTGTTACAGTAGGAGAAGGGTTTGTAATTTGTAAATTATAACCAATAATTTGAACATTAGGCGTTGGGCAAGCTCCATCGTTTATGGTGATGGTAAATGGATAATTTCCTGAAGGAATATTTGCTGTTGGGATGATGAGCTGTATGTTAATTGGATTGGTTCCTGTAACAGAGGTAGTTGCACCACTAATAACAGAACTAATGTCACTACTTGCTGTAAGAATATCCGCAGCATCTGGATCAGAAACACTAAAATCAATCACCAATGGAGGACCTCCACAAGATGCAATTAGGTTACCTGTAACAGTCCCTGAACTAGGAGTGATACTTCCTGAAACAGGAGGTGAACTGGAACAAGTGGCAGAGATAATCATTTGTAAATCTCGGATCATAGAACCTATTTTTACGCCATTTCTATATTCATCTATTCGTACAGAAATAACTGCTACTTGGCTTAGATTAGCTAAAGGTGTAAATGTCATTTGACCATTAGAACTGTTGAATTGAAAGCTTGTCCCAGCTTGTAAACGCAAAGGGGTTGTTGCACTCAATCCACTAGCAAAAGGAATGTCTACTCCATTCGTTGTCTTAGGATTAATTAAAGCAAAGGTCAAAGAATCTCCATCTTGATCGAAAAAACCATGATTAAACTGGCTAATTTGCCCTTGGCAACTGTATAATACTGGCAAATTATTGAACTGAGGAGAATTATTACACGGCGCTAAAGCTGTATTAATAATTGATTCTACATAGATATCGGCACCACTTATATTCAAGTTGGTAATGGTCGAGTTTCGAGCAGACAGCGTAAAGCTAATCGTATAACTATTACAACCTGTAGGTAGTTGAACCTGACCTGTATAAATGTATTCTTGTGTTCCTTGAACAGAACCTCCTGCACAGCTAGTTTGTGTGCCCGCACAGACTTGGGATACTTCTTGTGAACTAACTAGTGAAAGGGCTAAAGAGGAGGTAACTGAAGCACAGCCACTATTTCCTACAATTGAAATCGTTGGATTTGAAGGTGCTGAGGTGCCTCCACAATCTCGATAAAACCGCAAGGTAACTTCGTAAGTGTTGCCACCAATACAAGTGTAGGTTAAATCTGCTCCTACAGCATGTGTCGCTTGTGCTGTTTGCCCCATACTTAGCAAGAAAAGGGTAATAAAGAATAGTTTTGTAAGTGTTACAAAATGTCTTGTTTTCATAATATGTGTTTTAATCAAAAAGAAAATCTTAGAGAATAGAACCGCATATTTAATAATTATTATCACGAATATATGTAATGCTGAAATAGTTATAAAATACGCCAATGCTATTCTTGAAAAGATTGGTTAAATTAAATTGAATTTTAATTGACGTGAACACTGATTACAAATATAAGTCCCCAAATAAAAAAGGAGCTTCAGAAATAAATTCATATTGTCCGAAAAATGGTATATATAAACCCAGTTTATAAAGTTTTTTTATGTTAATTAGTTGGTATGTAGTGTTTTGTGTGTTAGTTGTTGTAACTCACTTTATTTTGAATAAATGAAAAAGGAGCTTATTAGTTGGGAATATAGCAGGAGTGTAAGCTCTAGTATTTTACTTCTAGATAGAGAGGGTATCGTATAAAATAAAGTGAAAGATTGTCTAACTAAATCGAATTGCCTTAACAGGATCTATCTTAGAAACCAACCAAGATGGAATGATTAAAACAGTTAGCGTAATTAACATTGTTCCTATATTTAATGCAAGAATGGTTAACCAATTGAACTCAATAGGAACAACAGAAACATAGTACAAGTCCTCAGGCAAGGTAATTATACCAAACTGAATTTGTAATAAACAAAGACCAATACCAATTAGGTTTCCCCAAAGTAAACCCCAGCCAATAATATAGGCAGCGTTGTAAAGAAAAATCTTGCGAATGGACCAGTTTTGTGTACCCAAAGCTTTTAATATGCCAATCATATTGGTTCTTTCCAAAATTAAAATCATTAAGGAAGTGGTCATATTAATAATAGAAACTAAAATCATTAATAGTAAAATGATTCGTTCATTCATATCCGTTAGACTGAGCCAGTCAAAAATATTGGGCTGTATTTCTTTAATGGTATTGGCATATTGATCTTCTCCCATCAAGACAACATAATTGGTATAGTCACCTAATGGATCTAAGTCTTTGATGTTGTCTACAAAAATCTCAAAGCCAGAAATTTGTGCTGGAAGAACTTGGTTTAAATTATTAATAGATTGCCAATTGACAAAGACGGTCTTTTGTATTCGAGTATCGTCAGGCCCTTGATAAATCCCAGCGACTTGATACTTGAAAGTATGGGAATCACCTCCATTATCTGTATACTTTAAGTTTAAGGAGTCTCCAACATCAATTCCCTTGAGTCGAGCTACTTGATGAGGAATCACAGCGCCCATATTGCCCTTGTCTTCTAAATTCAATAGTTTACCTGTGTTAAAATGATCTTTGACATAAGCCCAACCTAAGTCCGTTTCAGCCGTTCCTGTAGTTAAGCCTTTGAGAATGAATTGTTCCTCATCCAAGTTGAGTTCGACAGGATAACTTCTAAAAGGGCGCCAGTTATTGAGTTGTTGCAATTTTCGGACATCAACGAGCGCAAAACGACGATCGTATTCTTCTAAGCCTGTTTTATAAATGCCTGTAATCGTAAATTTTCGTCCCAAAGAATTGCCTTCTTGAACAAAGTAAATTAAAAATTTATCTCCAAGACTTAGTTTCAAGCGATTGGCAGTAGTTTCTGAAATTAAAATACCATTGGCAGCTTCTTCGGCTTGGGTATCTAGAATATCTCCTTCTTTAATGTATGCTCTTAAAAATTCCCAATCATAATCGGCACCAACACCCCGTAAAACAATGCCTTCAATTTGATCTTTTGTTTTTATAATTCCCTCTTTGTGAATATAGAGTTGAATATGTCGAATGCCACCTTCTGTTTCGTGAATAACATCTTTTTGGGCAATTTGGTATTCTTGGGTAGCCAATAAACTAATACTTGCTATTGTAAGTATCGCTGCAATTAATAAGCGATAACCTAAACCAATCTGTTTTTTTATGAATTTAGGGGCAAAGGAAAATAAAAGCGCAATTATAATAAGAGCCAAAGCCATATGTATATATGGATTAGCACTATTCAAACCTATAGAGGTGATAATATCTGTTTCAGGAACTTTGTGCAACACTTTTCCTATGGTATCTACACTAGGGTAAAAATCTTGATTTTGGTTCATAGGACTACTTTCAAAAGAATAACTAGAAGGAGAGTAGCTACTTGTGATGTGAATGTGTCCCCAAAAACCAAATATTTTTTCACTAATTGTATTTTTGAAACCAGATACAATAGCAGTTGCCAAAATCATAACAACCATACTTAGGGCAATAGCAATTACTGCTAAGCGTAGAATGGCTCTAGAAAAAGATTTTTTGGTTGCAGTTCCAACTCGTTTGGCAATTAAAAATTCAAGATTCAAGATGTCTATTAATTTAGTTGTTTTTGATAGATTTTGTATTTAGAGCTTGATAAAGTCTATTCTATTGAACAGGGAACTAAGTACAATATTGTAAAAGTATCATTTTTTGAACAGTAGTTTTGTTCATTTTGATAAAAAATAATAGGGTTTAGTATTTAATTTGTATTTAGTGCACTAAACTTTATCAACAATAAGAAACGTGAAACATAAATTTTATTTAAAAACAAAAAAAGAACAAAGACAAGCACAGTTTAAGCTTGCGGGAGTAGCAATTTTTCTTAATTTGCTCCTATTGTTATTATTGTGGGCAATAGGATTGCCTATATTAGGCTTGTTGTGTATCAGTATTACTTTGACGATAGTTGCTCCTTTTTTTGATGTACCTTCTTTGGTAAAGCAAGGTCAATTGATTTACTACTCGCCTTTATTTTTGATTGAAAAAGAAAAGGATGGAGTGATTACCATCCATGGAGGTACTTTGTTTGATTATTACTATGTAATTGATAGAAAACTAAATGGAGCACAAAGAACAAATTTGATTATTAAGGGTTACCTAGATGGATTGCTTCATCTGATAGAAGAATACGAAAGAAAGGCTCCAAATTCAATTAAAATAAAAGGAACAAGCTATATTATTAATGAGCGAACAGCAAGCAAGATTGGTTTAAAAAAAGTAGAGACTAATTGGTTGCAGCGCTTTATTTTGAGTTTTAATTATTTTAACCTAACAACTTCTTACTCCTTGGCAAAGGCTAAATTAAGCTTCCCTAATTTGAACAATACAGATTCCTTTGAGGGAGATATGGATACATTAATTCAGCAAAAAGCTTATTTATTACGAGTGAAAAAAATGATAGTAAAAAAGATTCCAATTTAGCCAGATTTGAAACCTTCAGTAAATTCTTAATAAAACCATTCAACTTCTATCACTACTTTGTTTGTAGAATCAATAGCACTATCTGTTAGGGGTATTACCGTGGCAGGAATATGATTGTCTAAAGGAAAATCACAGGAAAACATTAATTGTTGACTATTTGAACCGTCGTAGTCGTAAATCCTAAAGTTATAGTTTTTAGATAGGTCTATTACCTCTGCCCTGTCATTAAATAAAATGAAAGTAGTTACTTTTTTTGATGGAAAGTATAAGAAGAAAAAGTTTCCAAGTCAATTGATTCAGTAAAAAATAGATTTGTTGTGGTTGAAAAAAAATGCTCAACACTTAATGGTTTGTTTTTTATCTTCTAATAGTATTTGTTTATTTGAATTTTTATTTTGCATAAAAAGAATTATTTAGATTTTTATTCTGCTTGAGTTTGATTGTGTAAATAAAAATATGGGATATTTAAAGGGCATTTTTTTTGTAAAATAGCTTTTTAGAATGAAGTTGTTTTTTTGTGTCTATTATTTAACTATCTTTGCTTGGAATTTAAATACAAGACATTAAAAAATCTTAGTTATGCCATATTTTTTTACATCCGAATCAGTTTCGGAAGGACATCCAGACAAAGTAGCTGACCAAATTTCAGATGCTATTATTGACGCTTTTTTAGCGCAAGATCCATTAGCAAAAGTAGCTTGTGAAACATTTGTAACTACAGGTCAAGTGGTTGTAGGTGGTGAAGTTCGCTCTAAGGCTTATGTTGATGTACAAAAAGTTGTACGTAATACCATCCGTAAAATCGGATATACAAAATCAGAATACCAATTTGATGCAAACTCTTGTGGAGTGCTTTCTGCTATTCACGAACAATCTGCTGAAATCGCTCAAGGAGTTGATGTAGGTAAGTCAGAAGACGAGCAAGGAGCTGGTGACCAAGGAATGATGTTTGGTTATGCAACTGATGAGACAGATAACTATATGCCTTTAGCATTAGATTTATCACATAGATTATTAGTAGAATTGGCAAAGTTGCGTAGAGATGGAAAACAAATTCCATACTTGCGTCCAGATGCTAAATCTCAAGTAACTATTGAATATAATGATGACAATCAACCTATTCGTGTCAACACGATTGTATTGTCTACACAGCACGATGATTTTGCAGAAGATGCAGAAATGTTGGCAAAGATTAAAAAAGACATTACTACTATTTTGATTCCTAACGTAGTAGCTCAATTGCCAGCACGTGTACAAGCTTTGTTTGACGACAAAATTATTTATCATATCAATCCTACTGGTAAATTTGTTATTGGTGGACCTCACGGTGATACTGGTTTGACTGGTCGTAAAATTATCGTAGATACTTATGGCGGTAAAGGCGCTCATGGTGGTGGTGCTTTTTCTGGTAAAGATTCTTCAAAAGTAGACCGTTCGGCTGCTTATGCTACGCGTCACATTGCTAAAAATATCGTTGCAGCTGGTTTAGCTAAACAATGTTTGGTACAAGTTGCTTATGCAATTGGTGTGGCAGAACCTGTAGGTTTGTTTGTCGATACTTATGGTACTGCTCAAGTAGATATGAACGACGGTGAAATCGCTGCAAAAATTTCAAAACTATGGGATTTGCGTCCTGCGGCAATCGTTCGTAACTTAGGGTTAAGAAATCCTATCTACTCTGAAACAGCTGCTTATGGTCACATGGGACGTACGCCAGGTTCTGTTACTGTTAATGGTAGCGAATATGAAACGTTTACTTGGGAGCGTTTGGATCGTGTAGACGAAGTGAAATCTGCTTTTGGTTTGTTAGAAAATACAAATGCTTAATAAGGATTTTATCCTTTATAAAAATAAATAAGAGCCTCTTCTGCAATTGTAGAAGGGGCTTTTGCTTGTGTCTAAGAATTATTATCATGGAATATATAAAAAAGTTACTAAACACACATTTAAGTATTTCTCCAATAGAATGGGAGACATTTCAACAACACTTGGTTTATCGTGAATTTGAAGCCAAATCATTGGTTGTAAGAGAAGGTATGACGGCTCAAAATATCTACTTTATTGAGTCAGGTTTGATGCGTTCTTATTACTTAGAAGATGGCAAAGAAATTAATACTTATTTCTCTTGTGATGGGTCATTAATTACTGTTTTTTCTAGCTTTCTTCGCCAAAAAGCTTCTTTGGAATGTTTGGAGGCTGTAGAAAAAAGTAAGACCTATACCTTATCTTATAATGCTTTGTATAGTTTGTATACACAGTTTCCAAAATTTGAACGTTTTGGGCGGATTTTAGCAGAGCAAAACTATCTCTGTATCCTAGATAGAACCACATTGATGCAAACTCGAACGGCTAAACAGCGCTATCTAGATTTTATAAAAACAACAGATTCTAAAATTATACAAGGCATTCCATTGTATCAAATTGCTAGTTTTTTGGGGATAGCTCCAGAGTCTTTGAGTAGAATTCGAAGAGAATTAGTTCGTTCCTAACATTTGTTAAGGTATGCCAATTTGAATTACTGCTCTTTTGTGTTTTATTCATTTTAATAATACTTCGTGGGTTTAACGAAGGATTAGATTAAACACAAACAAAATGACCATTAAAAGAGTAACAAAGTATGTTGTTGTAGCTGTAATTCTACTATTTGTTTTCACAACTATTCTCAAATCAACTCAAATTGATCCTATAGCTTGGACGCCTCCTCAGAAGCCGAAGCTAGAAGGTATTTTAAAAACTAATGAATTATTACAAAAGACAGAATGGATTGATCTACAAGGTTGGTATGGTCCAGAGGATATTGCCATTGACAAAGCTGGAAATTTGTATTGTGGTGTACACAAGAAAAATGATTTTGAGAGTGGAGCGATTGTCAAAATAGATAAAAGCGGTCATCTTTCCGTCTTTTGTAATACGGGTAAATGGGTTGCAGGCTTGCATTTTGATGCTGCTGAAAACTTGATTGCTTGTGACCAAAAAAGAGGTTTAATTTCTGTCAATCCACAAGGAGAAATCACGGTCTTGGCAAATAAAGACGAGTATGGTCGCCCTTTTCTGATCCCCAATGATGTAGACATTGCTAGCAATGGAAAAATTTATTTTTCAAGTACTTCTTCGAAATATTCATTCAGTATGTCTAATGCTTTAAAAGTAGCTTTGGAAGTTCAACCAGATGGTGGCTTGTTTTGCTATGATCCTGCCTCCAAATCTGTAGAGACATTGATTGATAGTTCTTTTTTTGGTAATGGAGTAGCGGTTGCTCAGAATGATGAATTTGTCTTAATGGTAGATTTGACAAAATACAGAGTCTTGCGTTATTGGTTAAAAGGGGCTAAAAAAGGAACGATTGATACCTTTATTGAAAATTTACCAGGCTTACCCAATGGAATTTCTCGTCGAGCTGATGGTAGTTTTTGGTTGGGTTTTAGTTCTTGCCGAAATGATGATTTAGATAATTTACATCCTAGTGTTTGGATGAAAAAACTAGTGTATGGCTTGCCTGAATTTATGAAACCAGCCATGCAAGCTTATGGTATTGTGATACACTTGAGTGCATCGGGAGAAATTTTGAAGACTTATTACGATACTTCTGGCGAACGTGTTCCTGAGGCTGCTTCTATTGAGGAGAGGGATGGTATTATTTATTTGGGAGGTGATGTGATTGGGCATATTGGGAAGTATAAGCTTTAAACAGACTTGCGTGTATAGTGTCAAACATTTTTGAAATGCCTGACACTATACAGCAGAACATTATTACCTGTTGATTTTAAAATAGAAACGTAGCTCAAAGCATAGCTGTGTTTCTATTTTTTTTTAAATTATTTTCTCCTTTTGCGAACCTTTCATTTTGAGCAGGGTATTACGGTAAATACAATAACTCAAAAATATAGAAAATATGAAAAATAGCATTCTTGCCCTTATCTTAATTATAAGTATAATTTCCTTTGCACAAGCTCAAGACCTTCAACGACAAAAAGTATATTCTGTTGTTAAGGTGCAATATGAGCCTGATTGGTATATTGAGCAACATAGACTGTGGAAAGATGAATTAGAAAAAAGTCCTAAAAATCCAGACGGCTGGTTGAGCTATTATACTGCGGCAAGAATGGTGAAAGTATTAGCAGAAGATAATGACACTAGAAAAATGTGGTTTGAAAAGATGGAAGCCATTGTTGAAGCTATGAAACCACACATCAAAGGTACTTACGAATATTACTACATACAAGGTTATCATGAAGGGGATAAGGCTAGAGGAATTGAGCATATTATGAATGCTTATCAGTTAGATCCTTCTCGCCCAGAAGTGTACGATGATTTGGTTACACATTATCAACTTAAACGAGATAAGGATAAACTAAAAGAGATCTGCACCAATTGGAAAGCTAGTGGAGATCTTTCGCCAAACCTTTTGACTTGGAATTACAATATGTTAGCTAGCACAGGAAAAAACGCTATCTTAATTACATTTGGTGATAATGATACCTATCCTTCTTGGGTTTTGCAAAATGCAGAGGGAGTAAGACCAGATGTGACTGTTATTAATAGTAGTTTGATTTTATTAGAAGATTATCGAAATACCTTATTTAAAGAAATGAATATCCCTAAGATAGAAGAGGAGATAAGCAGTAGAAAAATAATTATACAGCATATTATCAAGCACAGAGGAGATCGCCCATTGTATACTGCTATTATAGGAAATCATACAGAATTGGGTTTGAGTGATAATTTATTTAATGTTGGTTTGGCAATGTTGTATAGCGAAGAAGGAACTAACGCAACTTCTTATTTGATTAAGAATTTTGAAAATCATATCTTATTAGATCACTTAAAATGTAAGGTATATGAAGAAGCTTTTCCAAGTGCTATAGATCGTTATAATTTATTGTATGTACCAGGAATGATGCTCTTGTACAA
>Ga0114952_1002046_pt1 | contig 16098 bp, 11 predicted proteins | sample SidtaG_2_FD_87303 | JGI IMG/M metagenome (GOLD analysis project Ga0114952, IMG submission 87303) | Marine algal microbial communities from Sidmouth, United Kingdom - Sidmouth_Asex2 metaG | ecosystem: Host-associated > Algae > Red algae > Unclassified | place: Sidmouth, United Kingdom | collected...
CGAATTTTTTTTGAATAAATTGTGCTATTCTCAGGTTGGCTTGATGTGGTATTAGCATATCGATATCATCTTTCTGCAAACCATTTTTTATTAAACCTTCTATAATCACTTCGCTGAAACGCACTACGGCGTGTTTAAAAACGAATGTGCCATCCATATACGGGAAATAGGAGATATCCTCTTCCTTAGATTCTAAAATTTCTGGAATCCAATGTGCAATACTTGGCGAGGCTACAATTAATTTATCGGCATACTTCCCTTCACTATGTAAATGTGTAGATAAAATGCCTTTTGTATTATCTTCTTCACGAGAAAGTACACAGGCTCCTGCACCATCTCCAAATATTACGGTAACGCCACGCCCTCTTGTTGATTTATCTAGTCCGTTACTATGGTATTCTGCACCAATAACTAAAATATTTTTATACATTCCCGTTTTTATAAATTGGTCTGCCACAGAAATGGCATACACAAATCCAGAACATTGGTTTCTTACATCCAAGGCGCCAATGGTTGGCATATCCAACATGTCTTGAATTTGAACGCCACAGCCCGGGAAATAATAATCGGGGCTTAAAGTTGCGAATACAATAAAATCAATATCACTTTTGGTTAAACCTGAACGCTCAATGGCTATTCTTGCTGCTTTAGCACCCATAACTGCTGATGTATCTTCTGATCCCTTTGGAATCCATCTACGTTCTTGAATACCTGTGCGTTCTTGAATCCACTCATCATTAGTATCCATCATTTTTGACAAATCATGGTTTGTAACCACGTTTTCTGGAACGTATTTACCTAAGCCTGTTATTTTTGAATTGTACATATAAATAATTTTTTGTTATTCCCGTGATGACGGGAACCTTTTAAATCGAATAACCAAAGTACAAAATAAATAGTATCAAACTTCAAATTTTAAAAAACTAAATTCCAAATACTAACGTAACGTATTTTTGTGTTTTGGGATTTATTTTTTTAGAATTTACTTAAAAAAAAAGAAAAATAGTGTCAGTTTGTCACGTTTCTGCAATTGGCATTTTTGTTGTCTAATCTATCAAAGCAAGTTAAAACAAAATTAATCAGATTCTCTCCTTCGAGGGAATGACAAATAAATTAAATATCATGACAAAAGGAAACATTAATGTATCGGTGGAAAACATTTTCCCACTCATTAAAAAATTCTTGTATAGTGACCACGAAATATTTTTACGTGAGTTAATAAGTAATGGAACAGATGCGACTTTAAAGTTGAAACACTTAACAAGTATTGGTGAATCTAAATCTGAATATGGCAACCCACAAATTGAGGTTAAAATTGATAAAGACGCAAAAAAACTACACATTATAGACCAAGGTTTAGGGATGTCTGCTGATGAAGTTGAAAAATACATTAACCAAGTGGCATTTTCTGGAGCTGAAGAGTTTTTAGATAAGTACAAAGATTCTGCAAAAGATTCAGGAATCATCGGGCATTTTGGTTTAGGCTTCTATTCTGCGTTTATGGTTGCAGAAAAGGTTGAAATTATTACCAAATCGCATACAGGTGCAGATGCTGCGCATTGGATTTGTGATGGGTCTCCTGAATTTACTTTAGAGCCTTCTGACAGAACTGAAAGAGGAACTGAAATTATCCTTCATATTGCTGAAGATTCTACAGAGTTTCTTGAAGAGTCTCGTATTAGTGAGTTATTAAACAAATACAACAAGTTTATGCCCATTCCAATTAAATTTGGAACTAAGGAAATAAACGATCCTGAACACAAGCCAGAAATAACAAAAGATAAAGACGGTAAAGAAACAACCGAACCGCACAGAAAAATTACGGTTGATAACGTTATTAATAATCCAAATCCAGCATGGACTAAGCAGCCAGCAGATTTAAAGGAAGAGGATTATAGTGGTTTTTACAGAGAATTGTACCCAATGCAATTTGAGGAGCCGCTATTTAATATTCACTTAAATGTAGATTATCCGTTCAATTTGACAGGGATTTTATATTTCCCTAAAATGTCTAACGATATGCAAATTCAGAAGGATAAAATTCAACTGTATCAAAACCAAGTTTTTGTAACGGATAATGTAGAAGGTATTGTTCCAGAATTTTTAACCATGCTTCGTGGTGTTATCGATTCTCCAGATATTCCATTAAACGTCTCGCGTTCTTATTTACAAGCAGATGGTGCAGTTAAAAAGATTTCATCTTACATTACTCGTAAGGTTGCCGATAAATTAAAATCGTTATTTAATAGTAATCGTGAGGATTTTGAAGCGAAGTGGAACGATATTAAAATCGTGATTGAATATGGTATGCTTTCTGAAGATAAATTTTTTGAAAAATCTGAAGCTTTTGCATTATACCCAACGGTTGATGGAAAATTTTATACCTACGAGGAATTATCCAATAAGTTAAAAGCAAACCAAACTGATAAAGATGGCAAATTAGTTATTCTGTACACGTCTGATAAAGATGCACAACACAGTTATATTCAATCTGCTAAAGCTAAAGATTACGAGGTTTTATTATTAGATTCTCCAATCATTTCGCATTTAATCCAAAAGTTAGAAAGCACTAAAGAAAACATTACGTTTGCTCGTGTTGATGGCGATCATATCAACAATTTAATTAAGAAAGATGAGACAACCATTTCTAAATTAGATGAAGATCAAACCAAAGCTTTAGATGCCTTATTGAAAGAAGTTGTCCCTTCTGATAAATTCCAAGTACAATTAGAGCCTATGGATAGTAATGAATCGCCTTTCACAATCACACAGCCAGAATTTATGCGCCGTATGAAAGAAATGCAAGCCAATGGTGGCGGTGGCGGTATGAATATGTTTGGTAGCATGCCAGAAATGTACAACCTTGTTGTGAATACAAATTCTGAATTAGTAAACGATATTCTTGCTACTGAGGCTAAAGAAAAGCAAGAGCAGTTAATTACGCAAAGTTTAGACTTAGCAAGATTATCTCAAGGGCTTCTTAAAGGCGAAGAGCTAACTAATTTTATTAAGCGTAGTTACGAGATGATTAAATAGAAACGTCATTGTGAGGATGCACGACGTGGCAATCTCATAAATTAAAACTATTTTTTTTTCGCTTTCGCGGAAATAATAAACACTTAAAACCACTTTGTGAAAACAGAGTGGTTTTTTTGATAAATTATAGATTTTAAAACCTAAATAGTTTTAAACAAAAACAGTATTCTTAATAATAGCCTTATGTAAAGCTTCTACAAAATCTGATGTTATAAAAGGTTTCATGACATAACCATTCATATTGCAATCAACAAGTTTGTTTTTAACTTCTTCTGTGGAAGCTGCTGTTAGCGCTATTATAGGAATTTCATTATTAAATTCCCTAATTAAATTTGTAGTTTCATAGCCATCAAGTCCGGGCATATGTAAATCCATCAAAATACAATCAAAAGTTTCTTTTTTAACGATTTCAATAGCCTCCTTACCACTGCTTACGGTTTTAGATTTCATTCCAAGTTGATCTAAAATCTTTTTAGTAACTAATTGGTTTATTTTATTATCATCAACAATTAGTACATTCGAATCTATTAAATCCTGAGCAAGTATTTTATAGCTTAATGTGTTTTCATTATTCTTTTCACTATACAAAAAACGTATTTCAAAACTAAAAGATGCACCTTTATTGACTTCACTTTCAATTTTAATTTGACTATCCATAGCCATTAAAACTCTTTTTACTATAGATAATCCTAGGCCTGTACCATTATATGAATTTTTATTTTTACTATGTTCTTGATAAAAGGCTTCAAAAACTTTTTTCTGTTTTTCTTTTGAAATTCCTAAACCATCATCTCTAATTTCGAAATATATTTTTACTTCTGAATCGTTCCTATCAACTAGTTTTGAAGTGATATAAATATTTCCATTGTTAGTGAATTTTATAGAATTAGATACTAAATTAATAAATATTTGCGCTAGCTTTAAAGAGTCGCCTTTTAAATATTTAGGAATGTTATTATCATAATAAATATGGATTTTATTATGACTATCCCTAAGTGCAAATTCCAAACTTTCTGCGATATTATTAATAAGTTCTTCTAATTTGAAATTTAATATTTGTAATTTTAATGATCCAGATTCAACCTTGTTAAGCTCTAAAACATTATTAATAAGGGATAATAAATGATTACCTGAAAAATTCAGTGATTCTATATATTCTTTCTGTACTTCACTTATATTTTCTTTTAAAAGTAATCTTGAAATCTCTATCACAGCATATAATGGTGTGCGAAGTTCATGACTAATTTCAGAATAAAAATTACTCTTAACCTTTGAAAGATTTTCTGCATGCTCTTTAGCTAATTTAAACTGTTTGTTTCTCTTAAAAACAAAATACAAACTAAGTAATAAACTAAAACTAAAAAAAACGAGTATGACGTTGTACATTTTTCCCTTTTTAATAATCGCATTTTGAAATTCCTTTTCTTTATCCGCGATTATTAACTTTTTTTTATTTTCTCTTAAAAAATTTTCTGCTTCAACCTGTTTGGTCATTTCAAAATTCTCAATTTTAATTAGCGTATCATTAACTGCCATTAATTTTTTTGAAATAATGAAAGCATCTTTATATTTTTTATCCGCTTCATAAAGTTGTTGTCGTCTTTCATACATAAAAGATAATACACCAAAAAACTTATGTTTTTTTGCAAACACCTCACATTTTTCATAATAGTAATCACTCACTTTAATATTTCCTAATTTATAGTGCGCGTATGATAAAATCTCATATAAATCTCCAACAATAGATCTTTCTTCATAATTTTTTGACTCATCTATTGTTTCTAAAACTTGCTTAGCATAATTAATACCTTTTTTATAATTCCCTAATGTTACCTGAATATCTGCCAAATTAAAAAGCGGAAAAACTGTAGCACCTTTTCTCTCTTTTATAAAACTACTTAGATTTAATGCTTTTTTAAAATACGCTTCCGCTATAATGTGTTTACCGGAATCTCTATAATTGGCACCAATATTATTATATGCAATTATAATAGAAGCTGTATCATTAATTATTTCAGAAGCCTTTTTTGCTTTATTTAAATAATCAAAACTTAAGCTATCATTAACTGAATAAAATGCATTTCCCATCATGTTATAACAAACAGCCTGCATTTTATAATTTTTAGTTTTTAAAGCATATTGAAGTACTTTTGTCGAAATTTGCATTGATTCTCCAAAATTACCACGCTCAGCAAGATTTTCAGCTTTATACAACTCTTTATTCATAGAGTTTAAAACTATGGAATCAGATTCTTGAGCATAACTAACTGTTAATACAAAAAAAAAATAAAGAATTAAGAATAATACTATTTTCACAAGCAAGTAGATTTTTATATGCAATATAAGAAAATACCTTTTTAAATTATAATTAAACAGAATAAATAGTCGTTTTGTCGATAATTTTATCGTTAAACGTGATTTTTAAATTTTAAAATAGTGAGAGTAACGAATTATATAAAATATACTAATATATATTTTACCAAAGTTTTCTATGTATTTGTGAAGGTCTCCAAATTTCAAAATACGATTCGTAGATAATCCAAAACTTTGCCATTTTATTACACCTACGTTTCCTATATAGAAACATAAAACGAATCTCCCAAAAACACCACAATATCCAACTAAAAATTTTACCTATTCAAGTAAAGATATCCTTACCTTTGCGCCACATAAATTATAAATGGCTTTCACATTACTTTCCTCACCATTACAAGGGTTCACAGATTTTAGATTTCGTAACGCGTTTCATCATTATTTTGGTGGTATCGATACCTTTTATTCACCTTATATTCGACTTAATGGGAAATTTAAAATTAAAACTTCATATCAAAATGATTTACTTTTAGAAAACAACAAGACTCTTGAGGTTATTCCACAAATTATAACCAATGATGCTGAAGAGTTTTTATTTGTTGCTAAATATGTGCAAAGTTTAGGCTACAAAGAATTAAACTGGAATTTAGGCTGTCCCTATCCTATGGTTGCTAAATCTGGAATGGGTTCGGGCTTAATTTGTAACCCTGAAAAAATTAATAATATTTTAGAACGCGCTCACAACGAAACAGATATTTTAGTTTCTATGAAAATGCGTATGGGTTATGAGCATGCTGAAGAAATTTTAGACGTTTTTCCTATTTTAGATAACTATCCATTAAAAAATATTGCAATTCATGCCAGAATAGGAAAACAGTTATATAAAGGCCCTGTAGATTTAGATGCATTTGAGCGTTGCATTAGTAGTACCAAACACAAACTATATTATAATGGAGACATTACAAGTGTAACATCATTTAAAAGTATGCAATCACGTTTCCCCACTTTAAAACATTTTATGATTGGTCGCGGATTAATTGCTGATCCGTTTTTACCACAAATGATTAAAAATAACACCACCGAATACCCTAAAAACCGATGGGATATTTTCGAAGAATTCCATAATACAATATACACGCAATATGATGATTATCTTTCTGGACCTACGCCTATAAAAATGAAAATGTTAGGCTTTTGGGAATTCTTTTCAAAGTCCTGTTCCAATCCTCAGAAAACCTATAAAGCTATAAAAAAAGCGACCAACCCATTTAAATACAAACAAGCCGTAAGTACTATTTTAAATAACGAACGGAAGTAAAAATTCTAATTTTAAACACCTTGCGACTTGATACAATATTATAAAAGAGTACAAGTTATTCTTTATACATTTGTTTAAAATTTAATTATGAAAAATACACTTATTGCTTTTGCACTAATTCTATTTACAGCCTGTAGTTCAGACGATACTGTAAAAGATTATACAGAAGAAAACGAACAAGAAATTCAAAAATACATTACCGATAATAATTTAACACCAAAAAGAAGTGATTCTGGTTTATATTATATAATTGATGAGCAAGGGACAGGAGATAAACCTACTAATATAGGTGATAGAGTTAAAGTTAAATACAAAGGCTATTTGACTAATGGAACTGTTATTGATGAAAATGAAGACGGTGCCGATTTTAAAAATTTACGGAGGCTAATTTCAGGTTTTATAGAAGGTCTTACCTATTTTAATGAAGGTGGAAAAGGAAAAATTATAATTCCATCAGATTTAGCATATGGGAATCGCAGAAAAGGAAAAGTATCACCTGGAGACGTTATTATATTTGATATTGAGATTATTTATGTGAATTATAAAACTGAGAATGAAGCCGAAATTCAAAAATACTTAACAGATAATGATTTAACGGCAGAAAGAACAAATTCAGGTTTGTATTATATTATTGAAAATGAAGGCACAGGAGAAAGTCCTAAGCTTACTAGTAATGATGTAACTATAAAGTATAAAGCTTATACTGCTGATGGTGTTGTTTTTGATGAAAGTAAAGAAAATGTATCGAGTAACGCAGGAAAATTAATAAAAGGACTTTCTAAAGGTTTAACTTTTTTTAAAGAAGGCGGAAATGGCACATTATTTATTCCTACGCATTTAGCATACGGTAATGATGGAAATATTAAAATACCAACTGGAGCTATAGTTATTTTTGATGTAACCCTTGTTTCAGTGGATTAAAAATTAAATCGTAAAATTTATAAATAAAAGCCACTTCGTTAAATCAGAGTGGTTTTTTGTTTAAATTTATTAAAAACCTCTAAATAAATCTATATATTCAGAAAATGAAACCGCTAAACATAATGAAGTTTTAAACATAAAAACATGTTGGGGTATCTAAAACCTAGTATTTATTTTCAGCAGAACAATATGGATGTTGAAGATCTATATCAAAATCTAGATTGGGATGGTATTTTTTTGGTAAGAACATGACCGTTTCAGCATTAAATTACAAAGCTTTAAATTAAAATTAGTTTATCATATTAGTAATTTTAATCTATTAAAATGCATTATCCTATAATACATCTATGCATAGTCTCAACAAAATCTGAAGCAATAAATGGTTTGCTAACATAAGCATTCATTTTAAAATCGTATATTTTATTTTCAACCTCTTCTGTTGATGCTGCAGTTAAAGCAATAATAGGAACTTTTGAATCTTCAAGTCTTATGCGTTTTGTAGTTTCATAACCGTCAATACCACCAGGCATATGTAGATCCATTAGAATACAATCAAAACGCTCTTTTTTAAATAAAACTAAAGCTTCCTCTCCAGAATTTACCGATTTGGATTTTATATCAAGTTGATCTAAAACCTTTTTAGTTACTAGTTGGTTTATTTTATTGTCATCAACAATCAAAAAATTCATGCCCTCCATATCTTGACTAAGAACATCGGGAGCCACAATATTTAACTTAGTATTTATTTGATAAGAAAAATCAATTTCGAAACTGAATTTACAACCTTTATTGACTTCACTCTCAATCAAAATATCACTATTCATAGCCGTTAGTATTCTTTTTACTATCGGTAAACCCAAACCAGTGCCATGGTATGAATTTTTATTTTCATTGTGCTCTTGGTAAAACTCTTCAAAAATTTTACTTTGTTTTTCTTTTGAAATTCCAATACCATCATCTTTAATTTCAAAATAGATCTTAACATCGCTATCAGTTTTATCAATTAGTTTTGTAGTAACGTAAATATTTCCATTATTGGTAAATTTAATAGCGTTAGATATTAAATTTACCAATAATTGGGATAGTTTTAAAGAATCGCCATTTAGGTATTCTGGAATAGTATCATCATAAACCATATGGATTGTGTTATGGCTATCTTGCATTGCATACTCTAGACTTTCCGCTACACTATTAATTAAATTTTTTAACTTAAAGTTTAGTATTTGTAATTCTAAATTTCCAGATTCTACCTTATTTAATTCTAAAACATTGTTAATTAATGAAAGTAAATGGTTACCAGAAAAATTTAGCGATTCTAAATACTCCTTATGTTTTCTATTAATGTTTTCTTTAAGTAGTAACCTTGAAAGTTCTATTACGGCATATAATGGCGTACGAAGTTCATGGCTTATTTCAGAATAAAAATTACTTTTTACTTTTGAGAGCTGCTCTGCTTTAACTTTAGCAATTTTATATTTTTTATTTTTTATATAAATAAGATAAAGACTGACAAATAAACTTAAACTGATGAAAGCTAATAATAAGGTAAAAATTATACCTTTGCTTATAATGGCTCTTTGAAATTCTTGCTCTTTTTTAGCTAAAGCTAATTGCTTTTTATTTTCTAAAATAAAAGAATCAGCTTCAATTTTTTTTATTGTTTCAAATTCTTCAGAATTTTTTATAGAATCTAAAACAATAGTATATTTTTTTAATAATTCATAAGCTTTCTTATAATTACCATCCTCTTTGAATAATTCTTGTCGCCTGAAATATAAGAAATATAAAACATTAAAATTTTTTTCTTCTTCTCCATAGGCTTCAGCTTTTTTAAAATACAATTCACTTTGCGCTTTGTTACCCAATTTATAATAAGCGTATGATAATAATTCGTAAGAATCGCCTATTAAACTCCTTTTATTAATGGCTTCATATTTTTTACAAGCTTCTAATATTTCTAATAATAATTTAATACCCTCTTCGTAATTTCCTTTTATAACAGAAAGATCGGCGAGATTAAAGAGTGGATAAACCCTATACTGTATTAGTTTTTCATTATTACTAGTAATTTCTAAAGCCTTGCGTATAAACTTCTCAGCCTCTAAATTATTTCCCTTTTCTAAATAATTAGCTGAGATATTATTGTAAACAGTTGTAAGTTTAAGTGTCTCTCCAATTTGCATAAATGCATCTTCTGCTTTAAACAGATAATCAAAGCTTAAACTATCATTACTTTCAAAATAAGCATATCCAAGAATATTATAACAATGCGCTTGTATTCTAACACTATTTATTTCTTTAGCTTTTTGGAGAATTCTACTTGTAATTTCTATACTTTTTCCATATCTACCTTGCTCAATAGGTATCTTAGCTTTTTCCAATTCTTTAAAGAGAGAATCTATTACAGATCCATTTGAGTTTTGACCATGGATAATAGACAGACTAAGAAACAAAAATAGATTAAGTAATTTAAAAAATTTCAATTGTTAAAGTAGGTTTCTGCAAAAATATGTTAAAAAAATTACACATGAAATTAACAGTTAAAAAACTAGTTTTCTTAGGTAAGAAAATCAATAAAACACGATATTTTCAAAATAGGTTACATTATAATTAAATATTTTAGTAATTCTTTACCATATATTTGTTCCAAATAAACTTTAAAATGTCCTTTAAAACTTTACAACTTAATAAACCACTTTTACGAGCTGTTGCTGAGGCTGGTTATGAAAATCCTACATTAGTTCAAGAACTTACTATTCCACTAGTATTAGCTAAAAAAGATTTGATTGTTTCTGCGCAAACAGGAACAGTAAAAACAGCTGCTTTTGCGCTTCCTATTTTACAATCATTATTAAATCTTCAAGACACTCCAAAAAAAGGAAAAACAATTAAAGCTTTAATTGTAAGTCCTACGCGAGAGCTTGCTATTCAAATCGAAGAAAATTTTAAAACATACAGTATTTATACTCATTTAAAAACAACAGTTATTTTTGGTGGTGCATCTATCGACCCACAAAAGGATGTTTTAAAAAAAGGTGTTGATATTTTAATCGCTACTCCAGGGCGTTTATTAGATTTACACAAACAAGATTTTGTTAATTTGGATTACGTAGAAACACTTGTTTTAGATGAAGCCGATTTAATGCTAGATATGGGTTTTATTGACGATGTAAGAAAAATTGAGCGCTTATGTACCAAAGACAAGCAGATTCTTTTATTCTCTGCTACGATTCCGCATAAAGTAGAGCAATTGGCTAATTCCATTTTAAATACGCCCGAACGTGTTGAAGTCGCTCAAAATTCTTCAACTTCAAAAAATGTAGCGCAGTTATTATATTATGTTCCTAAAAAAAATAAAATTGAACTGTGTTTACACTTGCTTAGAAATACTATTAAAGGAAATATTATCATTTTTAGACGCACAAAGTTTGGCGTTGATAAATTAGAAAAAACACTTTTAAAAAATGACTATAAAGTAGATAGTATTCATGGTGATAAAAGCCAGACGGTAAGACAAGATGCCCTAACCCGATTTAAAAAAGGCGACGTAAATATTTTAATTGCTACCGATGTGGCTGCACGTGGTATTGACATCAATGATTTAGATGCTGTTATAAATTTTGATATACCAAACGTGCCTGAAACCTATGTACATAGAATTGGAAGAACAGCCAGAGCAGGTAATACAGGAATAGCACATTCATTTTGTTCTGCTGATGAAAAAAATTATATAAAAGCCATTCATCAACTTATTAAATTACAGTTGGATATTGTTGCCGAACACCCATACCCTTTGGATCCAAAAGAAAAACCGATTATTCACAAGTCTAATAAAACGGGAAGTAAACATAGAAAAGGACGTAAAAGTGAAGCTTCAAAAAAGAAAAAAAAACGCTGGTATTAAAAGTTGAAGTTTAAAATTATTACTGAACCAAAAAATCAAAATAATCTTCACGAAAAGGTTCTCCCCGAAGCGTAAAATGCCACCACTCTTTTGAATAATTTCTAAACCCAAAATTTAACATAAAGGCTTGAAGTAATTGTCTGTTTGTTTTCTGCTCATCGGTTATGTTTTTATAATTAACCCAAGATTCTTGTCCGAAAAAATCATAAGGGCTTCCCATATCTAATGGTATTCCAGTATTGCCATCAATAATTGTTAAATCGACCGTGCTTCCCCTACTATGTCCAGATCTAGAAGCTATATAACCGGCTTTAAATAGGTTTTTTTTATTAACATTCGGATAAAACACACCTTTGTTAATGGTATCATTCAAATCTCTTGCCCATTGGATAAAATGATTAACAGCTTTTTGCGGTCTGTAACCATCATAAACTTTTAAGCAAAGGTTCTGTTCTTGTAGCGCTTCGTGAACTTGCTTCAATGCTATTGCTGTTTCTCTAGTTAATATCAACCTATTGGATATATAACCTTCAATAGGTTTTCCAACAAAGTTGTTTGAGGTGTAATAACGCAGTTCCACATCTAAATCGGGGATAATACTTTCAATATATACGAACCCTTTTGGAAGTTGCCCATGTACACTCGTAATAAAAAAATAGATTAAAAAACTTATGTGATATTTCATTATAATTTTGAATTATGCTAATTTAGAAAATAAAAGAATATGCTTTTTCAAAGTTCTATAAATTTAAACCTTAAAGATGCAGATGTTACTTATTATCCAAATTTTTTTAATCTAAATGAAGCCGACACATACTTCAAAAATTTATTAGAGTTTATCAATTGGGAACAAGATAACATTACCGTTTTCGGAAAAACCTACTTGCAACCCCGTTTAACATCTTTTTATGCTGATAATAAAAACAGTTATAAGTATAGTAATATTATCATGCAACCAAATATTTTTGAAGATGATTTATTAGAAATTAAAAATAAAATTGAAACTGGACTAAAAATCAAGTTTACTAGTTGCTTAGCAAATTTATATCGAGATGGCAACGATAGTAATGGCTGGCATGCAGATAATGAAAAAGAACTTGGTAAAAACCCGATAATAGCTTCAATATCATTTGGAGCAGAAAGACCATTTTATTTAAAACATAAATATGATAAAAAACTTAAAAGAAAACTTATTCTAGAACATGGCAGTTTATTATTAATGAGAGGAGAAACCCAAACTAACTGGCTACACCAAATACCAAAAACAAAGAGAATTATTGGAAAAAGAATTAATTTGACATTTAGAATTATTGCATAAAAAAACCGAGTTCCCTCAAACTCGGCCTTTTCTTCAATTTGCTTTAATATTATGATGCTAGATTTGGGGTTACCTTATTAAACACATAATGCAAACATAAATTAATTAATCCATTGAACTAAAAGGTGTGTTATTTAGTACACTTCAAATATATAATTTTAAAACATATATAAACGATTAAATACAATAAAAATCGATGTAATACATTAATTTTTAACATTTATAGATTAAATACCTAATATTATCGATAAAATACATGTTTAAAAATTGATGTTTTAAATTTAGAATTTACTATAAAGCTATCTTATAAATAAATTAGCCTTACAAATTGATTGATATGTACTAAAAATATTTTGCGGGCGTAACAGGGTTTTGCTTTGGAAATAAAACCAATTTTGATAGTGAAATATTAACTTAATTTTCATTTATATAAATTGTTTCAACTCAAATTCAAAAATTTAATAACCAATAAATAAAATATAAGAGAAGTGAAATGTACAAAAACCTAATAGCCAAAAACGATATTTAAATTTTTTTCTGCTTTATTTTTAATTGAAATGGTATCTTTTGGAGTAATGGATGTTTCCCAGATATATACGTTTTCAAGACTTGGCATACTGTAAAAAACGTCTAAACTATTTTTCGTAATATCAGTTTTATAAAGATTTAAACTGGTAATACTTTTATGGTTTTGAAGTTTTAAAATTCCCTTATCTGTTATCGAATTTTTATCTAATTTCAATTTCTGGAGCACCTTAAACTCATTTATACTTGCTAAATGCTCGTCGTTTATTTGATTATCTTCTAAATAGAGCCAAAGGATATTATCCTTTATCTTTAATAGCTTTTCAAGTTTGATATTGATAGCTTCCGGATTGCTTTCTGTAACTGTTTTCGCTGGTAAAATTACTTCATAAAGGTTAGAATCAAAAACCAATTCGGTGAGTTTGAAACCTTCAAAAACTAACAATTTTAAATCATTTTTAGTTAGCTTACTTGCAACAGGTAAAGCAACTTTACCAGTACTTCCATGCCCTACTAAACCTAAAATGGTTGACGCTTTACCTAGAATATCTTCAGAAGTTTTAATAGTGCCTATTTTATTATGAAAACCAGCGTTTGCATGATCTATCCAATAGGTTAATATAGCTATTTCCTCCTCTGTTAAAGGTGTTTTTCCTTCAGGCGGCATAAAATCATCATGACTTGAATTTAATAACACGCGTTTAATCATTTTAGATTTTGAAGCGTTTCCAGCTATTAGAATATCACCGTTTTTCCCACCTTTCATAATTGCCAATGAATCTTGAAATGATAATCCACCTTTTTTCTTGCTAGAATTATGGCAACTAACACATTTATTATTAAGAATAGGACCAACCAAATGATCAAATACCACAGCATCTTCAACCTTAGTTACTGCGACTAATTCTTTGTTCTGTTTTTTACCGAAAGGTAAATATTTTACTAAATAATCGCTCCCATGTGTTAAATTTCCTCCATAATGACCTGTAACACTAACCAGAATAACAAGAAGCGTTAATGCTGAAATATTAGTTTTTAATTTATTGAATTTTGAAATTTTAATTTTATCAATTCTAATCAACCACGCTAAAAAAGCAATAATAGTTGTTGCTACTCCAAACCAGAAATGCGTATCCACCATGCTTTCTTCATAATCACCGCTTAATGAAAGCATATAACCTAAAATCGAGGCAATTAAAGCACTTACAGCACTTACAAATAAAGCAAGCGGAATGGCACTTGTTAAAGCAGCATCTTTTTTCCAACGACTAAAAAGCTCTAAAAGAAAAGCAAACGTTAAAAAGCCAATAGGTAAATGAACAAATAGTGGGTGAAATCTTCCTAAAAAAAGCACAAAATCTGGTACGTTATCCATGTAATAAATTTATGGTTTTACTATTTTTGAAATTGAACTCATTATACACGTTCAAATTTTAATGGTGCAGTTTTATTGGCATTCCACTGGCAGATGTACAAATTTTTATCTTCATCTATACATACATCATGCCCGTGTAGTATAGGTTTTTCTGGAAGTTGAAAAGCTTTTTGAAGTTGTCCATCAATATACTCTGGCGCAGTTCCGCCTGGGTTTGAAACCACTTTATCACCTTCTAAAATGGTAACAAAACCCGTATGCTCTTTCCATGTTGTTTTTCCTACTTTAGGTTGAGACCAACACACACCAGCGTACAAGTTATGATCATCAAAAACTGGTCGACAAACTTGAAGATTAGGTAAATGCAACGTTTTTACATATTTACCATCCAAAGTAAACCATTTAAAAGATTGCTCATTTCTTGACGTACAAACCACTAATGGGTTCTTTTTTTCTCTATAATCTATGGCAACACCATGCGCATTTGAAAGTTTGTAATTTTCATCTGGGTTTTTATTGCCTCCCCAATGTCTTATATACTCCCCTTTATAATTATATTGAATAATATAATCCATACCGTAACCATCGGCTACATAAATATCCCCATTAGGACCTATGGCTGTTTCCGTAGGGCAAAATGAATCACCAGGTTTGTATATACCAATAGTCTGCGGGTGTCCAATATCAAAAAGCACACGACCTTCAGTTGTTGTTTTTGTAACACGACCATTATGTTTAATCCATTGTCCAGATTTATTTAAATACCATCCTGAATCGGTTAAAAACAAAAAGTCTTCTTCGCCTTCTTTTGACAGAGATAAACCATGACCACCTGGATAAGCAGTTCCCCAATAATCCAATAATTTTCCAGATTTATCAAAAATTAAAATATTATTTTTCGGATTGTCTCCCATCATAATAAGGCGTCCTTTTCTATCCATTATCATTTCATGACAATTAAGAATAGGATTTCTAACTGCACTTATATGTGCCCAATCTTTAATCAATTTATATTGATAATCGCCATGACCTAAAATAACATCTTCAGGTTTAGATTTTTTTAAAATATTGAATCCAAATGAAGGTGTAGCCGCAAGCGCCGCAGTTGCCAGTCCTGTGCTTTTTATGAAGTTTCTTCTTGTAGACATATGCTATTTTTAAGTTAAAATATCTTTTACCACATGCCCATGCACATCGGTTAATCGGTAACGTCTTCCTTGATGTTTAAAGGTTAATCGCTCATGGTCAACACCAAAAAGATGCAAAAGTGTCGCATGAAAATCGTGAACATGCAATGGGTCTTTTACAACGTTATAACTAAAATCGTCAGTTTGTCCAAATTCAAATCCTGGTTTAACGCCAGCACCAGCCATCCACATCGTAAAAGC
>Ga0114952_1002051_pt1 | contig 16082 bp, 15 predicted proteins | sample SidtaG_2_FD_87303 | JGI IMG/M metagenome (GOLD analysis project Ga0114952, IMG submission 87303) | Marine algal microbial communities from Sidmouth, United Kingdom - Sidmouth_Asex2 metaG | ecosystem: Host-associated > Algae > Red algae > Unclassified | place: Sidmouth, United Kingdom | collected...
CGCATCCAGGCGTTCCGCCACGTGATCATGCCGGTCATGTGGCCCGGGGTCATCACGACGGGGCTGTTCAGCTTCCTGCTCGCCTACAACGACTTCGCTGTCACCGCCACGATCCTCTCGCAGCAGAACCAGACGATGGTGCCGAAGATCGCGAGCTTCCTCGGCACCACCCAGACCGAGGGGAACGTGATGTTCGCCGTCGCCGCGGTCGTCTCGGCCACCGCTCCGCTGTTCGTGCTGGTCATGGTGTTCCAGAGGAACATCGTCAGCGGTCTGACGGCTGGAGCCGTCAAGGGGTAGGGGGGCGCTCGCGACGCTGGCCGCCGCGCTCGCCTGAGGGGCCTTCGGCTCGCGCGGCGGCTCGTGGTGCGGCTCGTGTTGCGGCTCGAGCGGTGGCTCCGCGCGGCACACTCTCGCGCCCGTGTTCAACGCGCTGGCGCCCCTCCTCGGCGTCGAGCTCTTGCACGGAGGCGTCGGCCGGATACTCGGTCGCGATCTCAGTACTTTTGCCGCGCGACCCACGCGACGTGTCTGGCGACGGCCGGATCGGCGGCGAGTGCCTCGAGCGTGTTCAACTCGTGCCCGAGCGTCATCTCGTCGTGCAGCCGGTGCACGCCGCGGTGGCAGCGCCCGCAGAGATCGACGCCGCGCTGGAGCTCCTCGCGACCGAAGCGCTTCTTGAAGCGCGTGCGGCGGTGCATCTTGCGCGGGATCAGATGATGGAAGGTCAGTGCCGTCTCGCGCTCGCAGAGCGCGCAGCGACCGTGCTTCGCGCGAGCGCTCACGCGACACCTCCCGGGTCGCTCGCCGCAACTCTCGTCGGCATGCGGCTACCCGCACTCGCCCCGCACTCGTCCCATCGGCACGAACCCGTTCGGCAGAAGGAGAGAGCGGCGGATCCCGTCATCGTCCCGGGAGTGTAGCCAAGGCCGTGCGGCGCGTCCGCGACACGTCTCCGGCGTGCAGTCAAAATTGCCGCTCGCTCCAGGCACGCCGCCCCGGTACGCCGCGGCCGATAAGCTCGTCGGTCACGTGCCCGGCTTCGGACGGACCCGCACGAGAGCACCCCCGCCATGAGAGGACGCCCGCCCGAAGAACGCCCGGCCGAGGGATTCCGGTCCGGCTCGGCACGCCGCTCGAGCGCGGGCGGGGGCCGCGACGTGCCGACCGCCCGGCTCGATCGGCGCGCGATCGAGGCCGGTGGCATCGAGCTCGGTCGGCGCGACGCGACGTTCGCGCGGATCCTCGAGGACTGCGGCCCGCCCCCGCTCTGGCTACGTCCGCAATCGCTCCGAACGCTCGTGCACATCGTGCTCGAGCAGAAGGTCTCGCTCACCAGCGCGCTCGCCGTCATGGGGCGGGTCGATGCGCTGTGCCCCGCCTTCGATCCGGCAAGCTTTCTCGCCGTGCCGGAGCCGGCGCTCCGCGGGGCGGGCGTCAGCGAACGCAAGATCGGCTACTGCCGGGCGCTCGCGCGGGCGCTCCTCGACGGCTCGCTGTCGCTACCGATGCTGCGTCGGCTCGACGACACGGAGGTGATCGAGCGGTTGACGGCGGTACGCGGTATCGGCCCCTGGACGGCGGGCGTCTATCTGACGATGGCGCTCGCCCGGCAGGATGCCTGGCCGAGCGGCGATCGCGCGCTCGCCGTCGGCGTCGCAGAACGTTGGGCCCTCGACGGGGTGCCGAGCTACCCGGTGCTCGACACGATGGCCGAGGCCTGGCGCCCGTGGCGCGGCGTCGCCTCGCGGCTGATCTGGCACGGTTATCTCGTGCGGCGTGGAGGGTGAGCGACCGCGGCGCGGCGACGAACCACGGAGCGCAGCGCGCGGGAGACCGCGCCGTTCCGTTCAGTCCTCGAGCTCGAGCAACCGCGCCACCTCCGCCCAGTCCACGCAGGAGCGTTCGAACCCCGGCACGTCGTCCCGCAGCGGGACGCCGAGCGCGGAGTCGTCGATGTAGACGTGCGCGTACGCCTTCGGGCTGTCGGTCCACGACTGCTCGGGGTTCTCGTTGATCCCGTGCAGCGGAAGGTCGTGCCCTTCGAACCAGGCGACCGCATCCGCCAGCCGCTTGCCGGAGCGCATGGTCCAGAGGATCAGCCGATCGTCCCGCTCCACGATCCGTCTCAGGACCTCCACCGCGCCGGGCACGTCGGGGCCCACCTTCGGGTAGCGGTGATCGACGCAGGTGCCGTCGAAGTCGACGGCGTAGATGGTGGCTCGATCGGACAGCGTCTTTCCTCCACGAATCGAACGGACGGGGGCGAAGACCCCGACACGCTCGCCGGCGGCCCGTGAGCGATCGGACCGCCGTCGAGTCTGGAACGAGTGTAGAACGGGAGTGCCCGACCGTCAGATCGCCCGGCGCCCGATGACCCGCGCGACGTGCTCGGCGAAGCGCTCGGCCGGCACGAAGCCGACGACGCGCGCCTCGGGGACTTCCCGCCCGTCGGCGTCGTAGAAGACGATGCCCGGGGGGCCGTAGAGATCGAACTGCGCGAGCAGCGCCTGATCCTGCGCATCGTTCGCGGTGACGTCGGCCTGGACGACGACCGCCTCCTCGAGCGCGGCCCTGACGGCCGGGTCGGTGAACGTGAACGCCTCTATCTCCTTGCAGCTGACGCACCAGTCGGCGTAGAAGTCGAGCATCAGCGGCCGTCCGCTCGCGCTCGCCTCGGCGACCGCCGCCGCCAGCCCGTCGGGTCCCTTGACGGCGCGGAAGGCGAGACCGGGTTCCTCGGCGCTCCCCCCGTCGCGCCCCGCGAGAGCGCCGAGCGGCGTGACGTAGCTGCCGCCGCCGGCCAGCGCACCGACGAGGAGCGCGAGGCCGTAGACCGCGACGACGAGACCGAGCCCCTTGGCGAAGCGCTGTCGCCCACCGCTCTCCGCCGTCAGCGTGTCGGTCGCCCCGAACAACACGCCGCTCGAGAGCGCCAGGGCGCCGGCGAGCGCCATCGTCACGCTCGCGGGCAGAAAGCGCGAGAGCATGTAGATCGCCATCGCCAGGAGCACGATGCCGAACACCTCCTTGACGCGTTCCATCCAGGCTCCCGCGCGCGGCAGCAAGGTGCCGGCCGAGGTGCCGATCAGCAGTAGCGGTGCCCCCATGCCGAGTCCGAGCGAGAACAGCGCGACCCCGCCGACGGCCGCGTCTCCGGTGTCGGCGATGTAGATGAGCGCGCCGGCGAGCGGAGCGGTCACGCAGGGGCCGACGATCAGCGTCGAGATCAGGGCCATGACGGCGACACCGCCGACCTCGCCGCCGCGCTGGCGGTTCGACCAGCCGGTGAGTCGCCGCTGCAGAGCGGGGGGCACCTGCAGCTCGTAGAGCCCGAACATCGACAGCGACAACAACACGAACAGCGCGGCGATGAACGACAGCACGAGGGGATCTTGGAGGAACGGCTGCACGTTGTAGCCCGAGAGCCCGACGATGACGCCGAGCACGGCGTAAGTGCTCGCCATGACCAGCACGTAGACGAGCGAGAGACGGAAGGCACGAGCGGTCGACATGCCGCTCCCGCGCCCGACGATCAGGCTCGAGAGGATCGGAATCATCGGCAGCACGCAAGGGGTGAAGGCGAGCAGCAGGCCGAGGCCGAAGAACGTCGCCGCGTTCAGCCACAGACCGCGGCTGCCGAGCAGGGTGGCCAGACGACCCTGCTCGGACCGGAGCGGCTCGCCCGTGACGGCGCCGTTCGCCGAGCCTGTGGTCGCGTCGTTCGCGGCAGCGTCTGGCGCGTCGTCGAAGGCGATCGGGAGCACCGTCGTCTTCGGAGGAAAGCAGACGCCGATGTCGGCGCAACCCTGCCAGGCGATCTCGAGCGTCCCGCGGCTACCGAGCGAAGCGGCGGGATCGAGTGGCAGTACGGCCATCGCCTCGTCGCGCCAGACCTCGACGTCGCCGAAGAATTCGTCGTGCAGGAGCGTGCCCCGATCGAGTGTGGGCGAGCCGAGGACGGCGCCCTCTCCGCCCTCGAGGGTGAAGTCGAGCTTGTGTCGGTAGAGGTAGTAGCCGGGTTCGATACGCCAGAGCACCTCGATCCGCTCCGGCGCGGCGTGCATCACGACCGGTACGTAGGCCATCTCCGGGGCGAGCAGCTCGGGCTCACCGGACGCCTCTCCGCCGAACAGCTCGGAGAGCGCCGGCGCCGTGTCTCCGCCGAGCAAGGAGGTGGCTTTCGGCAGCGCGACGTCGAGCCGGGTCGTCGTCGGTGGATAACACAGACCGATGTCGGCGCAGCCCTGCCAGGTGACATCGAGCGTGACCCGATCGGTGGCCGAGGGTACCGCGAGCGGCAGCGCCGCGACGAGCGCGTCACGGTAGGTCGCGCTCTCGCCGAAGAATTCGTCCTCGACGACGATGGCGGGGGGGAAGTCGGGCGCTCCGAGCGCGTCCTCCACGGCAGGCTCGACGAGCACGAGCTCGATCCGGTCGCGGTAGAGGTAGTAGCCGCTCTCGATCTCGAAGGCGAGACGCAGCGTGTCGCGCCCCGCCGCCTCCAGGCTCGGGACGAAGGCCTCCTCGGCCCGCAACGGCGTGTCCGCATCCGCTCCTTCGGTGGCGCGAGCGGACGGAGCCGTGCCCACGGCCGCGAAGAGAGAGACCAGGACGGCGAACGTCGCGAGAGGCCCGAGCCGAACGAGGGGGCGAGCGGCGCGTGGGGCGGGAGGGCGTGTCATGGAGGCTGACGTCTGGGTACGCGAAGAGAGGAGCGTTTCGGAGGTTCGGCCGACTGCGAATGCGCCTCGCGGATCGGCCCAATACTGCCACGCCCCCTTGTAGGAAGCGTGCCGGGTCGATAGGTTCAGGAACGCCCCCGGGAGCCTCGGATGCCTTTCCTGCTGCTGTTCATCGCCGTGCCGATCGTCGAGATCGCGCTCCTGATCCGCGTCGGTGGGGCGATCGGGCTGTTCCCGACGCTCGCGATCGTCATCCTCACGGCCTTCGTCGGCACCCGCATGCTCCGCAGTCAGGGACGCGTCACGCTCGAGCGCGCCCGTCGTCGCCTGAATGGGGGGGAGATGCCCGCCGGGGAACTGGTCGAGGGACTTCTGCTCCTGGTCGGCGGCGTCATGCTGCTCACTCCGGGGTTCGTCACCGATGCCTTCGGTTTCGCCTGCCTCGTGCCCGGATCCCGGCGTTGGCTGGCCGAGCGCCTGTCGGCACGCTCGATCGGTGTCGTTGTCGGCGGGTTCGGCCAGCGCGGCCCGGGCGGCGTCGGCGACCCCGCCGGTACCGATCGCTTCGACCCGTCCGGGTCGGAGGGCTTCGGGGCCCCGGGGGCTTCCCGAGCCAGCGGTTCGAAAGGACAGGAGGGTGCGGCGCCCGGAGGAGCGGGCGAGCGCTCGGCCGATGTCATCGAGGGCGACTACCGACGGGTCGACTGAGCGCGCTTCCCGGCGCGTCGCCGCGACCCGATTCGCTCGCCCGGACCTCGCTCGCGCCACGAGCATTGCCGTTAAGCAATCAGGCGCTGCCAATCGGATATCCGGGGGTTGATTTCGTATCGGCGATCCCTATCATTGGCACTCGTCGAGGGAGAGTGCTAACAGCAGTGTCGTCAGCCGCTCCGTCGACGGTCTCGAACCAGGCTCGAACCCGATCTCGAACGATCCCGAACGCGTCCGAACGGGTCCGTATCTAGGTTCGAACCCCGAGAATCCCAACCTGAAAACACGTTCCGGAGACGTAACTGCATGAAAATTCGTCCGTTGCATGACCGCGTGGTCGTCAAGCGCATGGAAGAGGAGCGCACGAGCGCCGGCGGCATCGTGATCCCCGATTCGGCCACCGAGAAGCCTGTCCGGGGCGAGGTCATCTCCGTGGGTAAGGGCAAGATCGCCGAGAACGGCGACGTGCGCCCGCTCGATGTCAAGGCCGGCGATCAGGTCCTGTTCGGCAAGTATTCCGGCACCGAGATCAAGATCGACGGAGAGGACGTGCTCGTGATGCGCGAGGACGACATCATGGGCGTGTTCGAGTGAGGAAGTAAGGAGCGCTGTCCCCCTCGGGCCCCGCGCTCGCTTACCCCACGTACCCCATATAGATCAGGCCGACGGCCGCCGCTCGCGATCGGTGTCGCGAGTCTCGGGTCCGAGGCCCAGGCTCGATGGATGGACCCTCTGACGGCTCCCGTCGAACCTGCTTTCCCCTCACGAAGACAACTCTAGAGAGACACAGACAAGATGAGTGCCAAAGAAGTTCGTTTTTCCGACAGTGCGCGCCAGCGCATGCTCAAGGGCGTCGACACCCTCGCGAACGCCGTCAAGGTGACGCTCGGCCCGAAGGGCCGCAACGTCGTTCTCGACAAGTCCTTCGGTGCCCCGACGGTCACCAAGGACGGCGTGTCCGTGGCCAAGGAGATGGAGCTCGAGGACAAGTTCGAGAACATGGGCGCGCAGATGGTCAAGGAGGTCGCCTCGCAGACTTCCGACATCGCCGGTGACGGTACGACGACGGCCACGGTCCTCGCTCAGAGCATCGTTCGCGAAGGCTTGAAGTCGGTCGCCGCGGGGATGAACCCGATGGACCTCAAGCGCGGTATCGACAAGGCGGTCCACGCGGCCACCGAAGAGCTGGCCAAGATGTCCAAGCCCTGCAACGACACCAAGGCGATCTCGCAGGTGGGCAGCATCTCGGCCAACGCCGACGAGTCGATCGGCCAGATCATCGCCGACGCGATGGAGAAGGTCGGGAAGGAGGGTGTCATCACCGTCGAGGAGGGCAAGTCGCTCGACAACGAGCTCGATGTCGTGGAAGGCATGCAGTTCGATCGCGGCTATCTCTCCCCCTACTTCATCAACAACCAGGACGCGATGGCGGTCGAACTGGAGGAGCCCTACGTCCTCCTGCACGACAAGAAGATCTCGAACATTCGGGATCTGCTGCCGGCGCTCGAGGCGGTCGCGAAGAGCGGCAAGCCGCTGTTGATCGTGGCCGAGGACATCGAGGGCGAGGCGCTCGCCACGCTCGTCGTCAACTCCATGCGCGGCATCATCAAGACCTGCGCCGTCAAGGCGCCGGGCTTCGGGGACCGCAGGAAGGCCATGCTGCAGGACATCGCGATCCTGACCGGTGGGCAGGTCATCTCCGAGGAGGTCGGCCTCTCGCTCGACAAGGTCACCCTCGAGGATCTCGGTACCGCCAAGCGTGTCACGGTCGACAAGGACAACACGACGGTCGTCGACGGCGCCGGCGAGAAGAGCGAGATCGACGCTCGTGTGGAGCAGATCCGTACCCAGATCGAGCAGGCCACGTCGGACTACGACAAGGAGAAGCTCCAGGAGCGGGTCGCCAAGCTCGCCGGCGGTGTCGCCGTCATCAAGGTCGGTGCCGCGACCGAGGTGGAGATGAAGGAGAAGAAGGACCGGGTCGATGACGCGCTGCACGCCACGCGCGCGGCGGTCGAGGAAGGCGTGGTCGCCGGAGGCGGCGTGGCGCTGGTTCGGGCGATCGGCGCGATCGAGGGCGTCAAGGGCGACAACCACGACCAGGATGTCGGTATCCGAATCGCCAAGCGCGCCATGGAGGAGCCGCTCCGCCAGATCGTCCAGAACGCCGGCGACGAGCCCTCGGTCGTGGTCTCCAAGGTGCGTGACGGCAAGGACAACTACGGCTACAACGCCGCGACCGCCGAGTACGGCGACATGATCGGGATGGGTATTCTCGATCCGACGAAGGTAACGCGTTACGCTCTTCAGAATGCCGCCTCCGTGGCCGGTCTGATGATCACCACCGAGGCGATGATCGCCGATGCGCCGAAGAAGGACGAGCCGGGAGCGGGTGCCGGTATGCCGGACATGGGTGGTATGGGTGGCATGGGCGGCATGATGTGACGTAGGCACCGGTCGCGACGCGCGCGCTTCCCGCCAGAGTCGTCGAGGTGGCGAGAGGCGCGCGATTCGTCTTCCGTGTCATCCGTCACGGGGGCGATCGGTTCGACTGAACCGGCTCGACCGATGATCGTCGGCAGTACCGAAACCCCCGCACGAGAGGCTCTGCCCTCGTGCGGGGGTTTCGCGTTTCGGGGGTGGGGGAACGGCGGGTTCAGCGGGCCGGATATGCGCCGCTAACACCCGAGATCGCCCGTGGTACTCCGCACTCGGGTCGATACTGTTCGGCGGAACGGATTGACGACCCTTGGGCCTCGACATTCTGACGAAGACGGTAGTGCGATCCGGGACGGCGCGTACGCTGGCCGGCTCGGTGCTGTTCGCACTGCTCGTCATCCAGATCGTCTTCCTGGTACCGGAGAGAATCGGCGATCACCGCGAGGCGGTGGACACCCTCGCCGAGTTCGAGAGAACCCGGTTGCAGGCGGCGCTGCGGTACTCCGAGAACGCCGAGATCACCGCCCGGAGCGACCTGTTCGTCCCGCCGCTCGTCGCCCTCGTGCTCGCTGACGAGGAAGGTCGGATCCTGCTCTCGCTCGGTGAGGAGGGGGCGAGCATCTCGCCCCGAAGCGCCCTGCCATGGACTCGCGAGGGACGGTTGCTCGACGCCGACTGGACGCTCGTGACCGCGGACGGACAGATCAACGTGAGCGCCCGCCTCGATACCATGGCGGTGCTCAAGGACACGCTCGGACGTTCCCTCCACCACGCCCTGGTCGCGCTGCTCGCGAGCCTCGCTGGCGCTTTCGCCATGCTCTTCGGCGTCGCCCGCCACTACATCGGTCCGCTCGATCGGTTCGCGAGCACGTTGAGAGCGAGTCGTCTGACGGGCGAGGACGATGTTCCCGCAACCGTCGAGTTCTCCGGATCGAACGATCTGGCCGCGCTCGCCGCCGAGTACAACGGTCTGATCGAGGCGCAGCGAAAGGCCGCCCGCCAGGTCAAGGTGAAGCAGCAGTACCTCGAGTTCGCCGCCCACCACGATACCCTCACCCATCTCCCGAACCGTCTGATGTTCGAGGACACGTTGAAGAAGACGGTGGCGGAGGCGCTCGCTCGACACCTCCAGTTCGCCGTCTTCCTCGTCGACCTCGACAACTTCAAGTTCTTCAACGATCAGTACGGTCATCTCGTCGGCGACAAGATGGTCGCCGAGGTCGGCAACCGCCTGCGCACGATGATGCGTGATATCGATCTCGTCGCCCGCCTCGACGGTGACGAGTTCGTCGTGATCCAGCAGAACGTGCCCGATCGGGCCGCCGCCGAGAGCGTCGCCGTGCGCCTGATGAGCGTCGCGACCGCCCCGTACGAGTACCGCGGCTTCACGCTGAAGGCGGCGGTCTCTGTCGGCATCTCCTGCTTCCCGCTCGATGTCCACCAGCACCAGGCCGAGGAGATGATCGGCGAGGAGATCGTCAACAACGCCGCGGTCGCTCTCCAGGAGGCCAAGAGCTGCGGCAAGAACCAGTACCAGCTCTTCAACGAGTCGATGAGAAGCCGGCTCACCGCCCGCATTCGGCTCGAGCAGGATCTGAAGGTCGCCCTCGCCGAAGGGCAGTTCGAGGTCTGGTACCAGCCGAAGATCGACATCGCCACCCGTAGGGTGATCGGGGCCGAGGCGTTGGTGCGCTGGCGTCATCCGGTCAACGGTTTCATCTCGCCGGACATCTTCGTTCCGGTGGCCGAGGAGGCCGGCATGATCATCGAGCTCGGCGAGTGGATCCTCAGGACCGCCTGCCGCGAGACCCACCGGCTGCACGGCGAAGGTCATGCCGGACTCAACATCGCGGTCAATATCTCCGCCGTCCAGTTCTCCGACGGCAACCTCTTGCCGATGGTGAGCCGGGCGCTCGCCGACACCTCGCTCGCCCCGGGGCTGCTCGAGCTCGAGATCACCGAGAGCGCCGTCATGCAGGACCCCGAGGAGGTGGTGCGCTCCCTGCACGAGCTCGGTCGCTTCGGCATGCGTCTGGCGATCGACGACTTCGGTACCGGCTACTCCTCGCTCGCCTACCTCAAGCGCTTCCCCGTCGACACGCTGAAGATCGACCGGGCGTTCATCACCGACATCTCGAGCGACAAAGACGATGTCGCGATCGTGCGGGCGGTGATCGGGCTCGGCAAGCACTTCGGCATGAAGATCGTCGCCGAGGGTGTCGAGGATGAAGAGCAACTGCACTTTCTCGACAGCCAAGGCTGCGATATCGCCCAGGGCTACTTCATCTCCAGACCGATGGGACTCGGCGAGTACCGCGACTGGCTGCAGCGCTGGCCCCACGGTGTGTGCGACGAGACGACGAGCGACGAGGCGTCGGCGCTGCGCCTGGTCGGGAACGGCGACGCCGGTGGCTGACCCGTCGCGGCGGTTCCTCCCGGCCGTGATCCTCGATCCCCGAACACCGTCCGATCGGGCATGATCGGCCGATGAACGCTCCCGAGCATCGCGACGGTCGCTGTCCCTGGTGCCTCGGCTCGGCCCTCTACATGGACTATCACGACACCGAATGGGGCGTACCGTGCCGCGACGAGCGTGCGCTGTTCGAGATGCTGAACCTCGAGGGCGCACAGGCGGGACTCAGCTGGATCACGATACTCAGGCGGCGCGAGAACTACCGACGGTTGTTCCTCGGGTTCGACCCCGTCCGTCTCGCCGCCTTCGAGGACGCCGACATCGAGCGTCTCGTCGCCGACCCCGCCATCGTTCGTCACCGCGGCAAGATCGAGGGCGTGCGGCGCAACGCCCGGGCGCTGCTCGACATGCACGAGCGGGGCGAGACGCTCGTCGGACTCGCCTGGAGCTTCGTCGAGGGAGTGCCCCTCCAGGGCCGACCGCGGGCGATGGCGGAGGTGCCCTCGAGCACACCGCTCTCGGTGGCGCTCAGCCGCGAGCTCAAGCGGCGTGGCTTTGTCTTCGTCGGTCCGACGATCGCCTACGCCTTCATGCAGGCGGCAGGGCTCGTCAACGATCACCTGGAGGGCTGTCCGCGGCAGTCGGCGGTCGCCGCGCTCGGGGGGCCGGAGGGGAGCTGAGCGTCGAGCGTCGGCGGTCCGGGCGCGGACCGATCCCGGCGCGGCCGGTCAACGCTCTCGCCTCGAGCGCGAACGGAAGATCATTGCCCGAAGCGCTTCGCTCCCTCGGCGAGCCACGTCTCCTCTTCCGCCGTGCACCGGCGTCCGAGCACCTCGTTCCGGTAGGGGTAGCGACCGAAGCGCTCGATGATCGCCGCGTGCTCCTCGGCGGAGTCGAGCGTCGATTCGGCGAATCCGGCCAGTTCCGGCGGAGCCGTGTCACGCAACCGGCGAAACAGCGCGAGCGCGCGCCGTTGGGAGTCGAGGCTCTCGTCGTGCTCGAGCGGCAGGACGTAGAACACGCGCTGCACGAACGGCAAGCGCTCGAGATCGCCGCGGGCGATGCCGGTCTCGGCGAGAGCGAGCGCTCGCGCGCCGTGGGCGAACGCCTCGGCCGTGCCGCGGTGGACGTTGCGGGCGAACTGATCGAGCAGGACGATCAGCGCGAGCGCGCCCTCGGGCGTCTCCCGCCAGGCATCGAGCTCGCCCCGGGCGACCGTGTCGATCGTTCGCCCGAAGCGCTCGCCGAGCATCCGATCGAAGGCCTTGCCGCCGGAGAACCAGCGCCGGGTTTGCGGCAGATCCCGACGACCCGTCGCCCGGTCGCCGAACCAGGCATCGAGGACATCGTCGACGCTCACCTCGTTCGCGGCGAGGGCGCCGATCCGGCGCGCCTCCCCGAGCGCGGGGGTGCCGGCGGCGGGGGCCGGAGGGTCGGTCACGAGTCGACGAGCGGTGAGGGTCGGAGCATGCCCCAGTGTAGAGCGGTGCGCACCACGGCGTCTCGCGCGGCCGATAGGGTCGTCGCCGCGCGGGACTCGGCGAGATCGCCCGGCCTCCGAAGCGCTCGGCGACCGCGCGTATACTCGGCCGCTCCCGATATCGACGGACGGGCGCGAAGCGCGTGACCATGGCGATCCTCGAGGGCACCGTCTGGGCGACCCTTGCTCCGTGGCAGCTCGCCGCCCTCGCGCTCGCCTTTCTCTGGAGCGGCTTCGTACGCTCCGGGCTCGGTTTCGGCGGAGCGGCGTTGACGCTGCCGCTGCTGCTGCTCGTGATCGACGATCCGCTGGTGTTCCTGCCCGCGATCGGCTGCCAGCTGCTCGTGTTCTCGCTCCTGACCGTCGCGACGCGGCTCGAGAACGTCGACTGGCGCTACCTCCGGACGCTCACCCTGGCGCTCGCGCTACCTGTCGCGGCAGGGCTCGTCGGGCTCCTGAACCTCTCCCCGACCTTGCTCTCGGCACTGGTCTACACCGTGACCCTCGTCTACGGCCTGATGTACCTACTCGATCGCGGCATCGTCAGCAACAGCCGTGTGAGCGATGTCATGCTGATCGCGCTCGGCGGCTACGTCAGCGGCGTCTCGCTGACCGGAGCGCCGCTGATCGTCGCCGTCGGCGCCCGCCGCCTCCCACCCCCGCGCCTGCGCGACACCTTGTTCGTCGTGTGGATCGTGCTGGTGCTCGCCAAGCTCGGCACCTTCGTCGCCGCCGGGGTCGATCTGCAGTGGCGGTTGTTCGCCCTGACCTTGCCTTTCGTGGCGCTCGGGCACGTGCTCGGGCTCAGGCTGCACACGCGCCTCGTCGCCGGCGGGGCGCGCGGCTTTCGGCGCCTCGTCGGTGCGGGGCTCACCGCGGTCTCGAGCGTCGGGTTGCTGGCGGTGCTTTGATATACTCGGCGACCCCCGTCGATGCTCTCGTCGACGCCCTCGGCCCCCCGGATACAACGCACCATGACGTCAGCGAACGCGGCAGCCTCCGCCGGTCCGGGCACCTCGTCCGAGCGCTCGCCGCCGCGCACCGCCGCGGGTGTCGCTCGGCGTCGCGCACCGACCTTCGCCATGGCGCTCGCCGCCACGCTCGCGCTCGGCGGCTGTGCCGCCGGCAATGGTGGGCCGACGCTCGAGGATCTGCAGGGTGCCGCCGAGAGCGTGCTCGGCGGCGGCGAGGGGGGGGCGATCGGGGGCCTGAGCACCGACGAGATCGTGCGGGGCCTCAAGGAGGCGCTCGCGACGGGCTCCTCGACCGTCGTCGCCCAGCTGGGGCGGCCGAACGGATTCGATGGGGATCCGCGTATCCGCATTCCGCTGCCCGAGTCGCTGCGCAAGGCCAAGGAGCTCGCCGGCAGGGTCGGGCTCGCCGCCGGTTTCGAGGACCTCGAGACGCGACTGAACCGTGCCGCCGAGGAGGCGACGCCCAAGGCGAAAGCGCTCTTTCTCGGGGCGATCCGTTCGATGAGCGTGGAGGACGCGCGCGGTATCCTGCAGGGGCCGGACGATGCCGCGACGCGCTACTTCCGCGGCAAGACGGGGACGGGGCTGCAGAGCGAGATGCGTCCGATCGTCGACGGCGCGCTCGCCGAAGTCGGCGCGGTCGGGACCTTCGAGTCGCTCGCTTCGCGCTACAACGCCATCCCTGGGCTGCCGAGGCTCGACGCGGACCTGACCGGCTACGTCGTCGACGAGGCGACGGACGGCATCTTCCTCTATCTCGCCGAGGAGGAGAAGGCGATCCGCGAGAACCCGCTCAAGCGCACCTCGGAAATCCTGCAAAGGGTCTTCGGCAGCCGGTAGACTCCGCCGGATGACGAGCCATGCGCTGACCGACCGCAACGCCTTCTCCCGCGAGGAGCTGATCGCCTGCGGGCATGGTGAGCTGTTCGGTCCCGGCAACGCCCGGCTGCCACTGCCGAACATGCTCATGTTCGATCGCATCACGCGCATCACGCTCGACGGTGGCTCGCACGGCAAGGGCGAGATCGTCGCCGAGCTCGACGTTCGACCGGACCTGTGGTTCTTCGCCTGCCATTTCGAGGGGGACCCGGTCATGCCCGGCTGTCTCGGGCTCGACGCGCTGTGGCAGCTCGTCGGCTTTTTCCTCGGTTGGAAGGGCAACCCGGGCCGCGGTCGCGCGCTCGGCGCCGGCGAGGTGAGGTTCACCGGACAGGTGCTGCCGAGGGGCACGCTCGTCACCTACGAGCTCGATATTCGCCGTCTGATCGAACGCAGGCTCGTCATGGGCATCGCGGACGGGCGAGTGTTGCTCGACGGGCGGGAGATCTACACCGCGCGCGATCTGCGGGTCGGGTTGTTCACCTCCACCGACGACTTCTGACGAGGCGCGACATGCGACGTGCGGTCATCACCGGCATCGGTATCACCTCCTGCCTCGGCAACGACAAGGAGTCGGTGATCGAGTCGCTGCGCTCGGGGCGCTCGGGCATCACGGCTCGCCCGGAGTACGCGGAGCTCGGCATGAGAAGTCAGGTCGCCGCCCGTCCCGAGGTGGACCTGAAGGACTCGATCGACAGAAAACAGCTCCGTTTCATGGGCGAGGCCGCCGCCTACGCCTATCTCTCGATGCGCGACGCGATCGCCGACGCCGGGCTCGAGGAGGACGAGGTGTCGAACGAGCGCACCGGCATCATCGCCGGCTCCGGGGGCGGCTCGACGCTGAACCAGGTGGAGTCGGCCGATATCCTCCGTGCCAAGGGCATTCGACGCGTCGGCCCGTATCGCGTCACCCAGACCATGGCGAGCACGGTGTCGGCCTGTCTCGCCACCCCGTTCCGGATCAAGGGGGTGAACTACTCGATCGCTTCGGCCTGCTCGACCAGCGCGCACTGCATCGGCAACGCCCTCGAGCTCATCCAGCTCGACAAGCAGGACCGGGTGTTCGCCGGTGGCGGCGAGGAGGAGCACTGGACGCTCTCGTGCCTGTTCGACGCGATGGGGGCGCTTTCGTCGAAGTACAACGACACGCCCGAGCGCGCCTCTCGTGCCTACGACGCGAATCGCGACGGCTTCGTCATCGCCGGGGGCGGCGGCATGGTCGTCGTCGAGGAGCTGGAGACCGCTCGGGCGCGGGGCGCGACGATCTACGCCGAGATCGTCGGCTACGGGGCGACGAGCGACGGTCACGACATGGTCGCCCCCTCCGGCGAGGGCGCGACGCGCTGCATGCGCATGGCCACGGCCACCGTCGACGCGCCCGTCGACTACATCAACGCCCACGGCACGAGCACGCCGGCGGGCGATATCACCGAGCTCCGCGCCGTGCGCGAGGCGTTCGGGGAAACCATGCCGCCGGTCTCCTCGACGAAGTCGCTGACCGGTCACTCGCTCGGGGCGGCGGGAGTCCAGGAGGCGATCTACACGCTGCTGATGCAGCGCGAGGGGTTCATCGCCGCCTCGGCCAACATCGAGACGCTCGATCCGGCGGCCGAGGGGATGTCGGTCGTGCGCGAACGCGTCGACGGGGCCCGCCTCGAGACGGTCATGTCCAACAGCTTCGGTTTTGGCGGGACGAACGCCTCGCTGGTGTTCCGGGCGCTGTAGACCCGCGCCGCGTGGCCGTCACCGTGTACAGCGTATCGCCCGAGATCGAGCGGCGCACGTCGCGCGCGCGCGGCCGGCGCCTCTCGCCGTGACGCGCGAGGTCACGCACGCGGCGCTCGTCGACGAGCTCGCGGCCCTCCCGCCCGAGCCGCGCCGTCTCGTCGCGATCGCCGGTCCGCCGGGATCGGGCAAGACGACGCTCGCCGCGGCGCTCGTGGAGGGGCTCGCGGGGCGCCGTGCCGGGGGTGCGGCGCTGGTGCCGATGGACGGCTATCACTTCGACGACACGGTGCTCGAGGCGCGCGGGCAGCTCGCGCGCAAGGGCGCTCCGGAGACCTTCGACGTGGGCGGTCTCGCGGCGATGCTCGTGCGGCTCCGCGAGAGCGACGAGGCGGAGATCGCGGTGCCGCTGTTCGATCGTTCGATCGAGATCGCCCGCGCCGGCGCGGGGATCGTCCCTCGGGCGGCGCGGGTGGTGGTCGTCGAGGGCAACTACCTTCTGCTCGAGCGGGCGCCGTGGTCGGGGCTCCGGGCATCGTTCGACCTCACCGTGCTGATCCCCACTCCCGAGCCGGTGCTGCGCGAGCGCCTCAGGCGACGCTGGGTCGGGCACGGGCTCGACGAGGCGGGCATCGGTCGGAAGCTCGATGGGAACGACCTGCCGAACGGGCGTCTGGTGCTCGAGGCGAGCGCGGCGCCGGATCGCGTGCTCGTCGACGGCTGAGGTTCCCGCCCGCGCGAGTGCGATCGCCGCCGACGCGCCCTCCCCTCAGTAG
>Ga0114952_1002052_pt1 | contig 16077 bp, 18 predicted proteins | sample SidtaG_2_FD_87303 | JGI IMG/M metagenome (GOLD analysis project Ga0114952, IMG submission 87303) | Marine algal microbial communities from Sidmouth, United Kingdom - Sidmouth_Asex2 metaG | ecosystem: Host-associated > Algae > Red algae > Unclassified | place: Sidmouth, United Kingdom | collected...
ATTCCCCATATTTCTCTGCTACTTCAGCAAAAAACATCTTAGCTTCCCCCACGTAATCCTCCGCATGATGACTATGCCAATCTACCAGAATATAAATCCCTTCTTCAATTGCCGCATCTATAACCTCAAATACTTTAGCTTTTTCAGAAGCTCCATTAGTCAAATAACCACCATCATCCTCAACACCCATTGCAGCCCGAATAATGGTAACATTCCAATCTTCCTTTAACCATTTTACAGTTTCTTTAGTATAGTACTGTCCCATCCACTGACTCCAAAACAAAGACATACCTCGCAATTGTACTGGATTTCTATCCTTATCCACCATATGATTTCCCTCAACACTTAACTGCCCATGTTTTTCTACGACGGTGCCGATTATTGTTTCTTCAGGAACCTCAACTTCTTCTTTTTGAGATTCTATCTTTTCTTTAGCTTCAGAAACCTCATCCGATTTAGAGCTACATCCTATAAATACAATTAAAACAAGTATAAAAACGAACTTAACCAACTTCATATTTTTATGTTTTATGGTATTGGTATCTAGGGTTACTGAATAAATATCTGAAGATACAACCTAGAACCTAATCGATTTTTTTAATATAATCATAAAATTTTAAAACTATCGGGTATAAAAAAACCCGCATATAGCGGGTTTTTACTTTTTAAAATCGTCATTACTCCACCTCTCCTGTTATCTCAAGGTCAAATACCAAATCTGCACTTGGCGGTATTGGGCCTGTACCCTGCGGGCCGTATCCTAAATGAGAAGGAATGAAAATTCTTGCTTTATCACCAACGTTCATATTTAATAGACCTTCTTTGAAACCAGCTATTAAACTAGCGTCAGGGCTATAAATCATTGGAATTGGCTCATATCCCCCTCCTTGCTTTCTTCTTTCATCAAATTTCTGGTATTTGGTAGCTATATCCTCGTAGTTACTATCAAATAAAGTTCCATCTTCTAGGTACCCAGCATAATACACCAACACTTGACCGCCAATAGAAGGTTTCTTACCTTCGCCTTCTTTTAACGTCAATATTTTAAGACCGCTAGGCAATTCTTTTGCCTTTGCTTTTTCACCTTCCAACGCCGCTACGAAATCTGTTTTCATTTTTTCAAAGGCTGCGATTTTCGCTTCTTCCTCTGCAAAATAATCTGTCATCACCTGAACGGCATCAAATTTCTTGGCCGCTTTTCCATTACGAACTATCTCTACGCTATTCATTACCACATCTACCAAAGGTTTGTCCTGTGATGCCGCGTCTTTTGAGGTCTCTACAGTTGCAATTGAATCTACAACATCCATCCCTTCTACTACATGACCGAACACGGTATGTCTTCCATTTAAAAACGGGGTTTCTTTGTGTGTTATAAAAAACTGGCTTCCATTTGTAGTCGCTCCAGAATTTGCCATAGACAAAATCCCTTTTTTATCGTGAACCAATGAATCATTAAATTCATCCTTAAATTTATACCCAGGATTACCGCGACCTGTTCCTGTAGGGTCTCCACCTTGAATCATAAAATCTTTAATGACCCTGTGAAAAATAAGACCGTCATAAAATTTCTTCCCTTTTAGACTATCCGATACAAACGGACTATCCCCTTCCGCCAACGAAATAAAGTTGGCTACGGTAACGGGTGTTTTTTCATACTCTAACTGAATAATGATATCTCCTTTACTGGTATGTATATCGGCAAAAATGCCATCACCCAATTCTGCATACTGACTTTTACAGCTAGCTAATAAAATTACTAGGGTCAATAAGTAATAGACTTTTTTCATGTTTTAATCCTTTGTTTTATATGTTACTTTTATTATTTATTAGGCAATCTTACTCTGCTAACTTTTCTTCTTTTTCAATTTTAAAAATCGATAAAGTAACTTTGAACGGTACGTTTATTCCAATCTTATCGTTATCACCATGATAACCATACCCTAAAGATGACGGAAAAAGAAAAGTGCCTGTCTCGCCTTCTTTTAACATCTTAACGCTGTTTCTTAAACCAGGAAACAAATCTTGCTTATCTACCTTATAGGTAAGTGTACCAATATCATCCATACTATAAATAGTATCATTCTTTAGGCCAACAACATTATAGGTCATTACCACTAGATCATCTGGTTGTGGTGTATAAGCAGCTTCTTCATTCTTAACATCATAGTAATACCATGACCCACTGGCCGAATGAGTATACTCATGCAACGAATCATTGGCCATTACATCTTGCATTAGCTTTTCTTCTTTAGCCAAAAGTTCTTTGCTGCGTTTAACGGACTGTTTAAAAAAACTGCCCGACTTAACTTCCACCGGTCTTCTTGCTTCCGGTCCGCCACAACCTACCAATGTTATTAAAAAAATAAGACTTAAAATTCTCATGCTTGTAATTGGTCTTGATGATTTTCTAAAAGTGATTCAAAATAAACAGCAGTATCCTCTAGTGATCTGTCGCTTTTTCCACCTGCAGCGTTATTATGTCCACCGCCCTCAAAATAGGTTCTAGCAAATTCATTGACATTAAAATCTCCTATAGACCTAAAGGAAATTTTTATAATTCCCTCTTCCTTGTTTTCTATAAAAATAACAGCAAAGATAATACCTTCAAGAGTAAGTCCGTAATTTACGAAACCTTCTGTATCTCCTTTTTGGTACTTGTATGTATCTAACTCTTCTTGACTTAATGTAATATAAGCTGTCCTGTACTTGTCATGAATAACCATGTTTTTAAGGGCGCATCCTAACAGGTGCAACCTTCCCGGTGTATTGGTATCATAAACCCTATGGTGTATTTGAGTATTCTCTGCTCCTTTATCTATTAAATCCGCAATTATACGATGTGTTCTGCCGGTCGTAGACCTAAACTTGAATGATCCTGTATCTGTCATAATACCAGTGTAAAGGCAATTTGCCATATCCGCCGTTATTTTGTCCACATCGCCCAAAAACTCAATAAAGTTATAAACCATCTCGCAAGTAGAGCTCATTTTTACATCCGAGTACATAATCTCTGCGTAATCGGCAGGTGCCTGATGATGATCTATCATAACAAAAGGAACCGTTAAGTCTTCCAAAACGGATTGCATCTGCCCTATCCTGCCCAAATGATTGAAATCTAAAGTAAAAACCACCGTTGCTTCAGCTATTTTCTCTTTTGCTTGCGAATTATGCTTTTCAAAATTTAATATATTCTCGTTACCGGGTATCCATTTTAAAAATTTAGGATAGTCATTAGGTGCAACTACAACAGCCTCCTGCCCTTTATTTATAAGGTAATGGCATAAAGCCAAAGTAGAACCAATGGCATCACCATCTGGGTTTTTATGCGGTACGATTACGATTTTTTGCGGTTGGGAAAGTAGTTGCTGAACCGCTTTTATAGACTCCAAATTCATGCATGCAAAGATACAATTTAATAACGTAGTGTTTTAAGGCAAAGTCTTATTTTTGCAGTAAGATTTTAAAATCAATATATGTTCAATAAATACATTGCCATCTGCTTATTGGGTCTTATCATTTCCTGTAAAACCCAAAAACAGCCTGAACCAACGGTAAAAACAACGGTGGCAACCACCTCCCCTAAAGCTGATTTTACATTGGCATTCGGTTCTTGCAACAAGCAAGATGAAGTAAACTTACTCTGGGACGATATTCTTAAAACCAAACCTGATGTTTGGGTTTGGGGAGGCGATAATATTTATGCGGACACTGATAATATGAGGCGATTACGCGCTATGTATGCCCAGCAGAACGCTATAGAAGGATACCAAAACCTTAAAACCAAGGTGCCAGTAATAGGTACTTGGGACGATCATGATTACGGATTAAATGATGGCGGGGTTGATTTTAACAAAAAGAAAGAAAGCCAGCAAGAATTCTTAGATTTTATGGGAGTCGATATAAATGACCCTAGAAGAGTGCAAGAAGGGGTTTATACAACACATACCTACAACACGCCACAAGGAAGTATAAAAATATTGGTATTGGACACCAGGTATTTTAGAACTGACCTTACTCCAGATACGGAAACAAAAAAACGTACCATTCCTAACGACTATGGTGTAGGTACTATTCTTGGCACAACGCAATGGAATTGGCTAACCGAAGAACTCAAAAATTCAACTGCCGATTTTAACGTCCTAGTAAGTAGTATTCAAATATTATCTAATGAACATGGGTTTGAAACCTGGGGCAATTTCCCCCATGAAGTAGATAAACTGAAGAAACTAATTGTTGATTCCAAAGCAAAAGGTGTTATAATACTCTCTGGAGACCGTCATATCTCTGAGTTCTCTAAAACCGAAATAGCCGGAGTAGATTACCCCTTAATAGATTTTACCAGCAGCGGCCTTACACATACCTATACGAAATTCAATGGCGAGCCCAATCCGTTTAGGGTGGGCGACGTTGTTTTCACTAAAAGTTTTGGACTAATTAAATTCAATTTTAAAACTAAAGAAGCGCAAATGCAAATGATCGGGAACGACTTAAAAGTGATGGGCGAACTACATCAAACCTATTAAAAGTTGCCGATTGTTGAATAAAGCGTATTTTTGCAAAAAATTATTACAATGACAAATAGAACATTTACGATGATCAAACCCGATGCAGTCGAGAACGGACACATTGGTGGCATATTGGAAAAAATAACTTCCGCTGGCTTCAAGATCGTCGCCATGAAATATACGCAACTAAGTACAAGAGATGCACAAGCATTTTATGCCGTTCATAGTGAGCGTCCGTTTTACGGAGAACTGGTAGAATTCATGAGCCGTGGACCTATTGTTGCAGCTATCTTGGAAAAAGACAATGCTGTTGAAGATTTTCGCGCATTGATCGGAGCAACTAACCCTGCAGAAGCAGCCGAAGGAACTATTAGGAAATTATTCGCTACTAATATCGCTGAGAATGCGGTGCATGGTTCAGATAGTGATGAAAATGCAGCTATTGAAGGTGCTTTCCATTTTTCTGGAAGAGAAATTTACTAACAGCTCTTGCGTTTATAGAAAACCTGTAAGCTTCAATTTTTTGAGGCTTACAGGTTTTTATCTTAATACAAGTTTCCGAACTAATTCCTTGCCCAAATCTTCATTGAGCATCTTTACTATCTTAGATTTACCCAAACTCAATTCTTCCCTAAGTACAGAAGATGACAATGCTACAAAAAGGGTGTCTCCCCTAAGCTCTATCTCTGTTGTGTAATTATTTACACCGTTTCCCATAAGATTTCGCCAGGCTTCGCGAGCATCTACCTTATCCATTCCTTTTTGAAGCCTATTCTCCTTGATAAATTCATTAAGGGCTTGGCTCATATTCAGGTTTTCATTTCTTCTTTTTGCCATTCTAGTTGATTGAAATAGGTTCAAATCTTTTGTAATCGTACCGAATACCTTCTTTGTTTACTACGGAAAAAGTAACATCATCCAAATCAACCAACTTCTCTGACCACTCACTTAGCTCCGTTTTATAATTGATTGAAAAATCTTCATCGTTTTTGGTAATCACAAATGCTTCGGCATCATCAGAGGTTTCATAAGTGCCATCCAGCCGAGGTTGCATTTTTTTTCTAAAACCTTTTTTTCCATCGGTAGAAATATAATCTACAGTTGTATTCAACTTATATTCCTTTTTTTGACCATCGGGCAAGGTAACTTCAGTTATTTCCCAATACCCATCAAGCTTATTTAAATCCTGTTCCGAAATGCCAGAAGTACATCCGAAGAACAACCCTATAAATCCTATTAAAAATATCTTCTTCATCATATTTATATCTGCTCCTATAAGTTAAATAATTTATAGGTTTGGTGTATTTGTTTTACAACTTCTTCGGTACGTTCCGCGTGGGTGTCACTAATGAAAATCTGACCGAAATTCTCATTGTTCACCAAAGCTACGATTTGCGACACCCGATGCTCGTCTAATTTGTCAAAAATATCATCCAACAATAAAATAGGTGTGGTTTTAGAACGCGCTTTTATAAATTGGAATTGCGCAAATTTCAAGGCAATAAGAAACGATTTCTGCTGCCCTTGACTTCCGAATTTTTTAATGGGGTGCCCAGCAATCTCAAAACCTAAATCATCTTTATGAACTCCAACGGAGGTATATTGCAAAGCCCTATCTTTTTCTATAGACCTTTCTAAAAGTGTCAGCAAATCATCATTGAGCAACTTGCTGTCATAACTTAGGGATACCTCTTCCCTTCCTCCGGATATAGCTATATATTGCTCTTTGAAAATAGGGATAAAAGCCTCTAGAAAAGAAACCCGTTTATCAAAAATTCTAGTTCCATAATCACTTAGCTGTTCATTATAAACCGCTAGGGTATCCTTATTAAATGTGTGGTTGGCCGCAAAATATTTTAAAAGTGAATTTCGTTGGGCCAAAACCTTATTATATTTTAATAGGTCCTGTAGATAGCTTTTATCCGATTGGGATATGACCCCGTCAATAAACTTCCTCCTGGTATCACTACCTTCTATAATCAAATCCCGGTCTGCTGGCGAAATTATTACCAACGGCAACAAACCTATGTGATCAGACAAGCGGTCATATGCTTTCCCGTTGCGTTTAATGATTTTTTTAGCTCCTCTTTTTAAGCTGCAAACTACCTTTTCTTCACGGCCATCTTTTTCAAATTCCCCTTCTATTACAAAAAAATCCTCGTCGTGTTTTATGTTCTGTGTGGAAACTGGATTAAAATAACTTTTACCAAACGAAAGATGATACACCGCATCCAAAACATTGGTCTTCCCTACTCCATTGGGCCCTACCATACAATTGATTTTTTTATCGAGTTCAATATCCTTTGAGTCAAAGTTTTTGTAGTTGATAAGGGATAATTTCTTTAAAAACATACGTTATAATTCCAGTTTTGACGGTGCTTGGTTCATAAACCTCAAAAATAACGAATAAATACCCTTTCGGTTTTGGATAAAACCTTTATTTTTGCGCGACCAATAAAATTAGAAAATGGCAACATACAAGAAACGGGGTTTTAAACCAAAAGATAAGGTTGAAGAGCAAGAGTTTACAGAACAAGAAAGCGCAACTGCGGAAGTCTTTAGTACGTTAGATGAAAGTGCCTCTAAAACCGAAGCTTGGGTGGCCAGTAACCAGAATTATATTCTGGGTATAATCGGTGTTGTTGCGGTTGCCGTTCTTGGATATTTGGCATATGCCCAGTTTGTTGTTAAGCCAAAAGAGGCAAGTGCTGCAAATGAAATGTATTATCCTCAACAGTATTTTGACCAAGCACTTAATAGTACAACTGCAAAAGATTCTTTATACAACCTTGCTTTGAACGGTGCTGAAGGAAAATATGGTTTTCTGGATATCATAGACGAATACAGTGGTACCAAAGCAGCTAACCTAGCGAATTACTCTGCTGGTATGGCATATTTGAACATGCAAAAATATCAAGAAGCGATTTCACATCTTGAAAATTTTAGTTCAGAAGATGATATTCTTGGCGCATTGGCCAAAGGTGGTCTTGGAGATGCTTTCATGCAACTAGGTCAACCAGAAGATGCATTAGGGTATTATGACAAAGCAATTGCTCACAGTAGCAACAATTACACAGCTCCAAAGTTTTTATATAAAGCAGGTGTTACGGCACTAGAATTAAATCAAAACGATAAAGCACTAACGTATTTTCAGAAAATAAAAGATGAATACTCATCTTCTGATGAAGCGCGCACAGTAGATGCTTTTATTGGAATGGCTAAAACCAGCAATTAATGGCTACGGCAAATAAAAATCTATCGGTTTACGATAAAACAACAATCCCAAACGCGAAGAATCTTCGGTTTGGGATTGTTGTTTCTGAATGGAACACGGAAATTACCGAAGGCCTATATTCAGGTGCTATTGAGGCACTTTTAGACTGTGGAGCGTTAGAATCCAATATTTTACGCTGGGATGTTCCCGGGAGTTTTGAACTAACTTACGGTTGCAAAAAATTAGCAACTACACAAGAGGTGGATGCCATTATTGCCATTGGCAGTGTGATACAAGGTGAAACCAAACATTTTGATTTTGTCTGTAGCGCTACGGCACAAGGAATAAAAGACCTTAATGTATTGTTGGATACACCTATCATTTTTTGTGTATTAACTGATAATAACATTCAGCAATCTCGAGAGCGCAGTGGTGGTAAACATGGCAACAAAGGTACAGAAGCAGCTATTGCCGCTATTCAAATGGCATGTTTAGGCAAATAATTGCTTTAAACGCCCACAAACTACATTTAAAAATCTTACGAATTAGATAAGGCGTATTTCAAATTTATTACGCAAAACAATTCTTAGCCTGTTATTATACAGAATAGCCTGCGATTTTCACTCCTACATTTTCACTTCTTAGGTAGTGTTAACAAATTTTAGCAGCAGTAACACGCCATATTTTTCGATTTTAAGTAACTTTGACGTTCATGGGAATGCTAAGTAAATTCACACGCTTAAAGCGTAGTAAGAAGTTTGAATACACCCCTCGTTATTATGACGATAAGGGCAAAGGCAATCCGTTCAAAATTGAACCAAAATTCGATCAGTACAGAACCACGTTAAATCCCGCAAGGGGTTTAAAAGGTAAAGTGGGTAGCGCCATGTCCGATATGAAGCGGCAAGGTGACACCAACATTAAAAAACGAATGGCAATCATTTTGGCTATTTTAATATTGATTGTACTTTTTATCATCGATTTTGACATCTCTATATTCTTCCCTAACTAATGGCAGATATCATAAAACTTTTACCGGACCATGTTGCAAACCAAATTGCAGCTGGTGAAGTGGTTCAACGTCCTGCCTCTGTTGTAAAGGAATTGCTCGAGAACGCTATAGATGCAGGTGCTACAACCATAAAACTAATTATCAAAGACGGTGGTAAAGTTCTTATCCAAGTTGTTGATGACGGTCTTGGCATGAGTGCTACAGATGCCAGATTAAGTTTTGAGCGCCATGCAACATCTAAAATTCAAAAGGCGGAAGACCTTTTTAATTTAAACACAAAAGGTTTCCGTGGCGAAGCTTTGGCGTCTATTGCAGCCATTGCCCACGTAGAGATGCAAACCAAACCCGAAAAGGAAGAGTTGGGTACTCATTTAAAAATTGAGGGCAGTAAAGTTATATTTCAAGAAGCCAGTGTCACGCCAAAAGGAACCTCTATGGCGGTAAAGAATTTATTCTTTAATATTCCTGCACGCCGTAATTTCCTAAAAAGCAATCAAGTTGAACTTAGACATATTACAGATGAATTTCATAGGGTAGCTTTGGCACACCCGGCTATTACTTTTCACTTTTACAACAACGGAAATGAGCTTTTTAACCTGCCATCTGACAATTACCGTAAGCGGATCGTAAACATTTTTGGCGCCAGAACCAATCAAAAACTGGTTCCCGTAGAAGAAGAAACACCTATTGTGGGCATAAAGGGTTTTATTACCAAACCTGAATTTGCAAAGAAAAGCCGTGGAGAACAGTTTTTCTTTATCAATAATCGATTTATAAAAAGTCCGTATTTACACCATGCCATAGTTGCTGCGTTTGAGGGACTAATAAAATCTGATAGTTATCCTGGTTATTTTCTTTACTTGGAAGTAGACCCAGCATCTATTGATATTAACATTCACCCTACCAAAACAGAGGTTAAGTTTGATGATGAGCATAGTCTGTATGCCATTTTAAGGTCTACCGTAAAACATAGTTTGGGGCAGTTTAACGTTGCTCCTGCACTAGATTTTGAGCACGACCCTAATTTACAGACACCTTATGAGTTCAAAAATAAATCAGTCGTTCAGCCTAAGGTAACGGTAGATTCTGGATTCAATCCTTTTCAGGAGGCCAAAACCAGACCTTCCCCTTCGCGTAGCTATCAAAAGCCAAATACAAAAAGTTGGGAGAGTCTTTATGTGGGCATGGAATCTAAAATGGGTGCTAATGACGATTCTGAAAGCATTAGTTTTGAATCCGATATTATTACAGGCTCTATTTTTGAAGGTGAAAAAGAAACAACAGAAGCCGTAACTACCACCTTTCAGATCAGAAGAAAATATATTGTAACCACTATTAAGTCCGGTATGGTCGTCATAGACCAAAGCCGAGCGCACCAAAGGGTACTTTATGAAAAATTCTTAAAGAACAGCACGGTAAAACAAGCAGTTAGCCAACAACTGTTATTCCCTTTGAATTTATCTTTTTCAAAATCGGAAATCAATGCGCTTCAGGAAATCGAAGATATTTTAGTTTCTATTGGATTTATATTCGAAGAAATAAAAGGCGAGTCTATTACAGTTACCGGTGTTCCCTTATTAGTGGCAGAAAGCGAAGTTGGCATGATATTAGATCAATTAATATCAGACTACCAGCAAGAACTCACAGAAGAAAGCTTTTCTCATACAGATATCCTTTCGAAAACGTTAGCCAAGACTCTGGCGGTCAAAACTGGAGAAACACTGGACAATGTTTCTCAAATCGCCCTTGTAAACGATTTGTTTGCTTGTAAGGAAGCAATGGTAAGTCCGTTTAATAAACCGGTATACATCACCATTACCGAAAATGACATTGATAAAAAATTTATTTAGATGGGAAAACTGACCGAAGCCATAAAACACCTGCTCATAATCAATATTCTGTTCTTTGTGGCTACGTCCTTGTACGGTGATCAGATGTATGAATGGTTTTCTTTATGGTTTCCCAAAAATGAAAATTTTGCTTTCTATCAGATTATAACGCATATGTTCATGCATGGTGGCTTTATGCATATTGCTTTTAACATGTATGCACTATGGGCATTTGGAACACCATTAGAACAAATGTGGGGTAGAAATAAATTTTTGTTTTTCTACTTCTCAGCAGGCCTAGGTTCGGCACTACTCCATACGGGCGTTAACTACTACTACTTTAATGAAGGAATGCAAGCTTTGGTAAGTAGTGGAATGACCGAGAGTAATGTTATGGAAATAATATCTTCTGGGCAATACAGTCCGGATTGGTATAATATCGCATCTAAGAGCACCATAGACAACTTCCTGTCCGCTTACAATACTCCGGCAGTAGGAGCATCAGGGGCTATTTATGGAGTTCTAGTAGCTTTTGGCATGATGTTCCCTAATAGCGAATTATTCTTAATTTTCCTTCCTATTCCCATAAAAGCAAAATATTTCATTCCTGTTCTGATAGGATTGGATTTATTTTCAGGGGTAACAGGTTATGCTATTTTCGGTCAAGGTATTGCTCATTTTGCTCATATTGGCGGTGCATTATTTGGCTTTTTGATGATGTGGTATTGGAAAAAAAATCAGTTTAACAACAACCGCTGGAACTAATATGGCAAACGGAGACTTAAAATATCAATATGCACGATTGAGCGTTTCAGAAAAGCTCATAGCCATTAACGTTATCGTTTTTATCGTCATGGGCCTCATTACGGCACTTATTAGTCCAAGCGTTGAAAATTGGTTTGCCTTGCCCAAAGATTTTTTCGATTTTTTAATGCAACCTTGGTCCATCATAACCTACTCCTTTTTACATGGGGGCATATTCCATATTCTTTGGAATATGTACGTACTTTATGTGGCAGGACGTATTCTGTTAAACCTTTTTGATGGCAGAAGATTTTTGAATATCTATTTTCTAGGTGTGATTTTAGGCGGATTGTTATTCCTTTTGAGCTATAATATTTTTCCAACCTTGATTGGCGTAAATGCCTCCCTCATAGGTGCTTCAGCAGGAGTTATGGCTGTGCTTATTTTTGTATGTACTTACATTCCAAATCAAGAAGTACGCCTTTTCTTTTTTAATGTGAAGCTTTGGCAAATAGGACTTTTTGTTGTTTTGATGGATTTAGTTCAAATCCCGTTAGGAGGAAATATAGGAGGTAGAATTGCGCACTTAGGAGGTGCCCTTTTAGGATATATGTATGCCAGACAACTGTATAACGGACGTGATATTGGGGAAGGATTTTCAAATTTTGTTGATGGTATTTTGAATCTATTCAAGAGAACCGAAAAGAAAGCTCCAATGAAAACAGTTTATAAAAACCAGAAAAAAACTGCTGCAAAACAAGCCACCTACGACAAGCAAACACACCAGAAAAAGATAGATGCTATTCTAGATAAAATCAGCAAATCCGGATATGAAAGTCTCTCCAAAGCGGAAAAAGACTTTTTGTTTAAGGCGGGCAAGGAGGACTAGCGTATGAGAGGATTGTCGTTTTTTAATAAAATTATTTTTTTCTTTAATATTATCTTTGCCGCAGTGCTCCTTATAGCCTGTGCCGTACCCTATCTTTCCCTAGAAACCTTTCCTTTTCTTTCCATTTTAAGCTTAGGTGTCCCTGCGTTAGTTTTAGCAAACACCCTATTTTTTCTCTATTGGTTATTAGGGCTTAAAAAACAAGCATTCACTTCTTTATTTGTTCTAATATTAGGCTATTTTATTCTAGGTACTTTTTTAAAGTTCACACCAAAATCTATTGACTTTCAAAAGGATGAATTAAAGTTGATGACCTTTAATGTGCGTGGTTTTAACAGGTATAAGTTCTTAGACAATGATAGTATTCCTCAGCAAATTGAACGCTTAATCAGAAAGGAGAATCCTGATATACTCTGTTTGCAAGAAGTTGGTTACGATATGCAGGAAGACTACTTGGATTTCCCATATCACTTTTTAAAAAAAATACCTACCGGAGATAAGGTGCATCTGGGTATTTTCTCTAAATATCCAATTGTACATGCGGAAATCATAGACTTTCCCAGCAGCATAAACAATGGTTCTTATGCCGATATTCTGTATAAAGGCGATACGTTACGACTATACAATCTACATATGCAATCGCTTGGAATTACTCCTGGCACGGGAGTTCTACGGTCACAGTCTTCGGAAAGGCTTCTGAGACGAATGACCAATAAATTTAAAAAGCAGCAAGAACAAGCTCAAATTATAGAGGAACACAAAGCTAGTAGCCCTTATAAAAATCTGGTTTGTGGTGATTTCAACAATACTCAATTTTCTTCGGTCTACCACACCATTAAAGGAGATATGCAAGATACTTTTATTGAAAAAGGCTCAGGTTACGGGCGTTCTTACAACTTCCTGAAAATTCCAATTCGGATAGACTTCATTATGGCCGATTCTAATTTTGAAGTAATGACACATAAAAACTACGATGAAAAGTATTCAGACCATTTTCCCGTAATGGCATCATTTAGATTGAAATAGAAAGAAACAATCCGTAACATCCGCTAAAATATGGATCAACAGAGCCAACCCGTAAATCCTAGTTTTTTTGTAAAAGAACAGTCCAAAATAAATTGCAATGGCCCAGTAGCTATGTAACGGGTGAAAACCTATACTACAACGGTCTGGGTCAAAAACAGGATTCGCAAACAAGTGGTCTATATCAATTACAATACCCAGCAATAATATGAGTATCGCCTTTAGACGATATTCTTTATAGCAATACCAGCCCACAAATATGGGTACTAGAAAATGAATACCATAATGCATGATAAATCTAAGCATTCAAGAAATCTAGTTTTTGATTCTTTAAATAACTTAGCGCGTTAGTTCCTTCATTAAAAAGCAAATCCAATATGCTAGTATTTCGAGAGAACTCATTTCTATCGGAAAAAACTTGATTATACTCTTGCTGATCAAATGCTAGTTTACCTTTTGGATTCACAAGAAACCTACCGTCATAAATATTACTAGGATTTTTCTCATAAATTATAGTCTTTTCTAATGGCATATCCATCTGAAGACAATCGCAAATCGTATGAATCGTCAGCAAGTTGTAATCTAATAAAAAATCATATCGTTTCTCATAAAGCGGAGCTATCTCATCTTCATAAAATTCAAAAAAAGGTGAGGTTCTATAAGCCGTTTTTAAGGTCCGCCAATGCTGACGTTGCCATTCATACGAATTCTCCAGTTTTACATCCTTATTAAGCCTACCTTTCTTATTACCTACATGTTGAATAGGTATACTTAGCATATGTCTACCACGGTCATTACAGACATAAGCTCTATTGCGATATGTTTGTTTTTGGAAATTATCTTGTACCTCCCAACAAACTTCATGTTGGGCTATTACAGAGAATGTTGCTATATCCGGTACATAGGCCGGGTTTAAAAGAGTTTTCAATGTTATGGTTTTAAAACTGTTCTTTAAAATAATTCTGGGATATATTTTACCAAAATACGAACCCCAACCACAAAAACCAATAAGGCCGTGACCCTTTTGATTCCTTTGGGTGTAAATCTTTTTAAGCTGATGCGTATTCCCAACTGGCCACCAATTAATACGGAAACAACCAGGGCCAGAGTCTCTTTCCAAGGTAAATCCAACATTCCTCCTTGGATTAATCCAGCTAGACCGGAAACGGAGTTTACTAATATGAAAAAACTGGCCAATGCCGCTATTTTAATAGATTTATCCCATTTTAAATGATTTAAGATAGGTGCTAAGAAGATACCTCCACCAATACCTACCAGTCCTGACAAAAGGCCAATGCCCCCTCCTAACACATAGGTTAAGAATCTAGGGTAAGTATCCACTTTTTCAGATACATCTATTTTTGTCACCGTTTGCGATGCCAAAAAAATAGAGGAAGTTACCAATGACATACCCAATAACAGGAAGAAAACATATTCTTCCAACCGAAACGAGGCTCCTAGAAAAGCCAATGGTATACTTGTTAGGACAAAGGGTAGAAAATCCTTTAACTTGGCATGTCCGTTCCTGAAATATAAAAATGTACTGCCCGAAACTACCACCAAATTACATATCAAAGCAATAGAACGAATAGCAAAAAAACCTCCCAAAAAAAGAGTCAATAACGCCAAATAACTAGAACCGCCACCAAAACCTACGGAAGAATACAAAGTGGCCACAATAAAGAAACCCAAACACAATAGCACCAGGTTCTCAGTACTTAATAGCATGTTTTAAAATTTCGTTCATCCCCCCATCAACATTAATCAACTCAGCATTAGCCCGTGCCTCTTTCAACTTATTAACAGCTTTTTTGCTGCGCACTCCTGACTGGCATACCAGGTATACCGGAACTTCAAATATAATCTCATCTTGTCGTTCCTCAAGCTGCGAAAGGGGTATGTTCTTGGCAAATGACATACTGTTTTTTTCGAATTCTTTAGGCGTGCGAACATCAATCAATTGTATTTCATTTTCTGCTAAAAGCTGAAGAAAATCATCTGATGTAATAGAATTCACAGACACTTCGCAATTAAAATCGTAACTATCCTGAAGCGCTTTTATTTTTGAGTTTTCCGGGTTCAAAGAAAATCTGATTTTCTGAAAACTATTGAACAAGCCATCAAAAAGCAATAATTTTCCATTGAGTACCTCTCCTATTCCCGTAATCATCTTAACAGCTTCCAAAGCTTGAAAATTACCGATAATTCCAGGTACAATTCCCAAAACACCATTTTCATTGCAATTAGGTACCTCATCAGCCTTTGGCATTTCTGGAAAAAGACAGCGATAGGTTGGCCCTCCTTCAAAATTAAAAACACTTACCTGACCCTCAAAACTGTGTAAAGCCCCATAAACAAAAGGTTTGTTTAAAATTACACAAGCATCGTTTACCAAATACCGTGTAGGAAAATTATCGGATGCATCAATAACCATGTCATAATCCGCTATAATACGAAGGGCATTTTCTGGAGTCAGATACGTTTCTAAAGAAATGATATCCGTTTCCGAATTCTGTTCTTTTAATTTTTGAGCTGCGGTAACTACTTTTGATTTATTTACATCGGTTTCAGAATACAATACCTGCCGGTGCAGGTTAGATAAGGAAACCATATCATTATCTACAATACCCAAGGTTCCCACACCCATGGCGTTAAGATACGTTAGCACGGGAACTCCAAGTCCGCCAGCACCTACAACGAGTACCTTGGCGGCCTGCAATTTTAGTTGCGCTTCCATACCAAATTCTTTAAGAATCGTTTGTCGGTCGTAGCGTTCTATATTCATTCCACAGCTAGTTTCAATACGGCTTCTTTATATTCCTCTTCGGAATTGGCATTCAAAAGCACGTTAGGATTCG
>Ga0114952_1002056_pt1 | contig 16073 bp, 13 predicted proteins | sample SidtaG_2_FD_87303 | JGI IMG/M metagenome (GOLD analysis project Ga0114952, IMG submission 87303) | Marine algal microbial communities from Sidmouth, United Kingdom - Sidmouth_Asex2 metaG | ecosystem: Host-associated > Algae > Red algae > Unclassified | place: Sidmouth, United Kingdom | collected...
AGCCCGTTCTGGACGATAACAATCGTCATGGCGCCCATCAGCGTGGCAAGGATATTACCGCGTCCACCCGCAAGGCTCGCCCCGCCGACAACGGCCGCAGCTATCGCCTGAAGCTCCAGGGTCTGGCCATAATTCGGGGAGCCGGAGTTCAATCGCGCAGACATCAGAATTGCCCCTACGGCGGTCATGAATCCTGCAATCGCGAAGGTCAAAGCCTGTACCTTGCGGACATTTATACCTGTCAGCACGGCGGCTGCAGGATTGCCGCCAACGGCATAGATTTCGCGACCCACTTTTGTGAAATTCATCACGAAGGCGGCCAGCGCATAGAAACCGATAAGATAAAAAAACGGCAGCGGGATGCCCGCGATTTTGCCGTAAAATATCGGCTCTAGCCCTGGATCAAGTGAAAAGATCGGGGAGCCGTTGTTAAACGTCAGAGCAAGCCCGCGAAATGCAATCAGCGCGGCTAGGGTCGTGATGAAGGACGGAATGCGTCCGTATGACGTGATAATCCCCAGCAAGAGGCCAAGCATACCGCCCACGATCAGGATCAATGGAACAGCGAGCATTAAAGGTAGGCCCATAAATTTTAGCATCTCGGCCAAGATCATCGTCAGCAACGCGACCATCGATCCCGCGCTAAGATCAATACCCGCAGCGAAAATCACAATGCTTGATCCAATAGCTATCAAAGCAACGATGCTGACCTGCAAGGACAGGTTGGACAGATTCCCGGGATTGAGGAACCGATCAGTTGTCAATGCGACGATCAGGGCAACAATCAACATTGCCGCAAATGGCCCGATCAGCTGTGTATCAAAAATGCGTTTCATGCGGTCTCAAGCCCCTTTGTATGCTGAGTGTGTTCAGAAGACGCCCGTACCAAATCGTCGTGGGTTAGCGCGCCAGCCCCGACAATACGCTTGATTGATCCGTGTTGAACAATTGCCACGCGGTCGCTCATCGCCAGCAATTCATCGTGATCCGAACTGATCAGTATGATTGATTTCCCAGCACGTGTGAGCGCGTTTATCAGCTTATAAACTGCAATTTTTGCACCAATATCAATGCCTTGCGTTGGCTCGTCAAAAATCAGGATATTCGCTTCAGAGAACAGCCAGCGCGCAATGACAATCTTTTGCTGATTGCCACCTGATAGGAAGTTCACAGTCTTCTGCTCGGCCTGCGTCGATATTTCCAACTCTTCGATCAACAGCCGCGTGCCCGTCGCTTCGGCTTTTAAATCCAGCAAGCCAAGCGATGATATCCGTCCCAGCGATGCTGCCGTGATGTTGCCGCTGGCGCGAAAATTAAAGAACAATCCATCGAATTTACGGTTCTCGGGGACCAGTCCAAAACCGGCTTCAATTGCCGCCATTTCATTTTTGAAGCGCACGGATTTGCCATTAAGCTTCATTTCACCACCGACCAGCGGATCGACGCCAAATAACGCGCGCGCGATCTCGGTGCGACCGCTTCCCAACACACCGCCAAGGCCGATAACTTCGCCTCGGTGCAGATCAAAGGTGGCATCTGTCACGCCGGATTTGGTTTGCAATCCGCTCACTTGAAGCACGATCTCATCCGTGGCGTTGGCCTCTTTGGGATAATGCTCGCCAATATCTTCGCCGACCATGGCGCTCACGATCTGGCTGACGTTGATTTCGGTTTCACCGCTGGCGCGGACGACCTTGCCGCCACGCAGGATGGTGACCTCGTCAACGATCCGCTCAACCTCGTCGAGCCGGTGCGACACATATAATATGGACGTACCCTTGCTTCGCATCTTGCGCAGCAGGCTATGCAGCTGCTCGATTTCGCCCTCGCCCAAGGCCGCGGTCGGCTCGTCAAGGATGATCATTTGCGCATCCATGGCGCTGGCCTTGGCAATTTCGACCAATTGTTGTTCACCAACCGAAAGGGTGCCAGTGATCGCGTCGGGCGAAATATCAACCTCCATTTCAGCCAGTACACGTGCAGTTTCCGTGCGAATTTTGTTCCAGTCGATTACGCCAAACCGGTTTCGTGGCATGTTGCCCAGAAAAATATTTTCGCCAACCGAAAGCGTCGGTACGATGGAAAACTCCTGAAAAACGGTCGCAATACCCATCGCCCGCGCCGCCAACGGCCCTGCAATCTGCACAGGCTTTCCCCTATGTAAAATATACCCGCTGTCTGGTTGCTGAACCCCTGATAGGGATTTGATCATCGTCGATTTGCCGCAACCGTTCTCACCCAACAGCCCGTGAATGGACCCTGCCATCAGCTTGATACAGACCTTGTCATTGGCCAGTACGCCGGGATACGCCTTGCTGATATCAACAAATTCCCAAAGAGGTGTAGCATCGCCCATTGCGTCAAACTCGATTTTGTCAGGGTAAAGATGATGAATTCACCCCGCCCTTTGACGACACTGCGCATCGCCAAAGGTCAGGGAAAAACTTAGTAATCTTTCGAAGGCTGCGGGAAAAGCTTTTCAGGCTCTTGAAGAACTGTGACCGCACCAGCCTGATCCTCGATTGAGGTTGGCGTTTCGATCCAGCCACCCGCATAGGTTCCGGCCAGCGCATCAAGCGTCGCACCCATCGCAGCCCGTCCCATCAGGTAGGGTGATGTATTGACCGTCGCGGTCACATTTCCGGCAGCAATTTCCTCAAGACCAGAAGTGTCACCATCGTTCCCGAGCAACACAATGTCGTCGCGGCCAAGCGCCTTGGCAGCAAAGGATGCGCCAATGATCATGTAATCATTTGCGGCAAAAATCATGTCGATGTCGGGATTCGATTGCAAAAGGTCCATACCAGCCGTGTTGCCGCCCTCGACGTTCCAGCCACCCGGAATGGATGCAACAACGTCAAAGTTTTCGTTCCCTTCGATCCCTTGAAGGAAGCCCTCGACCCGCTCGGTCGAATGATATCCGGGCTGCCCCTCGATGATAGCGACACGCACGGGTTCATCGCCGTAATTTTCAACAACCCAATCCGCCATAGCTGTGGTGCCATTGCGCTGGGAATACCCTACCACACCGTGGATCGGTGTCGGGAAATTCGGAATGTCAGAGTTGATCATCATCACAGCAATGCCCTGATCGACAGCCTGTTTGATCAAGGGCGCCGCCGCGAATTCATCATGGGTGCCAAAAATGATCGCATCCACGTCCTGCGTCAGAACATCCTGAATCATCCCCATCTGACCGTTGATGTCCGCCCCGCTTTGTGGCGCCAGCATGAACACTTCTGCGCCCGCATCTTCACCGACAGCCTTGATGCCTTCGCCCACGGCCATGTAATATGCAAACTCGGTTGCAGGCGGCATGTAGGCAATGCGGTAGGTGTCGTTTTTGGGTGTAATCCCGCTGATCGGCGCTTGTGCACCGTCCATCAATGGCACGGGCGTTGGATAGGTTTCAGCAGACGTGCTAAACGCCGCCAAAGTCATGCCGGCGCTCACCGCCGCAGTTTTCATTAATTTGATCATTTTTTCCTCCCTGATCAGTTTCGTTATCCGCTGAATGGAACGTCAATGGTTCCGGTGACGCCCGGTTTGACGGAAAACAGGCCGCCCGAGCTTGGTTCTTTTGCGAGTGTTTCTGCGTCGCTCATCAGACGCGACGTTGTGATAAAAAGCGTATCCATGTCTGGTCCGCCAAAGGTGCAACAGGTTGGCTTCGAAACTGGCACTTCGATGATGCGGTCAATCTTTCCGTCAGGCGCGATCCGCACAACGCGGCCGCCTTCCCATTCCGCATTCCAGACGCCGCCCTCGGCATCGACACAAGAGCCGTCCGGCAGTCCCGGCTCTTGTGCAAATGACGCATGTACGCGTCGGCCTGACGGAATGCCGTTAGCCGGATCATAGTCATAGGCTACGATCTCGCGATCCGGCGTGTCGGCAAAGTACATCGTCAGGCCATCAGGTGAGAAACAGATCGAATTCGCACACGAAACGCGCTCGATTAAAGTCGAGACTGCGAGGTCGCCATCAATGCGGATCACTGATGACGTCGCCGCGCCAGTGACTTCGTTCATGCCGCCGACGATCAGACGCCCCTGCCGATCGGTTCGACCGTCATTCAAACGCGTGTCAGGGTTGTCCGGCTCAAAATCGCAGATTTTTTCCTCAGCGCCGCTCTCGATGTCCAGCGAGGAAACGCGGTTCGCAAAGGCAACAATCAACCCGCCGGACTGGCGGGGCGCAAAACAGCAGACACGTTCTTGCATCGCAATCGAATGGCTTTGCATTGTTTCGGGATCAAACGACCATAGCGTGCCACCCTCGATGTCTGTCCACCAAACCAGTCCATCCGAAGGATTCCAGAAAATCCCCTCACCATGCTGGTTTTTGCATTCAAGAATAAGACCCGCCTCCATCAGTTCGCTTCTCCTCCCAAAGAATCAACTGGTGTCTGATATACCAGCTTGTATTAACTGAGATATCAGATATCCTTTCATAATCAAGAACTTTTTCCGGAGCACCCATGTCGCTGACCAGACCCAAATCCCTGCGCGAGCTGGCGCTGGTACATCTTAGAGACAGGATCATTGATGGGACCCTGACGATGGGGCAGCCCTTATCCGAAAGGAGCCTCTCTGGAGAACTGGGCGTCTCCAAATCTCCTGTACGCGAGGCATTGGCGCAATTACGCGACGAGGGCCTCGTGACGATCGAGCCGCAAAAAGGCGCGCGCGTGTTCACGCTCAGCGAACGCGAGGTCGCACAGATATGTGATTTCCGTCAGGCCATAGAGGCTGCGGCGTTTGAAATTGCTCTGGCCCGCAACCCCAAGGCACTTGCCGGTGATATGGCAAAAGTCGTCAACGAGATGGCAGCCGCAAGGAGCAAGGGCGATGAGACCAAATATCTGTCTTTGGACACCACCTTTCACCAACTTATTTTTCAGCATTGTGAAAATGATTACCTGTCGGCAAGCTATTCCCGATACATCGGCAAAATTGCCGCGTTGCGCACACATCTGTCCACCCTGCCGCATCACACCGAACTGTCGTTCGAAGAGCACGTCAAACTGGCTGACGCAGTTCTGGCAGGCGACATAGCGCATATCCGGCGGCTTTTGACGCGGCACATCGACCGCACGCGTCAGGCCTACTCAAGCGCCAATGCCGCGCAAGGCGAGGCTGTCTAGTTTTCATCTCAGGTGCTGGTCGGAAAACTATTTTAGCCTTCAGCGTCAAGACGAACAGCATTTGGAAATGTCGGCAGCAGCACGGCTATTAATACTATAGTGTACGCGATCAATTGCAGTATCTTCATTTCCTGTGCCCCATCGCTTAGGACCGCGGAAAGAGTGGCGCCCGCGTTGCGTTACGTCGCTGGCGATTTATCCTAAGGCGCTGTGGTGTCTACAACAGACCCGCAATCACACACTGCAATTTGTGAGAAGTTTGACCGCTGGCATGATGTGGGACGTCAAAGGCAGCAGCGACTAGCCTACTCTTCATGTGGCTGCTGACGCCTTTTGAAACAAAATGCATGACATAATTACAGAACATGACCTGCATTTCGACGGGATCAGCACCCATTGCCGACAATCTGAGCCTGTCTCGCACGACCGTAAAATTATAGTTTCGTTACAAATACGAAATTTATAAAGGATGCTCCAATGAACGGCGCAGATATACTTGTCAAAATGCTTATCGGTTACGGGGTTGATACGGTGTTCGGTGTGCCGGGCGACACCAATGTCCCGCTGTATGAATCTCTTCAGATGCACGAAGAGGACATTACGCATGTCATGGCACGAGACGAGCGTTCGGCAGGCTTTATGGCAGATGCATATGGGCGCTTCACCAACCGCCCCGGGATTGTGGAATGTCCATCCGGTGCAGGTGCGATGTATTCGTTGCCGCCGATTGCGGAATCAAATGCGTCCAGCGTGCCTGTCATTTTGCTCACGATTGATATCCCTTTACCCGGCGAAGGTCGTGGCGTTTTGACAGAGCTGGATTGTGCCAAGCTTTTTGAACCCATCACCAAGATGTCGGTTCAAATCAAATCGGCTGAAAAACTGCCCGAGATTATCCGCCGCGCGTTCCGTGTTGCGTGTTCGGGAAAACCGGGTGCTGTGCATCTTCAAATTCCGGAAGACATGTTGCTGGCGGACGTTGATCCTGCGAAAATCTCGATGCATGTCGAAACGGAATGCAAAACCTTTCCTGCGTTCCCGACCCGCCCCGCACCGGGATTGGTCGAAAACCTGATTGATATTCTGGCAAGCGCCGAGAAGCCGTTGATTGTGTCCGGTGGTGGGGTGATCCGGTCCTGCGCTGGTGATGATATTCTGGCCGTCGCCGAGCGCATGAATATTCCGGTTTGCACGACAATGACCGGTCAAGGTACGATGCCCGATGATCATGAACTGTCGATTGGTGTCATCGGTGACAACGGGTTTCATCCGCATGCCAACCGCTCCATGGAAGAAAGCGATTTCGTTTTGTTTGTCGGGTCGCGTATGGGGTCTGTCGTCACAAGCGGCTGGACCTTCCCAAAGATCACGTTGAACAAACGCGTGGCGCAGATCGACATCAATCCGGACATTATGGCCAATAATTATGAGAATGTGATTTCGATCACCGGAGACGCCAGTCTTGTTTTGAAAGACCTTCTTGCGGCCATCCCGACTGATTTTGACAGTGCGAAATACCAGCCATGGGTGACGCATTTGAATACGATGCGGTCGAATTTCTGGGAAAACGCGCAGGTTTTGTTGCAAAACGACGCCGTGCCATTGCGACCCGAACGTGCTGTGCGGTGCTTTAACGAAGCGCTAGAGGGGTCGGGCAAACCTGCCTTGATCTATTCTGATGCAGGCACCCCGACGCCGCATATGACACGGTTCTTGAAAATCAATGATCCTGCGACACGTTTTGCAATCCCGCGCGCCTTTGGCGGCCTCGGGTCTGCTTTGCCCGCAACCGTCGGCGCGTGGCGCGCCGATCCAACCAAGCGCCCGATCGGCCTGTTTGGTGACGGGTCGTTCGGGATGTGTGTGGGCGAGCTGGAAACACTGGTGCGCCTACAGGTCCCCGCGATCTTAATCCTGTTCAACAACGGTCACTTTGGCTGGATCAAGGGACTGCACCGCCTCAAGGGACACAATCAATGCTTTGGCGTTGATTTTACCCCGCCACGTGGTCAAGCGATTGCAGAAGCCTTCGATCTTAAGGCGTGGACGGCGAAGACCGCAGATCAGTTGGATACCGCACTGAACGAGGCATTTGCTTATAAAAAAGGCCCGTGTTTTATTGACGTTCATGTTGAATCTATCGCGGATCGGGTGCCGCCAGTCTATTCTTGGTTGAACAAAAAAGGCGAAGACCCATTGCAACTGAATGCAAAAGACGTTTCCTTTTTGTGACGCAATGCCGGGGCCCTGAGAGATGAAAAATTGCGCCAAAGTGATAAACAAAAAGATCGTTGTGATCGGGGCCGGTATGGTGGGCGTCTGCACGGCGTTGGAATTGCAAAAACGCGGTGCGATTGTCACGTTGATTGATCGCAAGAACCCCGGTCAGGAAACGTCATTTGGCAATGCGGGCGTACTTGCGCGCTCCTCACTCATCCCGATCAACAACCCCAGTATGCTGCGCTCTTTGCCGCGCATGGCCCTCAACAAAAGTGTTTCGTTGCGCTTTGATCCTAAATTCATGGCGCGCAATGCCATGTGGGTCGCGCAATTTCTTGCAAATGCGCGCCGGTCACAGTTTTTGGAAACCGCTAACGCGCTGAATGATCTGATTTGCCTGTCGATCGACAAGCAACTGGCGCTGCTCGGGGAAAACGGATTGAACGAGTATCTGTCTGATCTGGGCTGGCTTTTCCTTTACCGTCAGACGGCCGGCTTTGACGCGGCTACCACAAACCGTGAGGTAATCGAGGGCCACGGCGTGCCGGTCGAGGTCTTGGACCAAAACGCGCTGCACGATCTTGAACCGGGATTGCGGCGCGTTTTTCCAAAGGCGCTTTGGATCAAGGGCAGCTATTCCATCAGTGACCCGGGTGCCGTGGTCGCCGGATATGCGCAAGCCTTTGTTGAACGCGGCGGGACCATCCAGCAAAGCAGTGCAACAGCCATGACCGAGACAGAAGAAAATGTCACTGTGCACTTAAGCGATGCCCCCGACATTGTGGCTGACCAAATTGCGGTATGCCTTGGTCCGTGGGCCAAGACATTTCTGGAAAATTCGGGGTACCGCGTGCGTATGGCGTTCGAGCGCGGGTACCATCGCCATTTCCAAGGGTCGGGCGATGGCAGCAATGCCCCCCAACTGGGACGCCCGATTTGCGATACTGCGGGTGGGTATGTGCTGTCTCCGATGCGGTCCGGTCTAAGGCTTTCGTCCGGTGTTGAGTTGGCCGATTGCGATGCGCCCCAAAACACCCGACAAATCCAGCAGGCCGAACAGGCCGCCCGCCGCGCAATTGATCTGGGCGCGCGTGTCGATGAAACCACATGGCTTGGTCGGCGCCCGACCTTTCCAGACAGCCGGCCTTCTATTGGTATTGCACCGGGGTCGCGACGGGTTGCCTTGGGGATTGGTCATCAACACATCGGCTTTATGACGGGCGCAGGAACGGCTGATATGATCGCAGACATCATGTCAGGCCAAACATGCGACATCGACGCAAGCCCGTTTCGCACAGACCGTTACATCAGCCGACATCAGGTTTGATTTCGTGCCTGCGCGAGGACCCAATCGCGAAAGTCCAAGACAGGTTTGGAAACACCAAGCTTCAACGGATAGACGACAAAATAGCTCAACCCGCTTGGAACCTCGGGGCCAAACGGCATGTGAAGACTGCCGTCGGCCAATAACTCTGTGATCATCAATGTTGGCACAACAGCGATCCCCATGCCCGCCCGCGCGGCCTCGATCACCATGCTGGTCTGTGCGAACCGTGGGCCCGTGATATTCTTGGCACGCGAAAGTCCTTTGACATCCAGCCATTGCAGCCAGCTATCCGGCCGGTGCGCATTTTGGATGAGCGGGTATTTGTCGTAATCTGCCGTCATAAGCCGCGCGTTTGTCGGGATCAAACTGGGTGCCGCGACAACCGCAACTGTCTCGCTCATCAGGTGGTATGCATGGGCGTCTTCCCATGCCCCCCTGCCGCGCAACACGGCCACATCTATATTCGACGCCTCGAAATTCAGGTGCGTCGCGACAGGAACCATATTAAAGTTGGTATCCGGAAAACGCGACAGAAACCCCGGCATGCGCGACACAAGCCACTGGCTGGCAAGACTGTCTTGCACCCCGATCTGAAGCGCGTCTTGGGATCGACTGCCACGCACCAGATCAATGGACGCCTCTTCGAGATTGTTCAACAACTTGGTGACAACACCCACATATGACCGCCCCTCATCTGTCAGAACGAGGCGCGGGCCGATCCGTTCAAACAGCTTTATCCCGAGTGTTTTTTCCAAGCTGCTGACCTGTCGGCTAATACCACTTTGGGTTAGGCCAAGGTCCTCGCCGGCACGCGTAAAGCTGCGATATGTTGCGGCGGCTTCAAAGGCGACCAGAGCAGAAAGGGAGGGGATAAAACGGCGCATCATGACTTATTATCATGATAATCTGAATAATCAACGCTTTTTGCAGGAACCAAGTCGGATGACACTGATTGGACACACAGTGGGGATTCGTCATGATACAGCGCAAACGCGACACCATCGACCGTAACCTGATCGCTCTTTTGCAAGAGGATGCGCGCATTTCAACGTCGGAAATTTCGCGCAAACTCGGCGTGGCGCGATCCACCGTCACCGAACGTATTGCAAGGTTGGAACAAGACCGCGTCATCACCGGATATACCGCTGTTGTCTGTCAGGCTGATGACGTGCAGGAAACCCACAGCTATGTTTATCTGGAATGCGACCGCAGTATGCGCCGCCAGATTGTGCAACTTTTGCGTAAATTCCCTGAAATCAAAGAATGTGTGTCGATTAGTGGCAAATATGATCTGATGTGCAGCATCGTGGCCCCGTTCGCAGAAGATATCGACGCGTTGATTGATGAACTGGCTGAAATCACTGGCGTCCAAAGCCTCGAAACGACAGTCGTCCTTGCCAGCAAATTTTCGCGATCAGCCATCCAAACGACGGGGTCCGCGCCGCAGCTGTTTTTGGCGAGTTAACGGCTACCGCGGACGGACGACTTGTTTGCGCAACCACGCCGTAAACGCAGCAACAAGCGGGGTATTCTGCCCCATTGGCGTGGCAACAAAATAACTTTTCGAGGTTTGCGTCGTGACGTCTGCCAAACGGCTTAAACGCCCATCAGCAAGTTCATCCTCAATGAGGTAAGTCGGGAGTATGGCCGCCCCCATTCCCGCAATCGCGGCCCCGATCACAAGGCTGAATTGATCAAAATGACTGCCGTTGCGTGGTATGACCCGATCTGTCTGGCTGCGCGCGAACGCGCCCCACTGATCTGGACGGGCGGACAAATGCAACTGCGGCATTTCCAGAATATCAAGCGGATTTGAAACCGGATAACGTGCCAAAAGGTCTGGTGCAGCGACGGCAATCAGGTCTTCGGGACACAGCGGCGTCAGTTGTGCGCCCGGCCAATCCCAGCCACCGAAATGCACGGCGACATCGACCCGTTCATCCTGAAGATCGAACGGTTCCGCACGGCTCCTTACCACCAACTCCAGCCCCTCGTGCATATCGCGAAACAGCGCAAGCCGTGGTGCCAACCAGCGGGCGGCAAACGTCGGGGGGGCTGCAATCGTCAGAACCTGCGCCCCCGCCCCTGCGGCAATTGCCTGATGAACTGTGCGTCTCAATCTTTCCAGATCACCGCGCAGAGAACCGAACAAGGCATCGCCCGCGTCAGTCAGCCGTACACCGCGACCTTCGCGTCGAAACAACGGCGTGCCGATATGATCTTCCAGATCCTTAACCTGACGACTGACCGCGCTTTGCGTAAGACCGAGCTCTTCTGCGGCGGCGGTAAAACTTTCTCGTTTTGCTGCGGCCTCGAAACACCGCAAAAGGGCCAAACTCGGGAGGCGGTCGAGAGATGCCATCACAAAATCCATTCATGAGTAACGTGAATGAATACATGTCGTTTATAAGTATTTTTAGCAAGTAGAATTTTGACTAACCTTTTTTGAAATCAGGAGAAATAATATGCAAAACGTCGCGATACTGGGGTTGGGAAAAGTCGGAACATTAGCGGGTGAATTGCTGCATGAGGCTGGATTTACGGTATCGGGCCTCGATAGCCGCGCACGCGACGGCTTGCCGTTTGCGACGCATATCGTCGATGTGGCCGATCTCGACGGTTTGCGAACATCCTTGACGGGTCAGGATGCCGTTCTGTCCTGTCTGCCATTTTTTCTGAACACGAACGTCGCGCAGGTCGCCCATGATTTGGGGTTGCACTATTTTGATCTGACCGAAGATGTGCCCACCACCAAAGCCATTGTGAAGCTTGCAGAAACATCCAAGGGTCTGATGGCGCCGCAATGTGGGTTGGCGCCTGGATTTGTCGGTATCGTTGGTGCCGATCTGATCGGTCAATTTGACGATTGCAGGTCGTGTCGCATGCGCGTTGGGGCCTTGCCACAGAACCCGACAGGACAGATGGGGTATTCTTTCAACTGGTCGCCCGAAGGCGTCGTGAACGAATACCTCAACGATTGCGAGGTTCTTGAGGGTGGTGAAATCAAATGGGTCTCTCCGATGGAGTGGATCGAAAAAGTTGTCATCGGCGGGATCGAATTGGAGGCCTTCACCACATCCGGCGGCTTGGGCACCATGTGCGAAACCTACGCCAAAACGGTTCCGAACATGGATTATAAAACCATGCGTTATCCTGGCCATGTCGACTTGATGAACTTCTTTTTCCATGAACTTCTGATGCGTGACAAGCGCAAAGAAGCGGGTGAAATATTGGTGAATGCAAAGCCGCCTGTCAGCGATGACATTGTCTATATTCACGTGTCAGCCGAAGGCACAATTGACGGGGCGCAGGAACGTCGTGAATTTGTCCGTGGACTAAAACCGCTGGAAATCGCAGGCAAACACCGCACAGCGATCGCTTGGACAACCGCGTCGTCGGTGGTTGCGGTCATCGAAATGGTGCGCGACGGGGTGTTGCCCGACAGTGGGTTCCTCAAGCAAGAAGACATTCCGCTTGGTGCGTTCTTGAAAACCACAAATGGCGCGCGTTATGCGGGATGAACCAAATGATTTTCGCCGTGCGGGCCGGATAGACGGGATCGAGATTTCGCAGATCGTGCAGATATCGGAAACGGCGGCGCAGATGTGCGCCGACGGGCACGACATCGTCTCACTGTCCACTGGTGCGCCGGATTTCCCGACACCCGATTTTGTTGTGGCAGCAGCCCATAAAGCAGCGGTTGCCGGACAAACAGGGTATACCGCCACAGCGGGGACCAACGCGTTACGCGACGCGATTGCGGCTGAATATGGTGCAAAGCGCGCGCAGGTTGTTGTCTCTACGGGGGCGAAACAGGTGTTGGCCAATGCGATGCTCGCCACGCTTGACGACGGCGACGAGGTCATCATTCCGACCCCCTACTGGACGTCTTATTCCGATATCGTTGCTATGGCAGGGGGCAAGGCCGTCACGGTCCCTTGTCCGATGGCGCAAGGGTTCAAATTGACGCCCGCGGCGCTGGAAGGTGCGATCACGCCAAAAACACGTTGGGTGATGTTGAATTCACCGTCGAACCCGTCAGGGGCGATCTATACGGCCCAAGAAATTCGCGACCTCGCAACTGTGTTACAGGCACACCCTCATGTTTGGGTGCTGGCCGACGAGATTTATGAACATCTGAGTTACGTTGACTTCACCAGTTTTGTACGTGCCGCGCCTGAATTGGTCGGACGCACGCTCATTGTGAATGGCGTGTCAAAGGCGTGGGCTATGACGGGTTGGCGTATTGGTTGGGGCGTGGGGCCTGTGTCTCTCATCCGTGCGATGACAGCGGTTCAAGGACAGATCACATCCGGCGCGTGTTCCATAAGTCAGGCTGCCGCCTTGGCCGCATTGCAGGGCGATCGCGCCATTCTGGCTGATCGGCTTATGACCTTTGATACCCGCCGCAAGATGGTCGTCGCCGGATTGAACACGATGCCGGGCATCACCTGCCCCGAACCCGACGGGGCCTTTTATGTCTTCCCGAATATCGAAGGTCTTATTGCGAAGGGCGGGTTTGCATCATGTGGCGAAGCCTGCACATGGCTTCTTGAAAACGCGCATGTCGCCATCGTGCCCGGTTCTGCATTTGGCCTACCGGGGCACGCGCGCATTTCTTTTGCCTATGGCCAAAACGATTTGAACAAAGGGTTGTCGCGCATGGCGGCCGCCCTCAAGAAACTGCGTTAACCCGCACCATCAGGAGAAACCAATGGACCATTCCACTGTTTTGAAATCACTCGGCTTTACGGACGCTGAATTAACGGGCGGCACATTGCCGGTCGTGTCGCCTATCGATGGCACTGTCGTTGCAAACATCCATGAAACGCCGCTGGCTGACATGCCGGCTGTGATTGAAAAATCGCAAGCGGCGTTCAAAGCGTGGAAGACCCTACCTGCGCCACGTCGTGGTGAACTGGTGCGGCTACTCGGTGAGGAATTGCGCGCGTCCAAGGATGCGCTCGGTGCCTTGGTGACTTTGGAAGCCGGTAAAATTACCTCCGAAGGACTGGGCGAAGTTCAAGAAATGATCGACATCTGTGATTTCGCAGTTGGTCAATCGCGTCAGCTTTACGGGTTGACCATCGCATCTGAACGTCCAGGCCACCGCATGTCCGAAACATGGCACCCGATGGGGCCTTGCGGCGTCATTTCTGCATTTAACTTTCCCGTTGCTGTCTGGTCATGGAACGCCGCACTTGCGTTGATTGCTGGCGATACAGTGATCTGGAAACCGTCCGAGAAGTCACCGTTGACTGCGATGGCGTCTATGAAAATTATGGAACGTGCCATTGCGCGTTTTGGCGATGATGCCCCCGCTGGTCTGTGCCAACTAGTAATCGGTAAGGCCGATATCGGGGAGGCATTGGTGGCGTCGAAAGACGTGCCAATCTTGTCCGCCACAGGCTCCACCCGTATGGGCAGCATTGTCGGACCAAAGGTTGCAGCGCGTTGGGGCCGTTCGATCCTCGAGCTTGGTGGCAATAACGCAATGATTGTTGCACCCTCTGCTGATCTGGAAATGGCCGTGCGCGGTATCGTGTTTTCTGCGGTCGGCACTGCTGGCCAACGCTGCACAACATTGCGCCGCCTGATCGTTCACAAATCGATCAAGGCCGATCTGGTTGAAAAACTGAAAGCGGCCTACAGCAGTCTTCCTGTCGGTGACCCGCGTACCGCAGGCACATTGATCGGACCGCTCGTCGATCAAGGTGCGCTGTCTGCCATGCAGGCCGCGTTAGAAAACGCCAAAGCCGAGGGCGGTAAAGTTCATGGTGGTCAAGTCGTGACGGACGGTGTTCCGGATGGTGCATATGTGACCCCCGCATTGGTCGAAATGCCAGGCCAGACCGAAACGGTCAAAACCGAAACCTTCGTGCCTATTCTATACGTCATGGACTACGACACATTGGACGAAGCGATCCACCTGCAAAACGATGTCCCACAGGGCTTGTCGTCGTGTATTTTCACGCTCAACGTCCGTGAAGCGGAAACATTCCTTTCGGCCACAGGGTCCGATTGCGGCAGCGCGAACGTCAATATCGGCCCGTCCGGTGCGGAAATCGGCGGCGCGTTTGGCGGCGAAAAAGAAACCGGTGGCGGCCGCGAAAGTGGTTCCGACGCTTGGAAAGGATACATGCGTCGCCAGACGTCGACAGTGAATTATTCTGATGAATTGCCGCTCGCTCAGGGTGTGTCGTTCGACATTTAATTCAACAGGTGCCGGGTCCGGTTGGGCCCGGCTTTCACAGGACTTAAAATGACTGATTTCATGCACGCCGATGCCATTCGCACGTTATTTTCAACGGCCATGTCAGACATGTACCGAAAAGAAGTGCCTCTTTACGGTGCCTTGATTGACCTTGTGCGCGACGTAAACACCGCAACGCTTGACGCAAACCCTGCGCTTAAGGATCAGCTCATCGCGACGGGCGAACTGGAACGTCTCGACGTTGAACGCCACGGCGCGATCAGGTTGGGAACACCACATGAGCTCGCTACGATCCGGCGGATGTTTGCGGTCATGGGCATGTTTCCGGTCAGTTATTATGATCTTTCGGTAGCGGGCATTCCGGTACATTCAACCGCCTTCCGCCCCGTTGAACAATCGTCGCTTAAACGCAATCCTTTCCGCGTTTTTACGTCGCTCTTGCGGCTTGATCTGATTGCAGATCGCGCGCTCGCTGCCAAAGCCGAGACTATTTTGAATGAACGTCAAATCGTGACAAACGCGGCGCTCGCATTGATTGATCAGGCCGAGCAGCAAGGCGGTTTAACCGACGCGCAAGCGACGGATTTCGTCAAAGAGGCGCTTGAAACTTTTCGGTGGCATAACGAGGCGACGGTTGATGCGGCGACCTACAATCAATTGGTCGCGGCACACCGTCTGATTGCTGATGTTGTCAGTTTCAAAGGCCCGCACATCAATCACCTGACCCCGCGCACTTTGGACATTGATACCGTTCAGGCGCAAATGTCCGAACGCGGCATCACGCCCAAACAGGTGATTGAAGGCCCGCCACGCCGCACCTGCGATATTCTTTTGCGCCAGACATCGTTCAAGGCGCTGGACGAGGCTGTCTATTTTCAAGGTCAGGCAGGCAATCATACTGCGCGCTTTGGCGAAATCGAACAACGCGGTGCAGCCCTGACACCCGCCGGGCGCGCGCGATACGACGCGGCGTTGGCAAACGTCCGCGACGATACTGCAAAGGAAGGGTCTGACACCTACACAACACGACTGGAAGCCGCGTTTTCCTCGATCCCGGATGATCTGGAAACGTTGCGCGCACAATCGTTGGCCTACTTTCACTACCGCGCGACGGACACGGCGTTCGACGGTAAAGCACAAAACCTGTCTGATCTGGTCCACGCAGG
>Ga0114952_1002058_pt1 | contig 16071 bp, 20 predicted proteins | sample SidtaG_2_FD_87303 | JGI IMG/M metagenome (GOLD analysis project Ga0114952, IMG submission 87303) | Marine algal microbial communities from Sidmouth, United Kingdom - Sidmouth_Asex2 metaG | ecosystem: Host-associated > Algae > Red algae > Unclassified | place: Sidmouth, United Kingdom | collected...
ATTTTTTTGTTGATAATAGCAATTTACATAAACCCTGTGGAGGTGAGAGACCCACAGGGTTTCTTCAGTTCAATACTAAAATACTACGTTTCGGTATTCCCATAACACTCCAATATAAAGTCCTAGATATATTACAGCCACCACAAATTTTATAAATGTTGAGGTTAAAAATCCAATAAAAGACCCGAATGCGGCTCTAGTAGCGGTTTTAGAGTCACTTTTATTAATGAGTTCGCCTATTAAAGCTCCAATAAACGGACCTATGATAATACCTCCAGGTATCGGGGCAAGTAATCCGACAACAAGCCCAATACTAGTGCCAATTACACCATATTTAGTACCTCCAAAACGTTTTGTTCCTATGGCAGGAATAATATAATCCAAGATCCAAATAAAAATGGCGAACCCAAAAGTGATGATTAAAAAAGTTTTATCTAAAGGTATAGCATCTGTAAAATGAAGGACTAAAAGACCAATCCAACTTGTAAGTGGTCCGGGTAAAACTGGTAAAAAACTGCCAATAATACCAAATAGCATAAGGAATGCAGCGATGATAATTAAAATAATATCCATAAAAATGTTTAAGTTATATACTGAATAAGACTAAAAATCATGCCAAATGTTACACTTTTAAACTAAATAATTAGTTTAAACTAATTATTTAGTTATATTTGTATAACTAAAAGTTTAGTTGAATGGTTAAATAAAATATAAAATGAAACAACTTACTAAGACCGAGGAAGATATTATGCAAATACTTTGGCAGTTAAATAAGGCGAATGTAAAAGCCATTATAGAAGAATTTCCAGAACCAAAACCAGCATATAATACAGTGTCTACTATTGTTAGAATATTAGAAAATAAGGGTTTTGTTGACTATCAAAAAGAAGGTAAAGGGCATGTATATTTCCCGTTAATGAAAAAGCAAGATTATAGTAATCAATCTATAAATAAATTAGTTGATAATTATTTTCAAGGGTCTTTTAAAAGCATGGTATCGTTTTTTGTCAAGAAAAATGATATGGATATCAAAGACTTAGAGTCTGTTTTAAAGGAGATTAATAAAAAACAATCGTAGTATGTTACATTATATCATTCAAACCATAGCTTTTCAGTTATTCTTTTTAATCATTTTTGATGTGTTCTTAAAAAAGGAAACGTTTTTTAATTGGAATAGAGTGTATTTGTTGGTTACTGCATTGCTATCATTAATAATTCCTTTTATAAAAATCGGTAGTTTTAAAGATATTATTTCGCAAGACTATATCATTAGTCTACCTGAAATTATTATTGGAGCCTCTGGACAACAAGAATTAAATTCAGTAGAATTATCACCAATATTATTGAGCAATAATTCATTCTCAATATTGGAATTCATCTTTTATGTAGGTTTTGGAATAGCAACACTTTTATTTGCTTTTAAACTTATAAAACTATTAACAATACTTTATAAAAATCCAAAGCAACGCTTAGATAATATGTTTATTATTAGTTTGTTAAAAAGTAATAAGGCCTTTTCATTTTTTAATTATATTTTTTTAGGAGATATTCTTAAGAACGATGATAGATCAGCGGTCTTAAAACATGAAATGGTTCACGTCAAGCAAAGACATACATTAGATTTACTTTTTTTCGAATTCTTAAGAATTATATTTTGGTTCAATCCTTTAATATATATGTATCAAAACAGAATCATGTCACTTCATGAGTTTATTGCAGATGACCAAGCGATGAAAAACCAAAGTAAAAAGCAATACTATCAAAGTCTATTATCTCAAGTTTTTGAGACTGAAAATATGTCATTCATCAATCCATTTTTTAAACAATCATTAATCAAAAAACGAATCGTTATGTTGCAAAAATCAAAATCAAAACAGGTTAAATTAGTAAAATATGCTTTAATAATTCCATTAGTTTTTGGGATGTTAATTTATACCTCTTGTGAAAAGGATACATCTGCCGAAGCAGGTAAGACATTATCGTCAACCGATCAAATAGATGAGTTAAAATTAAAACTATCTGTTCAGGCAAAAGAAATTATCATTGAAGAAGAAAAAATGACTATTTTAAATTCATCTGAAATTATAGGAGTACAAACAACGAAAGTTTCACAAAATAAGGATTTAAAAGATTATACAAATAGTCTTGACGTTCCATTTGGCGTTATTAATCAAGTACCAGTTTTCCCGGGGTGCGAAGGTGGTAGTGCTATAGAACAACGACAGTGCATGTCAAAAAAAATTGCGCAACACGTTAATAAAAATTTCAATACCGATTTAGCTAGCAATTTAAATTTAACGGGAAGACAACGCATAAATACCATGTTTAAAATTGATGCCAACGGCCATGTTGTTGATGTGCGTTCCAGAGCACCACATCCAGATCTTAAAGCTGAAGCTATTCGTGTAATTAAAACACTACCTAAATTTGCACCTGGAGAACAGAATGGAAAAAAAGTAAATGTGCTTTATTCTTTACCTATTATTTTTCAAGTTCAAGATTAAATGATTAGAATTTCAATCTTTTTTTTATTAATAATATTTAAAACCGAAGCTCAAACTTCGGTTTTAAATATGGCAGATAGTTTGTTTGTAAACGGTAATTATTCTCAAGCTATTGCGCAGTATAAATTATATGAAACGCCATCTGCTGTTTATGATAAAATAGCTAAATCGTACATAGCGATTGGTAACTATGATTTAGCATTGGAACACTATAGAGCGTGTATCAAAATTAATCCTGTTGATGCTTTATTGAAGTTTGAATACGCTAGACTTTTATCTAAAACTAAAAATTTTAGTACCGCATCTAAAACTTTTCAGGAACTTATATTAATAGATGATAAAAATCCTAATTACCATTATGAGCAGGGGTTAGTTTTGGAAAAAATGCAGGATTCAACTGCTCAAACTGCCTTTCTAGAGGCTTATCAATTAGATAAAACTCATCAAAAAGCTATTTTCAAGATTGCTAAAAACCATTTAAAAAAAGGACGATTTAGTCAAGTTCATGAGCTAGTAAATATAGGTTTAGAGTCGTATCCAAATAATGTAAAACTTATAAGCTTAAAGGCGCAAAGTTATTATTGGCAGAGAGATTATCACAAAGCTACGGAATGGTTTGAAAAATTTTTAGATTTGAATGAGTCCTCACAGTTTATTTATGAAAAGCTGTGTATGTCCTATTCCAAAACATTCCAATATAAAAAGGCCATTGTGTATGGAGAGAAAGTATTAAACTACGATTCTGAAAATACAGATTACCTCTCTATTTTAGGCCGACTGCATGAGCGCATTGAAAATTTCCCGGAAGCTGAAAAGTATATGTTAGCGTTCTTGAAATTACAAGATGTAAGTTTAGATAAAGCGTATGAGCGTCTAGGCATGATTTTAAATAGGCAGAAAAAACATATTAATGCCCTCGAAGCTTTCAAAAGAGCGGTACAAGAAAATCAAGAAAGCCAAAGCGCCCGCTTTTTTGTGGTATTTACCAAAGACCAATATTATAAAGATATCGATTCCAGAATGCAGGCTTACCAAGCTTATATGAAGCGTTTTCCTGATTCGGAGTTTACAAATATGATTACAAATAGGCTAAGTGCGCTCAAGAAAGAAAAATTCGTGAAGTCGGATTAAAATCTAAAAAAATTGTATTTTTCGGTTTCAGTTGAAATCTATGAGATATTCTTTAGTTTTTATAGTGATGTTGTTGCTCTTGTCTTGCGAGTATTTCCATGTGAAAAAAACATCTTCTGAGGCAATTCTAAAAGAAGAGTTGGAGACTTTTAATTGGGAGGATGTTGATGATTATCCGAGTTTTGAAACCTGTGATTCATCTTTAGAAAAAGAAGTTAAAACTATTTGTTTTCAAGAAACTATAACAGAAACTATTGCCAATTATTTACAGCAGGAGCGTATTGTAGTTACCGAGGATATTAAGGATACTATTCTACTTCAGTTTGAGGTTTCTAAAACAGGTGAATTGATGCTTCAACAAGCAAAAATAGATACGCTAACCACCCAAGAAATACCACATATCGAAGTCTTACTTCATAATAGTCTTAATAATTTACCGAAAATATTTCCAGCTTTAAAACGTGGACAACAGGTAACTACAACATTTAAATTGCCAATTATTATTCATGTAGATTAGTTTCTAAACGCATAAATTTTCCAGCATTAAAAAGGATTAAAGGATAGATTTATTGAATGAATATTTATTTCGTAAATTTTCGCCCTTTCCACTGGTAACCTGAAAAGCTCGAAAGTAAGGCGATATAAATGCTAAAGATGGGATATATGAGGAACCCTAGAATATAAATTTTTAAAATGTTTTTTTGGTTGAAAAATGAAGCTGATGTATAGATTAGAAAAAAATCAATACTAAACTTTATAACTAAAATATAGAATAGCGTTTTAAAATTAAATATTTGTATTAAAGAAAGTACTAAACAGATAATAATTATGGCATTCATAAGTAAAACAATTAAGCCCGTGAATTTACCAAACCAATTGTTATAGGCACTCGTTTTAGCCGCCCATCGCACACGTTGTGCGATTAATAATTTCCAAGATGTTTGTGGTTTTGTGCTCACTATAGCTTTTTCACATTTTAAATAATGAAGTTTTTTAGGATGCCATGTTTTGATTTTTTCAAGCAGGAATATGTCGTCTCCACTGGCTATGTTTGTATTGCCTTGAAACCCGTTAATTTTGTTGAAAACAGATTTTTTATAAGCGAAATTTGCACCATTACACAAGAAAGGTTTGTTTATCCCGAAACCTCCAATTGTGGCGCCCTGGAGGCTCAAAAGATCTAAAGTTTGGAACCGCTTTAAAAATGATGTATTGTTATTGTAAGTTACGGGAGCAGCAATGCAAACAGCGTCGTATTTTTGTATATACTCATCAAAACTATCCAACCAAAATTGAGGTAGTTTACAATCTGCATCTGTGGTGATGATCCAATCATATTTTGCTTTTTTGATAGCGCAGGTGATAGCGTCTTTCTTAGGAGAATTCGTTTTTCTCGTGTTTGAGATGATGCTGATATCAATTTGATTGTGTTGTTTCAATTGATGTTTAATTAAAAAGCTATTAATAATGTCTACAGAATTATCCTGAGAATCATCATCAACTAAAATAATCTCAAAAAGTTGTTTTGGATAATTTAGTGTTTCAATAGATGCTAATAGCTCTGGTAAAGGTTCTGCCTCATTTCTAAAAGGAATAACTATTGAAAACTTTGTTATTGAAGGCAAATCTTCCAGACTAAATATGGGCACTTTATTAAAACCAAAAGTGAGACGCCCTATTAAAAATAAGTAAGTAATGGTGATGAGAAGTATTATTAGAATCATATATAATCTTTATTTTCTGGAAGTTTAAATTTAAGAACATAATAACTTCCAAACAGACTTGGAACAACGAAATTTAGCAGCCACATCAAGGTAATAACAGATAAGATTATCAATTCATTTACTCCAACTAAAGAAAATAAATAAACAGCAATACCGCCTTTAACAATTACATCGAAAATAAAAATAGAGGGAATTACAGAAGCTATTAGATACATAGATGTAATAATAACCATGTCCTCTAAATAGCCGAGGTTTACATGAAAAATGAGTAATAAAATATAAAATTGAAATGAAAATATAACATATCGAATCCCCGAGAATAAAAACCCTAAAATAAGTTTGCGTTTCGGATATGCTGCAAGAAAGTGTTTTATGTTTTTTAATGAAAACCCTTTAAAGGTGAATTTGCTTTTTGTTATAACCAAGCCTAGCAAAAATAATACAATTAGTAGAATTACTGAATATTTAACTAATTCGTAATAATGTAAATCGGGTTTGTATGTAATAACGTAAATATAAAAACCAATACTACCCAGAATTACCGTAACACTCATTTGTATGAGGTTACTTATAAGATTAACAACTAGGATACGTTTTCTTAATTTTGATGTGTAATACATAGCTTTGGCACCATATTCTCCAATTCTATTTGGTGTAATTAACGAGGCGGTTAAGGAACCCAAACTTTGTGCAATAGCATTTTTAAAGTTAATGGCTTTAACGGGACTCACTAAATTTTTCCACTTTAAAATTTCGAAGAACCAATTAAAAAAGCTCAAAATGAGCAAAAAAAAGACATTTTTAATAGAAAAAACGCCGTTTTGTGATGAAAAAGCAGTAAAATCAGAAAAGGATAAGGTGTCGTTATGTATTAATTTTTTGTATATAAAATAAAAAGCACCAACTACTAAGCTTAATTTAATAAGCACAAAAAAGAATTGTTTAGTTTTGTATGGCACTGTATAATACATTGGTGCTGCAAATTAAATCAATATTATCACATGATTTTTAATTTTAAATTGAATCCACATATTTGGATTTTCATAGCCTTATTTTTTAGTTGTTTTTCCAGTTTTTCACAGGGGGATACAAGCACTTTTAAAGCGCAGTTTGCTTTAGGGGTGAACAGCCCATCATCAAATGGTTTTGTGGACAATTTTGAAGCGAACTCCATAAATTTTCCAACCGTTAATTTAGGGCTTCAATATATGTTTAGGCCAAAACTTGGCGCTAAATTAGATTTTGGTTTTAATAGAATCTCCAATGCAGAGAATACGCCAGAGTTTAAAGTTAATTATTCGCGCATTAATTTACAATTAGTTTATGATGCATCTGTAATTACTCGTTTTTCAAATAAGATGGGCGCTTTTATTCATGCAGGTCCAGGATATTCTATGATAAAACCTTTAGGGAATTTTGGAGAGAATAAAATATCTTACTTAAATGCTATAGGTGGTATTGAGTTTCATTATGGTATTTCAGATAAGTTATCTATTTATTTAGATACCTCTTATATTTTTGGTTCTGGTAAAGATTTCAACCCTATTTCTAGTGGTTTTGGATCGTTTAATGGAGATTTATTAACCATAACTTTTGGCGCATCTATTTCGTTAAGCGGTTGTTATTATTGTGGTGATTAATGAAGCAAGAAAAAATTATTTTAGGGATTGATCCTGGAACAACTATTATGGGTTTTGGACTTATAAAAGTAGTTGGAAAAACGATGCAATTTGTTCAAATGAATGAGTTGGATTTGAAAAAATACAGCGACCACTATTTAAAATTGAAACTTATTTTTGAGCGTACTATAGAACTGATTGACACGCACAATCCAGATGAAATTGCCATTGAGGCGCCTTTTTTTGGTAAAAATGTACAAAGTATGTTAAAACTTGGTAGAGCTCAAGGTGTCGCTATGGCTGCAGGGTTAAGTCGAGAAATACCAATAACAGAATATCTGCCTAAAAAAATTAAAATGGCTATTACTGGAAGTGGTAACGCTAGTAAAGAACAAGTGGCAAAAATGCTTCAAAGTTTATTAGGGTTAAAAACGCTCCCAAAAAATTTAGATGCTACAGATGGTTTGGCAGCAGCCGTATGTCATTTTTATAATTCTGGTAGAATTACTGTAGGTAAAAGTTATTCTGGTTGGGATGCATTTGTAAAGCAGAACGAAAAAAGAGTAAGCTCACCAAACCCTAAAGGGACTATAAAAAAGATTAAAAAATGAGTTTGAGTATGAGGGGTTCCTCTCCTTCAGGTAGTCAAAGTGGGGCATGCGGTATCTACATACATATACCATTCTGTAAACAAGCGTGTCACTATTGCGATTTTCATTTTTCAACATCAATGAAGAAGAAAGATGAACTCATTCAATGTATAGCAAAAGAATTAGAATTACGGAAAGATGAATTGAAAAATAAAACGGTTGAAACTATTTATTTTGGTGGTGGAACACCAAGTTTGTTAACATCAAATGAGTTAGAATTACTTATTAATTTAGTTTATAAACATTACACGGTTATTGATAAGCCTGAAATAACGTTAGAAGCAAATCCAGATGATTTATCTAATGCTATTATAATTCAACTATCAAAAAGCCCAATAAACAGATTAAGCATAGGAATTCAATCTTTTTTTGAACGTGATTTAAAACTGATGAATCGGGCGCATAATTCTAAAGAGGCTTACGAATGTTTATCTATAGCAACGCGTTATTTCGATAATATTTCTATCGATTTAATCTACGGCATCCCAGGACTTAGTAATGATGAATGGATTAAAAATATAGAAAGTACTCTGTCATTCAATGTGCCGCATATTTCATGTTACGCACTTACCGTAGAACCTAAAACGGCTTTGGCATCATTCATAAAAAAAGGCATCATAGAAAACGTAGATGATGATTTGGCTCAAGAACAATTTAATATTCTAGTTGAAAAATTAGAGGCTTCAGGATTTGTTAATTATGAGCTTTCAAACTTCGGAAAACCAAATTATTTCAGTAAAAATAATTCAGCATATTGGCAAGGGAAATCGTATTTGGGTATTGGTCCATCTGCACATTCATTCAATGGTGATCAACGAAGTTGGAATGTGTCAAATAATACAATTTACAGTAAGAGTATTCAAAAGAACGAATTGCCATCAGAATCAGAAACACTTTCTACAACTGATAAATTTAACGAATATATCATGACGGGTTTAAGAACCATTTGGGGTGTTTCTCTTGTAAAAGTAACACATGATTTTGGTAAAAATTACAAAAAACATCTTTTAAAACAATCTGAAATTTATATTCAGGAACATTTATTGTATATTGATGATAACAAATTATTAATCACAAAAAAGGGAAAATTTTTGAGCGATGGAATTGCTTCAAACCTCTTTAAAATTAATTTACATTGATTGCAACCATACAATACAACTCCAGAAAACTTCAAATAGATTTATCAAAACCATTAGATATTTCGATGCCTTTAGTGTCGTCTAAAAAAAATGTAAACGCATGGTATATAGATGAGCCTATAATTGAACCTGTAAAAGATGGTGAATGGATTGCTTCTGTTAAGGAAGGCGCAAGTATTAATTTTAATACCATTCAATTTAATCCGCACGCACATGGTACTCATACAGAGTGTGTAGGCCATATCACAGAAAAAGTACATTCCATAAATCAAAATTTAAAAACCTTCTTTTTTTTAGCTGAAGTGGTTACTGTAGCTCCAGAAAATTATAATAAAGATAAAATTATTTCCAAAAAGCAATTGCAATTCGCTTTAGGAAATAAAAAAAGAAACGCCATTGTTTTAAGAACCATACCAAATACCCGCGATAAATTTTCAAGACAATATTCGCACACCAACTGGCCATATTTAAAAGAGGATGCTGTAAAGTATTTAGTAAGTAAAGGAATAAAACATTTGCTTATAGACTTACCAAGCATAGATAGAGAAAAAGACGATGGTGAATTACTTGGGCACAATGCGTTTTGGAATACCAAAGGAAAATTGCGATTAGATGCCACAATTACTGAATTAATTTACGTATCAAACAAGATAGAAGACGGGGAGTATTTTTTAAATTTACAAATAGCACCTTTCGAGAACGATGCTACCCCAAGTAAACCTATTTTATATAAAGTATTTAATTAAATGGAAGTTTTTTTAGCAGCAATTATAGCGGTTTTACTAACATTAGGTATTGTTACCGTGTTAAAATCTATTAAGCAAAAAAAGCTTGTAAATTCACAATCTACCATACTTTTAGATAAGATAAAAAAAGTGTGTAAATTTATAACTGTAGAAGGCGATTTTGCTGAAATCTATCACTATCAAGATGTTAAGCAACGCTTTTTAAAACTTGTATCCAGTAAAAAGAAAGCCCTCGTTGTTATAAATGCAAAGGCACATGTAGGTTATGATTTATCTAAAATTGAATTAAAAGCAGATACCAACAAAAAGAAAATTATATTAAATCATTTTCCGCAACCCGAAATACTTTCCATAGAAACTAATTTAAATTATTATGACAAATCTGATGGCTATTTTAATAAGTTTGAAGCTACAGATTTAACAGGTTTGCATAATGAAGCAAAACTTCATATTAAAGATAAAATTCCAGAAAGTGGACTCATAGAAGCAGCTCAAAAAGAAGCCTTAGAAACTATTTTGCTTATTGAAACCATAGTACAAACCATAGGATGGAAATTGGATTATTCAGCTTTAGAATTAGGAACATCTAAGACTAAGAAACTCAAATAATTGATATTGAACAAATTCGAGTATACTGCCTAAGTAAAAAAGAAACCACAGCGGCTTTTCCTTTTAATCAAGACACACTCATTTTAAAGTACTCAATAAAATGTTTGTCTTTATTGGTTTAAAAAATTGGGAAAGTGGAGAAGCTACCATAAATCTAAAAGCAGATCCTGAATATTCCTAATCACTTTGCGCTGAATGTAGCAGCATCCTTTCAGGCTAGCATATATATAAAAAACATTAGAATACGCTTTATCTTCATGAATGTAAATTACAACCAAAAGTCATAAAAAAATTAATAGATTATTCTTATGATATGGTTGTAACAGGGATGACTAAAAAAATGCGAGACACTCTTCTATAAAACTGTATGTTTGTAGAATAAACCCTTTAAGGAATAAAAAATCGTTAACCTTCAACCGTAAATCAAAATGAGCGTATTACAAACATTACAAGAACGAAGCAATAATACATGCGAATTATGTACAGCAACAACAGGGTTAAAACAGTATACTATTCCGCCGTCATTAAACGAAAATGTAGCTAACGATGTTCTAATTTGTAAGACCTGTTTAAACCAAATAGAAGGAAACACAGACATGGATCCCAACCACTGGCGCTGCTTAAATGACAGCATGTGGAGCGAGCATAAAGCAGTGCAAATTATGGCGTGGAGAATGCTACAAAGACTGCGTAACGAAGATTGGCCAAATGACCTTTTAGACATGATGTATTTAGACGACGAAGCTATGGCGCTAGCCAAGGAAACAGGTGAACATAAAGATGAAAGCGAAAAAATTATTCATAGAGACATCAATGGTGTTATTCTAGAAAATGGCGACAATGTTGTGCTCGTAAAAGATTTAAAGGTAAAAGGTTCAAGTATGGTCGCTAAACAAGGTACAGCAGTTCGTAATATCCGATTAGATTACGAAAATGATAAGTATATAGAAGGTAAAGTAGGCGCGCAACAAATCGTTATCATTACAGAATACGTTAAAAAACTTTAGAATTTACACTTCTATTTAAAATTTGTTTTTTATTATTTGGAAGTTACTCGTCCAGATAGCTATCGGGACGGGTAGGGATCTCTGTTTTCAGTCCTAGATCTCCAGATTACCATTGGGATCGCTTTGGGTTTGTATTTCGCATAAACATAAGATGTTAAACTTTAGCTTTAAAAATAATTTTAAAAAACAAGCAAAGTCGCAAAATAGGTTCAGGGCTATCCATTATAATCCCTAACTAGGCAAGTCTGTAATAGTAAGTATTACATGAGTAATCAACAAGCATATCAATAAAATCAAGAAACTATTAAAAGCTAAAACAATTAAGTGGACGTATCAGCAATAATTTTCCACTCGCCATTAATTTTTTTGAAAACAAGCATAAAAATACCATCAGCATTTCCAAGATCTCTTTTAATATGATATTCACCTAAAACAAAATATGCACCATTATTAATATTTGTAATATCATTAATCCTAAAACTTAATTTTCCTGTATGATCTTCCGTAGGATATGCTTTTAAGTAATGATCAAAAGTGTTTTCCCAACCAAATGTTACACCGTTAGGGCCATAAAATTTAAGGGATTCACTTTTCCAGTAGCCTTGCATGTAACCTTCAATATCGTGATTAGACCATGCAATTCTTTGTTTTTTTAGAACTTTATTTATGGCTTTTTTATCGGTCTCTTGATCCATTTGAGAGTAGCCATTAAAAAAACAAACCATGCAAAGTAATACTATTAGCTTTTTCATACGTTTATAATATTGTTTATTAAATACTTCAACTTTATTACAAAATTTATACCAATTTTTAATGTAAATATAAATTAGTTGAAGGTAAAAGTAACAAAACTTGGTAATTAAAGTATGTTACTCATCGATGAAATTAACAGAAAGTATTTTTTCATCTAAAGTTAAATCAGATTGGTCGAAAAAATTGTGTAAAACCCTTGTCACTTTTCTATTTTTACCTCAAAATTAAAATAAAATGCTCCCTCAAGTTTATTTATAACCCCTAAAAATCAAATGATTATGGATTTTAAAATTTCAAATTGCAACAATTTTTTTAAAGTAAAAGGAACTCTTAATAAGAATAGTGTTCGTTTATTTAACAATGAATTTAATAATATTTTTGAACGAGAAAATAATGTAACTATTAGTATCCAAGATATTATTGGTATGGATAAATATGGTGTCGATGCTATTTCAAAACTTCATGAAGAAGCTTTAGCTAAAAATAAAAGATTATCTATAATCGGATTTGGATGCAAAGAATTATATGATCATTTTAAAAGAGAAGTAGCAGCTTAATTATAACACATTTTTTTGTTGATTATAAAATGCTTCTGCCTACAATTGCATAAGTTCCCTCGCTTTTTTGCGCTTGTATATTTATAATTCCTCATCATTTTGGATATTGCTTTAAATATGGTTGTTAATAATAAAATCTGCTTTTAACAAAGTTTCGTTTTTTTATTTTGACATATACTCATTTTATTGCTGTTTCTTGATCTTCAAGCTTAAAATCATAAGCATTTTCAGGGGAAAGTAGTTTAGTTAAAATAGGGGAGATTTCAATTTTTATAAAAAGTAAAAATATAAATAATGATTATAATCAGGCTAACTTGCTTAATACGTTAGCGCAGGTCATCAATCCATCAAATTTTTTTTTGATAGGTTGTGTCTTATCAACCTAGTATCGTAATCTCCTTTTAATATCACGATTTTATCTTCTATAGCTAATATTTTAGTTTTATTTTCAGATTTAAGTTGTAGTAATTCGGCTAAAAGCAAATCATGTTTCTCTCTCTCTCTCTCTTCTAATCATATACAGGACCCTTACCTAAAATATTTGTTCCTGCTGTTCCTTCTGCTTTGGATATATGCCTGTCGTAAAGTTGATTAACTTCGGTTTCATTTGGGTCTATTTGCTGTTGTAGGTTTAAAAAATCACTATTTAAAGCATCGATGCTTGGTGTGAATTGTTCAGCAAGTTGTGTTTTATTCGCTAAGGTCAAATCATTTTTTGTCCTAATAAAACTTGATTAATTTCTTTCTCAAAAATTTTCAATTCTAGAGGTTTTGAAATAATAACTGCCAATACATTTCTTGGAGTAGCTTGAATCAATTTATTTATAACATTCCCAGTCTTTTTTATGGTTGAAACTATATATAGGCTAAATTGAAAAGGAGAGAACCTAGATGAGCCCGAAAAATATAGACGAATAAAGATTATCGAAAACAGTGTATAAGGCATAACTAGCAGCAATAAAAGCCATAACAGCGGTGAAGAAAACGGTGGCTCCAATGCCAGCATATTTGTTTTGTTCTCCAATAGAACAATCCTCTAAAATATTGGTATCTGCACCAAAGCAGATGATGAAAATGCGCTTTAGCATGATTGATTGGTTATTTGAACGTTTAAGCACTTGTTTTGTTACAATTAATAAAAAAATATTTAAAATCTGACAAGCCTACAGATAAATATCTATCCTTTTCTAGATCGAACACTCTCAATAACTACAGTAGCAATAATTAAAAATCCTCCAATAAACGTGTTTAATGTTGGTATTTCATTTAAGAAAAAAAAGGCTATTATAATTCCGAAAATAGGTTGTCCACTTCCAATAATACTGGCTGTACTTACAGAGAAATGCTTTAAACTGGTAATAAATAATGAATGACCAATAGCAGTTGTAACCAAAGCTAGTATAATAACATAAGGATATTGTGTTATGATATTAGAGGCATCCATAAAGAATATATATGGGAGTAATAAAATAGTTAAGAATAAGGTTTGATACATCATAAGTGATGTGCCGTTATATTTTATTGCAGGTTTCTTAATTAATAAATTTCTTAAGGCATAAAAAACTGCGGAGAGTAACCCACATAGAATGCCTTTAAACTGTGAGCTTTTAAAATCGAAACTTGGAGCTAAAATATAAATACCTAACAATACTAATAAACTTAAAAATATATGAATAGGATTTAATTTTGTTTTAATGAAAAATGGTTCCAATAAAGCTGTTATAACAGGAAATGTAAATAACGACAACATACCTAATGCAACATTAGAGAGTTTCAAAGCATAGAAATACGTAATCCAATGAATACCTAGAAACACGGCGCTAACGAAAACCGTATAAAAATCTTTTTTACAATCAATTTTAAGATTTATTTTTTTAAAATTACAAAATATGAATAAGATTATAGTTGCTAATGCACAACGCCACCAAATAATGATTTCGGTAGGCATACTTATAAACCTTCCTAAGGCGCCAGAAGTACTAATTAGTAAAGTGGCAAATGTGAGTAATAAAAGTTGATTATTGTGTTGGTTTTTCATTATGTGTAGCTAACTTGTGTTAGCGATTGAACGGTATGTTTGAGCTCCCCGACGCAGGAGGGAGCGAGTAGTGAAAGCGCGACCCTTGTGGTAACACCCTAATTATTTAAATAACTGTGCAAAATGCTTATAAAAATAAGGAATGGTTTCAATACCTTTTAAGTAATTCCATACGCCAAAATGTTCGTTAGGAGAGTGGATGGCATCGCTATCTAAACCGAAGCCCATTAAAATAGTTTTGCTTTTTAATTCTTGCTCAAAAAGAGAAACGATAGGAATACTACCACCGCTGCGTTGTGGAATGGGCGTTTTCCCAAACGTGTCTTGATAGGCTTTACTTGCTGCTTTATAACCAATACTATCTATGGGAGTTACATAGCCTTGGCCTCCATGATGCGGTGTTACTTTTATTTTCACGCCGTTTGGCGCAATACTTTCAAAGTGCTTCTTGAATAATTCTGTAATTTCTATCCAATCTTGATGTGGTACTAAACGCATAGATATTTTAGCGTAAGCTTTACTCGCGATAACTGTTTTTGCACCTTCGCCAGTGTAGCCTCCCCAAATACCATTAACGTCTAACGTTGGTCTTATAGAATTTCTTTCGTTTGTTGTGTAGCCTGCTTCTCCATAAACGTAGTCTATGTCTAAAGCTTTTTTATAGTTTTCTAAATTAAAAGGTGCTTTTGCCATTTCTGCACGCTCTTCTTTTGAAAGTTCTTCGACCTTACTATAAAATCCAGGAATGGTAATATGGTTGTTTTCATCATGAAGCGATGCAACCATTTTTGTCAACACATTAATAGGGTTTGCCACCGCACCGCCATAAAGTCCAGAGTGCAAATCGCGATTAGGTCCTGTTACTTCCACCTCTACATAGCTTAAACCTCTTAATCCTGTGGTTATTGATGGCACATCATTAGCAATCATTCCGGTATCAGAGATTAAGATAACATCGTTTTTAAGCTTCTCTTGGTTATTTTTTACAAATGTGGCTAAATTTGCGCTTCCAACTTCCTCTTCACCTTCAATCATGAATTTTACATTGCAAGGCAGTTGGTTTGTAGCCGTCATAAACTCCATGGCTTTTATATGCATGTACATTTGGCCTTTATCATCACAAGCACCACGAGCAAAAATGGCACCTTCAGGATGTTTTTTTGTTTTTTTTATAATAGGTTCAAACGGTGGGGAGTCCCATAAGTTTATTGGATCTGGCGGTTGCACATCATAATGTCCGTAAACCAATATAGTAGGCAGGTTTTTATTAATTTTTTTTTCGCCATAAACAATAGGATAACCATCGGTTTTGCAAACCTCTACGGCATCACAACCTGCTTTTTCTAAACTTATTTTAATGGCATCTGCAGTTTTTAATACATCATTTTTGTATACTGAATCTGCACTTATGGATGGGATTTTTAAAAGTTTTATTAACTCGTCTATAAATCTATTTTTATGTTCTGAAATATAGGATTGTATATTATTCATAGTCGTTTTTGAAAGGATAAATTCAAAAGTATAAAAAAGAATGTTTTTTGAGACTATAAACTTTGCAATTTAAAAATCTTGTTTATATTTGCAGTCCTTTTGC
>Ga0114952_1002059_pt1 | contig 16066 bp, 10 predicted proteins | sample SidtaG_2_FD_87303 | JGI IMG/M metagenome (GOLD analysis project Ga0114952, IMG submission 87303) | Marine algal microbial communities from Sidmouth, United Kingdom - Sidmouth_Asex2 metaG | ecosystem: Host-associated > Algae > Red algae > Unclassified | place: Sidmouth, United Kingdom | collected...
AGGAATATGCGAGTTTCATCCATCGCATCCCCTCATCGGAAAACTGCGGCCTGAAGGACGATTTCAATGGCCCGATTTGCTACACGCCCGACGGCAACCCGCTGATTGGCCCCGCGCCGGGGGTGCGCAATTTCTGGTTCGCCGAGGGTTTCTCGTTCGGGATCACGGCGGCGGGTGGCGCGGGGCATTACCTCGCGCAACTCATCACCGAGGGCGAGGCCGAGATCGACATGTGGTCGCTCGACCCGCGCCGCTTCGGGCGCTGGGTCAACCGCGCCTATGCCGTGAAGAAGAACGAGGAAGCCTACGAGCACGTCTACATCCTGCACCATCCCGACGAAGAACGCCCCGCCGCGCGCCCTCTGCGCACGGCTCCCTGCTATGACCGCATGAAGGCCGAAGGGGCGCAGTTCGGGTGCGTCAACGGATGGGAACGGCCCAATTACTTCGCCGAAACCGGCTTCAACGATCACGATTCGCGCAGCTTCCGGCGCGGGGGCTGGTGGGAATACGCCAAGCGCGAGGCCGAGGCCGTGCGCGAGGGGCTGGGCATGTTCGATGCCACCGCCTTTACCAAGCACGTCCTGAAAGGGCCGGGAGCGACTGCCTTTCTCGACTGGCTCACCTGCAACAAGCTTCCCAGGATCGGACGGATCAACCTCACCTATGCCCTGACCGTCGCCGGAACCGTCCGCACCGAGCTGACCATCGTGCGGCAGTCGGAGGACAGTTACTACCTCGTCACGGCGGGAGCCGCACAGGCCTATGACAGCGATTTCCTCGCGAAGATGGTCGAGGACAAGATCGCCGAATACGGGGCGATGGTGCTGATGGACGTCACCACGCAATACGGTGTCTTCGCCATCGCCGGGCCACGCTCGCGCGACCTGATGAAGAAGCTGGTCTTCGCCGAGAACCCCGAAGAAGCGTTCACGAACAAGAATTTCCCGTGGCTGTCGGCGAAACAGATCGATCTGGGCATGGTACCGACCATGGCGATCCGGGTGGCCTATACCGGCGAACTCGGCTGGGAACTGCATCACCCGATGGAGATGCAGAACCATCTGTTCGACAGGATCATGGCCGCCGGAGAGCCGCTGGGCCTCAAACTGTGCGGTGCGCGGGCGCAGAACTGGCTGCGGCAGGAAAAATCCTACCGCGCCTTCGGCACCGATCTGGGGCGGGACGCGACTCCGCTGGAGGCCGGTCTCGACCGCTTCGTCGATCTGTCGAAGGAGTTCCGGGGCAAGGACGCGATGGTCGAGACGGGCATCCGCTCGAAATGCGTCACGATCCTGATCGACGGCCCCGCCGATGCCGACCCGTGGGGCCGTGAGGCGCTGTACCTGCCGGATGGCACCACCCGTGTCGGACGCCTGACCTCGGGCGGCTATTCGGTACATTTCGACAAGCAGATCGGCCTCGGCTACGTCGATCCGGCCTGCGCCACGGTCGGCACGAAGCTGAAGGTCCGGATGCTCACGGAACTGTGGGACGCCGAAATCGTGGAAGACAGCCCCTACGACCCGAAGAACGAGACGATCCGGGTCAGCGGATAAGGTCCGGCAGGGCTTTTCGAAACCCTGCGCCCTACCCCGCCGTGGGTCTCGCGCGCGCGGGGTCGAAGGTGACGACGGCCTTCAAGCCCTGGTTGGGGGCGGTCTCGATCACGAGATCGCCCCCATGAAGGGCGACGAGACGGTGCACGATGGCAAGGCCGAGGCCTGCCCCCTTGGCGCGAACGGCGGCGCGGGGCTGGCCGAAGGGCTGGCGCGCGATGGTCAGTTCTTCCGCCGTCATGCCGGGGCCGTTATCCGCAACGATCAGGCGCGGGCCGTTCGGGTCCACGGTAATGACGATCCTGGCATCGGCAAGCCCGGCCACGGCCTTCAGGGCATTGGAGATCAGGTTGAGCAGCACCTGCTTGAGGCGACGCGCATCCCCCGTCAGGCCGACACGATCCGCCGGCACCGCACTGTCGATGCGCGTTCCCCGCGCCTCGGGCAGATCGCGGCAGAGAGAGACGATCCCGGTAGCGATGGCGCACAGATCGCACGGCTCCTCGTAGAGCGTGAGATCGCCGGTCTCGGACCGGGACAGATCGATCAGATCGTCGACGAGTTGCAGCAGCAGGATGCCGCTCTCGTGGATATCCGCCGCGTATTCCAACACCTCTTCCGCATCGGGCCGCCTGTCTCCCGTCTTCGACAGGATCGAGGCGCCACCGATGATGACATGCAGGGGTGTGCGCAGCTCGTGGCTGACATTGGCGAGGAAGGCCGTCTTGGTGCGATCCGCCTCCCGCGCCGCATCGCGCGCCTTGACCAGTTCGGCCTGCGCGAGCGAAAGGGAATTGTGGTTCTGCACGAGTTGCCGGTGGATCGTGCTTTCCTCCGACACGTCCCGGCGAAAGAGCCACAGCCGTTTCGTCACCGGATCACGCCGGATATGCAGCGAGACCGGCTCGTCGTTGTTGCGCCCGGTCTGGATCAGCGGCATGGCGATATCGACCTCCGCCCCGGCCAATGCCTCCTCCAGCCCGTAGAGTACGGGCATACTGTCCCGGATATCATCCCCCGGCGACAAGCCCTCGATCACCCCGTGGACTTCCGTCACAACGAGATCGTCATCGAGCTGCACGGCGACGATGCCGAGAGTCTCGGTCAGCAGATCGGGTTGGAGGCTCGTGCCCATGCCTAGAGACCGAGTGACAGGATGGACCGCGCGAGGGAGCGGAACATCGGGTTCACCGCATCGCCGGTCAGGGCGCTGGTCTCGAAGACGGGACAGTCATAGCGGCGCGTCATCCGTTTCACCGTCTCCGGGCTTTTGACCGTCGCGATGTCGGATTTGTTGAGCGCGAGGCAAAGGGGTCGGCCCGGCAGCACTTCTTCGAACATGTCGGCGGCCTGCCACATGGCCGGGAACGGATCCTTGCGGGTCATGTCGCCGACGACCACGGCTCCCGAAGCGCCGACGATATAGCGGCGGGTCTGATCCCCCGGCAGCGGTGCGCCTTCGATATCCCAGACGACGAGGCTGACTTCGAGGTCGTCGCCTTCCAGAGTGTCGTTGTGCTTGTAGATATGAACGCCGATGGTCGCACGATAGGCTTCGGAGAATTCGTCGAGCACATAGCGGCGGATCAGGGACGTCTTGCCGACACCGAAATCACCGAGAACCACGATCTTGTACGTCTTCATCGGTCGAGCCGCTTTCCGGCGACGGGCATCGCGAAGGCCGTCGCGGCCGGCAACGGATAACGGGCGATATCCGAGGCAATGGCCGTGCGGGTGGCCTCGTCAGGGACGAGACCGGTCAGGGTGACGGTACCATCCGCATGGGTCGCCTCGACCGGATAGCCGGTCATGTTCGGATGACCATGGGCGATATCGTAGGTTGCGTCCGTCCAGCGGGCGTCGTTCGCCCCCTCGAGAGCGAAATGGCCCCAGCCTGCCAACATGACCGCAAGAAACACCGCCGCGACCTTTCCGACGATCGCCGCGCCGCTCGCCCCTCCCTCTTCGGGACGCGGGTCCATATCGACGGCCAGCAGACGGTCGGGCAGCGCATCTTCGCCGCCCTCCTGCAAGCGGCGGATAACGTGGTCGAGCAGGTGGTCGATCTCGTCCTCGATCTTCGGAGGCGCGATCCCGGTACAGCGCAGGGCGAGGATCTTCGTGGGGCTGGCCCGCAGATAGATCGTACCGGCAGAGAGCGTGAGCTGGCGCAGCTCATCGATTCCCCCGCCTCCGAAGGCATCTCGGGCAAAGGCGTCGAGCGCCGCGATCATGCCGCCCAGAAGATCGTCGTCGAGCGCGGCGGGATCACCGATATCCGCACCGATGGGTCGATCCTGAGCGAGGATCAGGCCCGAGCCGCGCTCGATGAGGAAGGCTTCGATGACACGGAAGCCGTCCTCCTCGCGAATGACCCAGCTCGTGGTCGAGGTGCCCGTGAGGCGCGATTTGAGAGTCGCGATCCAGAGATCGACGGGAACGGCCTCGTCGATCTGACGCTGCAGATCCTCGGTGGCCCTGGCCACTGCCGCGCGGATCAATTCTCCCATCCGGGGCGACAGCGCCTCGATGATCTCGGGATGGGCGCTGGATATCTCGCCTCGCACCGTAGCGAGGATATTGGGGGCGATGGCACGGATGAGGGCTTCGCGATCCGTACGCCCCGCATCGCGCAGCGCGTCGGCAAGGATGTTCGCGATGGTCTCGCGCAACTCGTCCTGCGACCAGCGGTCTTCGGTGCGTACTACCTTTACGCCGATATCGGCGACGGCGGCACGGGCCTGCTTCGCATCGCCGAAGCGGGCTTCCATCAACAGGTCACGGAAAGTGTCGTTCGTCGGATCGCTCAAGAGCCTGCGCTCCCCCTTTGGCCAGCGTGACGACCATGGCCGGGGCAGGCGCGATTGGCAAGCAAAGGCTTGTCGGTACTCAACTCTGGAACTGCTCGCGCAGGATGCGTTCGTCCAGACTATGGCCGGGATCGAAGAGAAGGCGCAGGGAGATATCATGGGCCGCGCGCGCCTCGACCCAGTCGACATCGCGCACTTCGAAAGCATCGGCGACGGCGGATACCGGTCGCTTGACGGGTTCGAGCACCTCGAAGCGGATGACCGCGTGCATGGGCAGCAACGCGCCGCGCCAACGCCGGGGCCGAAAGGCGGAGATCGGGGTCACGGCCAGAAGTCCGGCGTCGATGGGCAGGATCGGGCCGTGCGCCGAGAGATTGTAGGCGGTGCTGCCCGCCGGGGTCGCGACGAGAACGCCGTCGCAGATGAGTTCGGGCATCCGGGTCGACCCGTCGATCAGGATCGCAATCTTCGCAGCCTGGCGCGTCTCGCGCAGGAGAGATACCTCGTTTATGGCCAATGCTTCGAATTGGGTGCCATTCGTATCGCTTGCGGTCATCCGCAGGGGATGGATGCGCGATTCGACACTCTGCGACAGGCGATCCTCGAGGGATTTCGCGCCGTATTCGTTCATCAGGAAGCCGACCGAACCGCGATTCATGCCGTAGACGGGGATATCCCTCTCCATGACGTCATGCAGGGTTTCGAGCATGAAGCCATCGCCGCCGAGGGCCACGATGACATCGGCATCGTCGGGCTCCACCACACCGTAGAGCGCCCGCAGGGTTCTGGCGGCACGATGGGCAACGTCGGTGTCGCTGGCGACGAAGGCAATTCGGCGAAAACGCATGGTGATCCGGGCGTACATGATTCTTCACGAAAAAGCCCCCCGCCATTTCTGGCGGGGGGCCGTGGTGTGCTCGATGAGCAGAGCAGACCTTAGCGGAAGTCGATCCCGAGGGAACGAAGCGTATTCATGGTCAGGCCGCCGGTACCTTCACCTTCCGAACGCTGGTAGCGGGTGACCGCTGCCGTCGTGGAAGCATTGTAGGAACCGTCGATCGAACCCTGGTAGTAGCCACGCTCACGCAGAGCCTGCTGAAGGCGACGGATAACCTCGGGAGACGCATTGGTCTCACAGAGGATTTCACGCCACTGCAGCTGCTCGTCGCTGACCTGTTCACGACGATTGATCGTCTTGTACGTGTCAGGCGTTGCAACGCGGCGAACCGAGGCCGGGGTCGCGACGACACGGCGGGTAATCGTTGCCGTCTTGCCGGGAACCGCCACACGACGGACCGTTGCGGGAGTTGCCACGACCCGACGGCTGACCGTCTGGGTCTTGCCGGGGATGACGATGCGGCGAACTTCCGGAGCGGCGTCGATGACCCGAGTGGTAATCGTCGCGGTCTTGCCGGGAACGGCAACGCGGCGAACCGAAGCGGGCGCGTCGATGACCTGCGTGCTGATCGTTGCAGTCTTGCCGGGAACGGCAACACGGCGGACCGAAGCAGGCGTGTCGACCACACGGGTGGTGATCGTCGCGGTCTTGCCGGGAACGGCGATCCGACGGACGGATGCCGGCTCGGCGACCACGCGGGTGCTGACCGTAGCAGTCTTGCCCGGAACGGCAACGCGGCGAACGGTAGCCGGGTTGTCGATCACACGAGTGCTGATCGTAGCGGTCTTGCCCGGAACGGCGACGGCCTGAGCCGCAGCAGGTGTTCCGACCCGACGAACCTGGATCGTTGCAGTCTTGCCGGGAACGGCAACACGGCGAACCGAAGCAGGCGCATCGACGACGCGGGTGCTGATCGTTGCAGTCTTGCCGGGAACGGCAACACGGCGAACCGAAGCAGGCGTCTCGAGGACACGCGACGTGATCGTTGCAGTCTTGCCGGGAACGGCAACGCGACGAACCGAAGCAGGCGCATCGATCACACGGGTGGTGATCGTCGCGGTCTTACCCGGAATAGCGACGGCGCGGGTCGTTGCCGGTGTTGCCACCACGCGACGCTGCACCTGCTGGGTCTGGGCCGGAACCGCAACCGCACGGGTCGCTGCAGGGCGATCGATCACCTGGATCGAGACCGTCTGCATCTTCGCCGGAACCGCAACGCGGCGGACCGAAGCAGGCGTGTTGATCACACGACGCTGGATCGTCCGGGTCTGGGCGGGAACCGCCACTGCACGGGTCGAGGCCGGGGTCGCGACGACACGACGCTGGATCGTCCGGGTCTTGCCGGGGACCGCCACTGCCCGCGTCGAAGCAGGCGTGTTGATCACACGACGCTGGATCGTCCGGGTCTGCGCAGGAACCGCCACTGCCTGCGTCGAAGCAGGCGTGTTGATCACACGGCGCTGGATCGTCCGGGTCTGACCGGGGACCGCAACGGCACGGGTGCTTGCGGGGGTTGCGACGACACGGCGCTCGATGGTCCGGGTCTGTGCAGGAACTGCAACGGCCTGGGTCGAGGCAGGACGGTCAACCACACGACGCTGGATCGTGCGCGTCTGTCCGGGGACAGCGACGCGGCGAACCGTTGCCGGCGTGTTGATCACACGGCGCTGGATCGTCCGGGTCTGACCGGGAACCGCCACTGCCTGCGTGGAAGCAGGTGTCGCGATGACACGGCGCTGGATCGTCCGGGTCTGTGCAGGAACTGCAACGGCACGGGTCGAAGCAGGCGTCGCGATCACACGGCGCTGGATCGTCCGGGTCTGCGCAGGAACCGCAATCCGACGAACCGAAGCAGGCGTGGCCACGACGCGCTTGGTGACGCTGCGGCTTGCCGTGGCACCACCACCGCTGCCGCCCGAGACCATGGCACGGATGCCACCGCCTGCACCGAGTCCGCCTGCACCGACACCGCCGCCTGCGGCAGCGAGACGCTGACCGGCTGCGTTGACTGCGAAGCCACCGGCATCGATGCCAACTGCACCGGCAACGATGTTGCCTGCGCCATCGACGAAGGCACCGTCACCACGACGGGATGCGCGGATCGGGCCGCTTGCGAAGCCGCCTGCACCACCACCGACGCCTGCGCTACCGGTATAGCCGGCGACACTTGCGGGGATGACGTTGCCATTGGAATCGACTGCGTAACCGGCGGCGTTGACACCCACGGCACCGGGGATCGGCGCACCGTTGACGTCGACGACCGTACCGCCCGTGTAGCCACCGGAACCGGCGACGCGACGAACCGTTGCGGGCGTGTCGATGACACGGCGCGTGATCGAGCGGGTCTGCGCGGGGATAACCGTGCGACGAACTTCAGCCGGACCGGCGACGACCTGACGGGTCACCGTTTCGAACTGAGCTGGAACGGCGACCAGACACAGGATTTCACCCGTGTTCAACTGCTTGGTCTGCTTGATCGAGGCACCGCTGATCGCGCCACCGAGGCCACCGCCGCCACTGGCAACGATACGGGCACGGATCGGGCCGGAGCCATAGGCACCGCCACCTGCGCCTGCACTGCCACCGAAGACGATGACGGCACCGGCCGTGTTGACTGCGAAGCCCTGGGCGTTGATGCCGACTGCGCCAGGAATGATGTTTCCTGCACCGTCGATGATCGCGCCACTGGCCGAACGGGATGCGCTGACTGCGCTACCGCCTGCCGAAGCACCGCCACCGAGGCTTTCGCCCGTGATGACCTGACCGGATGCATTGACTGCGAAGCCGTTGGCATCGACCGAAACCGCGCCGGGGATGACCTGACCGCTTTCGGAGACTACGGAGATGCCGCCACCGCCAACCATGCCGCCGGAGACGGAGTCGATGATTGCGATCGGGTTCTTGCCGCGCTTCCAGGTGGTGTAGGCGTCACGAACCTTCACGCGCTCGGTCACGGTGCGGTACTGGGTTTCCGAAGCGACGAGCTGCTCGGAAGCTTCCTGAACCACGATGGTCTCGGTCACGGTCTTGTACGTGGCAGGTACCACGACGAGACGCTCGGCGACATCGTCACCGGCGACGGAGATCTGAACGGTCCGGTACGTGGCCGGAATGACTTCCAGACGCTCGGAAGCAGGCTGGACGACGACCGTTTCGGAAACCGTGCGGTACGTGGCCGGAACGACTTCGAGGCGCTGCGAAGCAGGGCGAACGACGACCGTTTCCTGAACCGTACGGTACGTGGCCGGAACGACCTGCAGACGCTGCGAGGCGGGCTGCACGACGACCGTTTCGGAAACCGTCTTGTAGGTGGCCGGAACGACTTCGAGACGCTCGTCGGCTTCCTGCGAAACGATCGTTTCCTGAACCGTCTTGTAGGTAGCCGGGATCACGCGAAGCTGCTGGTAGGCAGGCTGCACGACGACCGTTTCGGAGACCGTGCGATACGTGGCCGGAACGACCTGAAGCTGCTCGGATGATTCCTGCACGACGACCGTTTCCTGAACCGTCTTGTAGGTCGCGGGAACGACGCGAAGCTGCTGGTGGGCAGGCTGCACGACGACCGTTTCCTGAACCGTCTTGTAGGTGGCGGGAACGACCTGAAGCTGTTCGTAAGGTGCTTCGGCAACGACCGTTTCCTGAACCGTACGGTAGGTAGCGGGAACGACCTGAAGCTGCTCGTGAGCAGGCTGCACGACGACCGTTTCCTGAACCGTCTTGTAGGTCGCGGGAACGACCTGCAGGGATTCGTAGGCAGGCTCTGCCTCGATCGTCTGCGAGACGGTCTTGAAGGTTGCCGGAACGACCTGGATCTGCTCGTAGGCCGGACGGACCGTGATGGTCTCGGCTACGGTGCGGAAGGTGGCCGGAACGACCTGGAGCGACTGCGAAGGCTCTTCGACCACGACGGTCTGGGAGACCGAACGGAAGGTCGCAGGAACGACCTGCAGCGTCTCGGAAGGCTCTTCGACGACGACCTGCTGAGCGACCGACTTGAAGGTTGCCGGAACGACCTGAAGCGACTCGGAAGGCTCTTCGACCACGACGGTCTGAGAGACGGTCCGGAAGGTCGCAGGAACGACCTGAAGGGACTCGGAAGGCTCTTCGACGACCACGGTCTGCTGGGAGGTCGCGAACGTCGCGGGAACCACGCGCAGGGACTGCGAAGGCTCTTCGACGACGACCGTCTGAGAGACCGTCTTGAAGGTTGCCGGAACGACCTGAAGCGACTCGGAAGGCTCTTCGACCACGACGGTCTGCGAGCGGGTCGCGTACTTGGCCGGAACGACCTGCAGGCTTTCCGAAGGCTCTTCCACGACGACCGTCTGGGCGACGTCACGGAACTTCGCAGGAATGACCTGCAGCGATTCCGAAGGCTCTTCGACGACGACCGTCTGAGAGACCGTCTTGAAGGTTGCCGGAACGACCTGAAGCGACTCGGAAGGCTCTTCGACCACGACCGTCTGAGAGACGGAGCGGAAGGACGGGCCACCGGAGCTGCCGGACGTACCACCCGTACCGCCGGTCGCGCGGGCCATGATGCCTGCACCATTGGCGCCACGGATCACGTTGCCGGAAGCGTCGACTGCGAAGCCCTGACCGTTGATGCCGGCTGCGCCCGAGATCACAGCACCGGATGCTGCGTCGACGATGGCACCACCACCGCCACCACCACCGGAAACGATGACGAGGCTCTCGGAAGGCTCTGCGGCCTCGACGGTCTCGGTAACGGTCCGGTAGGTTGCGGGAACGACTTCGAGACGCTCGGAAGGCTCCTCGACGACGACGGTTTCCGTGACATTCCGATACTGGGCCGGAATGACTTCGATTTTTTCACCGCCTGCGCGATCGACGATGCGCTGGGTTACGGTGCGATACTGTGCAGGAATTACCACACGTGCGTAGCACTTACCTGGCTCAGCATTCGGTGGCAGAACCTCTGTCTGGGCTCCTGCACTGTTCATGAAGGCCACAGCACCCAGCACGAGGCCGCTGCTCGCCAACAAGAAATTCTTACGCTTCATTGCTCATCTCCACTCCATTTTCGTCTCACGTCGCATGGCACAATTAGGGCGAAATGCAGCGCGAGCCACTATCCCGACCAAATGCAATTCTCATTCCAGAGCCTTCGCTACACCCAGAAAAGGCATCGAACCAAGCTGACGTACGACCGCCGCAACACGCCATATGCATGACGTATTACCGCTGGCTGCAGATGGGTACCATACGCTCCCTTCCAAATCATTCAAAAAAGGAACAACAAGGGTTAACCGTACGGAACTGTGTCATTAATCCAACGATAACCCTGCCCTGCAATCTCGTACGAAAGACGGCTCAGGATCGGAAACCCTTGCAAATGGGGCAGAAAATAGGCGGATCGATGTCACGTCGGAACGCGGCTCGTTAATCTGCACAACGTACATATGTGCCATCATGGGACAGTGATATCGGCGGATTTCGCCCATTGTTTCGTTAAGATTATACGCCGTAATCGACAATCGAACTCTCTGAATCACGAAAGTGATTCGCAAAATGCGTTTACTTTCGCATATCGGCCTCGGCGTCCCGTGTACGACGCTGACGGCTTCATCAGAACGCGCCCGCCGCAAAGACCGCCATGTTGACGATATCACCGACACCGGATCCCATGGGGCACAGCTGGACAGGGCTTTCCATTCCGACGAGGATCGGGCCGATCAGGGTAGAGCCGCCCAGCTCCCGCAGCATCTTCGTCGATATCGATGCAGAATGGCGGGCGGGCATGACGAGGACGTTGGCCGGGCCGGAGAGGCGGCAGAACGGATAGGTCTCCATCGCTGCGCGGTTCAGGGCGACATCCGCCGCCATCTCGCCGTCGAATTCGAAGTCCACGCCCCGGCTTTCGAGCAGACGGACAGCATCGCGCAGATTGTCGGACCGCTCGGATTCCGGATATCCGAAGGTCGAGTAGGACGTCAGCGCCACGCGCGGCTCCAGCCCCAGCTTGCGTGCGGCACCGGCGGCGGCTTCGGCGATATTGGCCAGTTCCTCCGCACCCGGCATTTCGTGAACCAGCGTATCGGCGACGAGAACCGTGCGCCCCCGCGCCAGCACCGCCGTCACGCCGATGACGTTCGGTTTGCGATCCGGGTCCAGCACCAGACGCACATCTTCGAGGATCATCGAGGATTTGCGGGTCACGCCCGAGATCATCGCATCCGCATCGCCGGTCTCGACCATCAGGGCGGCGAAGATATTGCGGTCCTGCTGCACCATGCGCTCGCAGTCGCGCAGGAGCCGCCCCCGACGCTGGAGCTTGGCGTATAGATGCGCGGTATAGGCAGGCACACGCTCGGAAAGGCGGGCGTTGTGGATCGTGACGTCTTCCACACCATCGAGACCGACCTTGCGCGCCGTCTCGGTGATCTCGTCCTCGCGCCCGATCAGGATGGCCTCGCCCAATCCCGCGCGCGTATAGGAGACGGCGGCCCGGATGACGCGCTCGTCCTCGCCCTCGGCAAAGACGATGCGCTTGGGCTGCATCCGTACCCGCTCATGCAAGCGTTGCAGCATCGTCACGGTGGGGTCGAGGCGAGCCATGAGGCTCTGTTCGTACCCCGCCAGATCGATGATCGGCTTGCGCGCGACGCCGCTGTTCATCGCCGCCTGGGCCACGGCGACCGGCACCTGATGGATCAGGCGTGGATCGAAGGGAGCGGGGATGATGTAGTCGGGACCGTAGCGCAGCTTGCGCCCATAGGCGGCGGACACGTCGTCATGCACATCCTGCCGCGCCAACTGGGCGATGGCGCGGGCAGCGGCGATCTTCATCTCGTCGTTGATCGTGCGCGCCCGCACGTCGAGCGCGCCCCGGAAGATATAGGGAAAGCCGAGGACGTTGTTGACCTGATTGGGATAATCGCTGCGCCCGGTGGCGATGATCGCGTCGGGGCGGGCTTCGCGGGCGTCCTCGGGCGAGATTTCGGGGTCGGGATTCGCCATGGCGAAGATGATGGGACGCTCGGCCATCGTCATCAGCATCTCGGGCGTCAGGATGCCCGGAGCCGAGAGGCCGAGGAAGAGATCCGCGCCCTCCACCGCCTCGGCGAGCATCCGCTTGTCGGTACGGATCGCATGGGGCGCACGCCATTCGTCGATATCGCCCCGATCCGCGTGCAGCACCCCGTCGATATCCACGAGGATCGCGTTGGCATCCGGCAGGCCCATCTTCTTGAGCAGTTCGATGCAGGCGATCCCGGCGGCCCCTGCCCCGCTCATCACGAGACGGGTCTCCTCGATACGGCGTCCGGTCAGGTCGAGCGCATTGATGACCCCGGCGGCGACGATGATGGCCGTGCCGTGCTGGTCGTCGTGGAAGACGGGGATATCCATCATCTCGCGCAGGGTCCGCTCGATGATGAAGCATTCCGGGGACTTGATGTCCTCCAGATTGATGCCCGCGAAGCTCGGCCCCATGTAGCGGACGGCATTGACGATATCGTCGGCGCTCTGGGTGTCGAGTTCGATATCGATGCTGTCGATATCCGCGAACCGCTTGAAGAGCACCGCCTTGCCCTCCATCACCGGCTTGGAGGCCAATGCACCGAGATTGCCGAGGCCGAGGATCGCGGAACCGTTGGTGATGACCGCGACCATGTTGCCCTTGGCCGTATATTCGTAGGCCAGATCGGGGTTCTCGGCGATGGCCCGCACGGGCACGGCGACGCCGGGGGAATAGGCGAGGCTCAGGTCGCGCTGGGTCGCCAGAGGCTTGGTCGCCGCGATCTCCAGCTTGCCGGGCTTGCCCATGGAATGGAAACGCAGGGCCTCGTCGTCGGTATGGCGGCGGGGAGTATCGGACATGGGAGCTGGCTCGGGCGCTGGGAAAGGAGCGCGACCCTATGCCGGGGATATGGCGACGATCAAGGGGAAGGCTTCGGAGATCATCACTCAGTCGCGCGGCATCAGGCATGGCCGGGAACGGGAACGGGAACGGGAACAAATCTCGTCCCACGCGCATTTCGACGGTGACGCAACACTGCTTTCATCCATATGGGACCAAGACGATGGACAACTTTCCCTATCTGATCGTGCTCTTCCTTTTCACCATGATCGCAATCATTCTCTATGCAGCAAAGACCTGGCGCAACGCCGAGAAGGCGTTCCAGGACGATGAACCCTCTTCCGTGCGCATGGCGGCCGAGCGCAGCCACGCGGGAAAAGTGATGGAAGCTGCGATCGACGAGCGCAGGGCTTCGATGACCGATGCGACAAAGTGCTGACGCAAGCGCAATTCCGACACCAGGGAAGGCTGCTCAGGTCTCCGGCTCGCCGTCCCAACGCTCTGCATTCTCCGGGATCACGACCCAGGGCAGCTTGCTCGCCGTCCAGATATGCGATCTCGGTTCCGGGGTTTCGTCGAGCGCGCCTCCCTTGACGGAGATGAAGCCGCCGCCCGCGTGCCAGAGGCGGGAGCCGCAATCGGGGCAGAAGTTGCAGGTCATGGCTCTACCGCTGGCCGTAGGGCGCGTCCATTCCTGCGGCGTCCCGTTCAGCAGCTTCACTGCGTCGTCCGGAACGATGACGGAGAGTCCGAAGGCGCTCGCAGACTGGCGGCGACATTCCGTGCAATGGCAGCAATAGACGCGGTCGGGTGCAGCGGTCAGGCGAAACCGAATCCTGCCGCATTGGCACCCTCCTTCCCTCGCATCGTTTGACATCCGTTCCCTCCCCCGATCATATCGCGCGATAGTATCAGAGGGGGCGGGAGATGACACAGGGCAGACTGATCGGAAAACGGGCTTTCGTCACGGCGGCGGGACAGGGCATCGGCCGCGCGACGGCGCTGGCTTTCCTGCGGGAAGGGGCGGAAGTGATCGCCACCGACGTGAAGGGTGATCTGCTTGCCGAGCTGGCCAAGGATGGTCCCGGCATCATGACCCATACCCTCGACGTGCTGGATACCGGGGCCGTCCATGCCGCCGCGAAAGAGGCGGGGGCCGTCGATATCCTGTTCAATTGCGCCGGGTTCGTCCATAACGGCACGATCCTCGACGTGGACGAGGCGGCGTGGGATTTCAGCTACGATCTGAACGTGAAGTCGTTATGGCGGACCCTCACCGCCTTCCTGCCCGGAATGCTGGAGCGTGGTCGCGGGTCGATCGTCAACATGTCCTCGGCGGCCCAGACCATCAAGGCACCGCCCAATCGCGCGCTCTATGCCTCGACCAAGGCGGCGGTCGCGGGGCTGACCAAGACGGTTGCGGTGGATTACATAAGGCGGGGAATCCGCTGCAACTGTATCTGCCCCGGAACCGTGCAATCGCCCTCGTTGGAGGACCGGATGCACGCCATGCCCGGCACCTACGAAGAGAACCGCGCCAGCTTCGTGGCACGTCAGCCGATGGGCCGGATCGCCGAACCCGAGGAAATCGCCATGCTGGCCGTCTATCTCGCCTCCGACGAGAGCGGCTTCGTGACGGGCGGCGAGCATGTGATCGACGGGGGCTGGTCTCTCTGATGACCAACGCGGAAATCGAAGAGAAACTCGCCAAGCTCGAAGCCCTGTTCCGGCGCGCGGGAACCGCCGGAGAAGCGAAAGCGGCGGGGGCCGCGCTCGACCGCCTCGCGAAACGCAAGCGCAAGGAACCGGCCGAGCGGGGCCTGACCTTCGATAATCCATGGTCCGTCCGGCTGTTCGTCGCGCTGTGCCGCAAGCACGGGATCGATCCGTATCGCTATCCCCGACAGAGGCGGACGACCGTGATGCTGCGCGCCGAAGAGGGCCTTCTCAACGATGTCATCCTGCCGCAGTTCAGCGAGTTGGAAAAGGAACTCTACACCTACGTGAACGACCTGACGGATCACCTGATCGCGAACGGCATGGGATCGGACGGGGATGACACGCGGATGGAGGCCCCCCTCGCCCTGACGGAAGGAAAGAAGCGATGAAGGCGGCATTCTACGAGCGCCCCGGCCCGGCGCGCGACGTTCTGACGATCGGCGACCTGCCCGACCCGGTCGCCGGACCGGGCGAGGTGCTGGTCCGGGTCGCGGTCTCCAGCGTTCATCCTTCGGATGTAAAGCTGCGCGCAGGGGGCAGGCCGGGGGTGGATGGCATCGGCTATCCCAGGATCGTACCCCACAGCGACGGTGCCGGAACCATCGAAGCGGTGGGAGACGGCGTCGATCCGGTCCGAGTGGGCCAGCGGGTCTGGCTTTGGAACGGACAATGGCAGCGCGCGCAGGGCACCTGTGCCGAACTGATCGCCCTGCCCGAAGCGCAGGCCGTTCCCCTGCCCGACGCAGCGAGCTTTGCGGAGGGAGCCTGCCTGGGCATTCCGGCGATGACTGCCCATGCCTGCCTGTTTCCCGAAGGATCGCCGAACGGCAAGACCGTGATGGTGACGGGCGGTGCCGGAGCCGTCTCGTTCTATGCGATCCAGATGGCCAAGGACGCCGGAGCGCGGGTGCTGACCACGGTGAGCAATGCGGAAAAGGCGGATCATGCCCGCAGTGCCGGGGCCGATCACACTATCGACTACCGCCATGAAGACGTCGCCGAAGCGATCATGGCGGCGACGGACGGATATGGCATCGACCACGCCGTCGATCTGGAATTCGGCTCGAACATAGATGTGTTGGCGCAGGTGATCCGCCCGAACGGTGCCATCGTCGCCTATGGGTCGGCAGCGGCGCGCGAGCCTGCGCTGCCCTTCTATACGCTGATGTTCAAGCGGGTGACGGTGCGCACCGAACTGGTCTATCTGCTGCCCGATGCTCCCCGCGCGCAGGGCATTGCCTATCTGACGGATGCACTG
>Ga0114952_1002062_pt1 | contig 16048 bp, 13 predicted proteins | sample SidtaG_2_FD_87303 | JGI IMG/M metagenome (GOLD analysis project Ga0114952, IMG submission 87303) | Marine algal microbial communities from Sidmouth, United Kingdom - Sidmouth_Asex2 metaG | ecosystem: Host-associated > Algae > Red algae > Unclassified | place: Sidmouth, United Kingdom | collected...
ATTCGCCCAATATGTTTATTAATAAGTTTAAAAAAGGTGAAATAAGAAATATGAAGGCATCAGCCTAAGTGAGAAATTGTCCAGAATTAGGGGGTTGACGGGGCTTGACCTATCCTTATAGAATATTCTGAATTAATTAAATAGAGTAAAGGAATAGTAAAACCTAATATATATGCACAATTTCTAAACAGAATATTCAAAATATCATCCTAAATAGCTCTCTCCAACATTTATAAAAATTCAAAAAACTAACCTCGCAGATAAATAATAAACTCACTCTTAACAATTACAGAAACTCTTGAATCTTTTCAGCAATTATTTCGCTTCCTTTATTGGAGAAGTGAATATTATCATTATAAAAATATAAATCCATATACTTTGTTTTATGTCTTTGCAAAACTGCATTCTTTAGAAACTCTTCCCTTGAATCAATAAAAGCATGTATTCTTCCACTTTTGCTTATCGTCTTTACAAGTTTACTATTAAATAACAACCCATTAAAGCTCTTACGACTTTCTAGTTTTCTTTGTGGGTTTTCATACTCTAAAGAAAAATCGAGAAAAGTGTTAAAGATAAAAACAATTTTAGTCTCTCGGGGAACTAGCTTCTCTAAATTCGATAAAATTTCATTAAACTCTTGGGTAAAACTTTCTTTAATATCATTTTCACACATCATGTAAATAATGACATCATACCGATTGCTTTTTAATTCTCTCTTTAATGTTCTGAAAATTTGAGAACTATCAAAACCTGTAACAGCTGCATTTGAGATTTTATATTTGCTCCCAACTTTAAATTGAAGATGAGATGCGATTGATTCCTCATCACTTAAATTATATCCCATTGCAACACTATCTCCAACAATGAGTAAATCTTTGGTTTCAGCATCAAAACTAACTCCTTCAGGCACTACAGTATGACGAAAACCTTTCTCGTCGAAATTGTACAAGAAAGAATGATGCACTTCTTCTTTAAGAAATTTCTGAACACTTAAAGGTTTTTTTTGACTTGGGTCAAGATGCAATGTTGTCATTGCCAATAAATGTTTTGAAACATTATTAACAAGATATCCTTCAATGGATAAATTACTTTTATAGGGAGGTCGAATTTCAATAGGAAATTCTCCCTGATGAGTATCAAAATGTTCATAATGACCGGCCAAGTACAAACCAGATGATCTTAAGGTTAAAAAATCTTTTAAAAGATCTCCTTTGATCTCTGCACTGTATTCTTTTCGACCAAAAGTCATTGGATGTAAAAAATATATATCAGACATATTATTCAATTTGTGAATATAGTCGATACTAAAATTCACATAACGAGCTTTAAGATAAACTGGAAGACTCAAGAAAGCATATAAAGGAAGTATTAAGAAAAAAACAAACCCTAATATCTTAAATACAGTTTTGAGACAAAAACTCAGCATAAATAACATTCCCCCTATAGTTTAAGTAATAATCATTGAAATAGTATGATGCAATTTCATTAGTACGATTTTTATTCTTGATCGCTATCTGTTCAAATATTTCCTTTCCTGAAAATACAATTGCATTTAATTTATTTTTCAAAAAAGCAAACTTCTCAGCATATTGCTTTAATCTCTCTTTACGCTTTGAGGGATCCAAGAAAACATAAGGCATCATAGTTGATAATCGTGGATGGAAAACAACACATGAGAGAGCAGATATCTCGCTTAGATTAATCGAGTTTAGAACCTGGTCTTCATTTTCTTCAATGAAAAAAATTTTTTTAAATTCTTTCCCCTTCAACTTCTCCTTATGAGTCACAAGGATTGAATCATTTGAATTGATAAAGGTATGGGTTTTTTGATATTTACTATTCAAAATATTTGACATCAACTCATCATCTTTTAAACCTGCACCGAGAATTAATCTCCTTCCTATTAACAGGAATTTAATTTGTCCTTTTTCAGATTCGTCAAACGGAAAATTAATATCTCCCCTGCCTCCAAATTCATTTAATTTCAAAGAAAATGGAAGATAAACTTCGAAACCAAATCTATTAACATCAAACTCTTGAGGTATATCACTGTTTGCAGCATAAATTACATGATCAAGGGCAACAGGATCTTCGCTTAAAAAATATCCAATGAATTCTTTTTTCTTTATTCTTCCTGTACTTAAGCCATTAATGAAATCTGAATCATTTCTAAATGGAAATACATCCTCAGCAGTTATTTTCCCTAGCCTAGGTTTTTCAAACATTAGCATCACTCTATCAAATTCAAAGAAAAAAGATAAAAACAAACAAAGTAAGAGGCCTAAGAATAAACCCGTAAGGCAGAAATATAATACTTGCTTCATCTAAAGATCTCCGAAAAATCTCTTGACTGAGTGAAGGAAAAAACCTTCAAACTAAATTTTTCATCAAGGATCAATTCCATGATCTCACTATACCTTGTACTTCTTTAGCTAAAAGTCGGTTACCGAGTGGAGATAATACATGGCTATTAGAATAAAATCTCATAAAGGAGAAATAATAATTATAATTTTCAGGATCAGCTCTTTTGAAGATATCAGCAGTTCCCAGAAAGTTGACATCCTCAGCATTGCGAATTAATTCTTGGAATTTAAAAAATTCTTTTCTTTTCTTTTTTCTTGTCTCAGAAGTATTCCATAATAAGTTATATTCAAGATAATGCAGAGGTTGATGGGAAATAACAATAGGTTTAAAAGGGAGTTGCTTTAAGATTTTCAAGAAATTTTCGTTATGAACTTCTTCAATGAATACTACTAAAACATCTTTTCCAGACTTAAGCTTCAGATCTCCCAACTTGGTAATTTCATTAATTAAACTAAAGTCATAACTAGATAAGTTTATGACTTCATGTGATGAACATAAGTGATGTTGCAATATTGATGGAAAGGTCAAAGTATCATCCAATCCTAATCCCAGTGAAGATATTCCTCCTACTATATAGATTTTATTAGCGTTTTCACATTTAGGTTTCACAATACGTCTATTGTTTTTATCAAAAGAAACGGTGTATTTACGTAATTTCTTTTCATCTAAATATGAAAATGCAGCATCATCAAATAATTTTTTATTACCAATGACTAATGTTGGAGGATCAACAACAAAAGAGCTTGCAGCTCTAAACTCATACAAAACAAATTCTCTTTCACCTGGAGAACTAAATTTTTCTTTTATCTTTTCTCTATTCTCACTAAAAACATTTATGAAGAAATTCTCATCACTTGATCTTGACAAAATACTTTGAATAGCTGGATCAAATCCGAATGATAGATTCTGGTTACTCTTTTTTAAATGAGGTTCAACTTGGTTACTATTTCCAATGTTGAAATTATAAAAATTAAATATCACCAGTAACGAAACAACACTAGATACAATTGAACCCATGAAAAAAAACATAACTGATTTTTTACTAATCATCTTTGATCCCTTCATACATTCCCTTAGCAACTAATCTACTACCCAAGGGTGAAAAGTGAATCTCGTCAATAAAGTATGACATTGCGGTGAAAACTCCTTCATTTTTTAATTGCTCTTTTTTCAATGTATCAAGGCTCGAAACGTACCTAAAGTTATCAAAACCTGAAAACTTAGAAATTACATAACTTCGAAACCTTTCCGGATAATTATCTACAATATCCTTGGTACCAAATCCATATACAAAACCAGGTGATAGGTAACCTGATGGCCCCCATGTAGATACCAAGACAAAATGGTCTGTTTTTGCAAATGCATTTTCAGTGACCAGAAAATCATAGATAACATTTATTTCTTTTTCAAAAGAATTATCTCCAGAGTCATCGTATCTAAAATCGTTTTCACACATTATAAAGAAAATATAATCATATTCCTTCTTCAGTTCTCGTTTTAAATTTAATAAATTATATTTTGTATTATTACCTGCTATACCAGCATTATTAATTTTAAATTTATTGCCAACTAAATTTTGCAGATAACTTGCAATAGTATATTTATCATCAACTCCCATCCCCATAGCAACACTATCTCCGATAAAGAGGGCCTTTTTAGATGAGGTAACTTTTGGATAAGTCACTCTATACCCTTCAGAGTCAGTAGATAATATATACTTAAGATAAGATTCATTTTCTAAATATTTAGTCAATTCTTTAGAGTTGCTTCCACTTTCTATGACAAGGAAAGGAGAATGAAATCTTCCAGCTTGATTGGCATTTAAATAATATGAATCAAATGATTTATTTGGTAATACTCCTATTTCTTCAATTAATTCTTCATCAGTTAATGGCTTGAATAAAATTGGTTCTTTATATTGACTAGATCGTGCTAAATTTAACGTTTGGTTAAACACTGCTTTTCTTTGTCTAAGTTCTTCTAACAGCGATTCTTCAGGTATTCCTCTTATTTCATGCTTGAATGATTCAATTGGAAGTAGATCTCCATATTTTTCATTTAAAGTTAACTTAACCATTTTTTTTCTCATGTCTTCGTCAATCTCTAGGGGCAAATATGGTAAAAATAGTTTTAAAAATAAAATTGGAATTACCAATCCCAAAACCATTGATAAGAAATTAGAGAACTTAGTATCCATTCACATATTATGAATATAAAATCTAAATAAATCAATTTAATTCATTTGAGAAGATATAGATGAAAAGAGCCAATTTTTACATAAATCTAAAAAAATTTTTAAAGCAAGAATATCTTTTTCTCTTGTCTTTTATAGGCTTTTTCCTATTTTCCGTTTTTCAAACCTATCCCGAACTCTTTGCTGGAGACTTCTTTCTCACCGAAGCCGCAACTAACTATTTTAGACACTCTGGAAATTCTTATAAACAAATTTTTATACCCGATATGAACTATATTTCATTACCTCAAAGATTGTTTTCATGGCTTTGTTATTTGTTAGGTATAAAGTTTTCAAACTTATATATAGCCAATTCATTGTTTTCACTTTGCTGGGTATCTTTCTTTTCTGCCTTAATAAACATTTCGATTTATTCTAAAATTTTAAATTCAAAAACGCTTAGGTTAGTAACATCCATATTTTTCTGCTTATCAAGTACATCTTTGAATAAAGCTTACCTAATGTTCACTTTTTATACTTTTATTCCTCTTTATTTGATTTTTGCTTTAATACTAATCAAGAAAGAAATCCAGATCCCGATCCATGCATGGTTAGTGACTCCGTTTATTCTAACTAAACCTCATCTTTTTAGTTTTATTCCAATTTGTATTTATGCACTCATCATTTGTAAAAATAGAGTTACAAAAGCATGGACTTTTATTGCACTTAGTTTTTTTACGATTCAAGTAATATTCACTAAGCCTTTCCATTATTTAAATAAAATTTTACCGCGGTGGCAAGAGTGGCAAAACCATGCATCTACAAGTGAGCTCCATAAATCATCTGCATTATTTTTTATAAATGCATCCATGTCAGAGATTAACTCTCTTTTTTTTGGATTTCTTTCATTCATTAACCCTCTCTATCTTAAATCAATGATTTTGTTTTCTTTATCAATTTTGATATTACTACTAATTTTTAAACATCTTAATAAGAAAAATAGAAAATTATTAGCAATGGCTTTAGTCGTGATGGCCTTCAGCGAGTTCATAAATAGTTTTGGTTCACCTCTGCAATCAACAGTTGAAAAGACTGTTATTAATGACATAGGAACTAGATATGATCTGCCTTCAATTTTCATGAAAATCTTTGCTTTTTCCCTGATAATTCAATTTCTAATACTAAAATCTAGGGAAAATAAATTATTTATTGCTTTAGTATTACCTCTTATCCTCTCAGTAAGTTCACTTGCAAAATCAATACATTCTAAATTTTTCTTTTATGGAAGTAGTATGAAAATCCATAACTTTAACGATGATTTAACAGGTCATCCCCTACAAGAAAAATATTGCAATTACTCACTTGACCAAATATTTTTTTGTAACGATCTCAGAGTAATTATTCAGCAAAGATATGGGAATGATGTAGAGGGTCTAAGTGCTCAAGAGCAAAAAGACAATATCATGACCTATGTACTTAATAAGCAAGCGTATTATTCAGATTGGTTTAGAGAAAATAAATACACAGTCTTATTTAAAGGTAATAAAAAGAAAACTCTTGAACAACGCAGGTATTATCTCAGTACACCCCAAGAAATTGATGAAACTTTAATGATTTATGGATTCTTCCTACGAATAGAGATTAATGATTCAATTAATCAAGAATATAAATTCGAATTAACTTTACCAGCGAAAAAATCTCTATTGAAAGTATCAAGAAGCAAGCATACTCCAAGTGTTATGATCAAATATGTTTTCGATGAACCAATTGCTTATAAAGATCTTTCAACTAATAAACTCAGTATAATTAACAAATATGAATTCATTGAATCACCTCTTCACAACGATGAAATTCTAGTTGAATGGTTTGGAATGTAATTACTTACACATTGAAACTAGATATATTTTTCATCTTACAACAGATCTTATCTATGTATTTCTCTTGCAGACTTGCATAATGACTTTGGAATGACTTTATCTCTTTTCCTAATAAGCATGGCGAAACTAAACAGATTTTAAAACCTAATTCCTTAATATATTGCAACTGCTCCTTAGTTAAAAGTTCACCATCTAGATGATCTACCCATATCCATTGGGCCTTACCTTGAAACATTTCTATATTTTTCAAAGGCTCGTATATGGAAGTTCTGATAGCAAACTTTGAAAAGTTATTTTGAATTAACCCATGAATATTGGGAATACTTAGATCAAGAAAGAAATAATCACTTATATTATATCTATTAAAAAGCATAATTATATCTTGTTCAATATGGAAACTTTTAATATTAACTATTATGGTTCCATGACTGAAATGTTCAAGAAATGATTCTAGGCTATCTCCATTTAAATATGGATCATGAGATAAAATCAACTTATTTTCATATGGTCGAACGTCTATTTCAACACCAAATTCCTTAGGGATTTTCGATAATTCACTAGTCAAATTTACCCTATGAACAATAAACATTACAAAACCTCTCTTAACGTTTCAGATCGACAAGAACTTTACTACATCTAAAGGGCCTTCCATTTTCTTTATAATCGGCTAAACCTTTCAGGTAAGTTGGTAACTCATTCAGAGAAATTTCATGTGATACAAATTTCAAAATATCAATTTCATCGTTTCCAAGAATTTCCAAAGCATCATTCCAGTCATCAGATTCTTTATTTTTATATCTAGAATTCCATACTCCTGAAACTTTTAATTCTTTTCTCAACAACATGGAAACTTTCTTCTTAGGAATTAATAAATCACTTTGAATATTACTCATCCATATTAAATGAGCATTGGCTTGAGCAAGTTCAATTGAGTTATTGAAAAATGGTGGATAACCTGTAGCTTCAATGATAACTTCAAACTTATCTGATTTTTCCAAGAAATGGTTCCAATCTTCTGAGTTTTCAAGAAATGTTTTTTTTGAAATGTTTTCGGAGAACTTTTCAAGTTTATAATCATTTCTGTCAACAACTTCTAAATAAATTGATGGGTTCTTTATCTTAGCATTTCTGCAATTAAAGATCCAATAAATCCAGCTCCAATCAATAATACTCTTTTCTTCGAATCACTTTCTTCCCATAAATTCGCAATTTTCAATGTATTAATGGCCACACATAATGGTTCCATTAAGGCAGTTTTTTTCTGATCTCTATCATCTGATATTAAAAGATTCCAGGACTTCACTGAAATATACTTGCAAAAACCTCCATCATTTCTGGAACCATAATATTTATAATCTTGGCACTTTGCATATTCTTCGATCAGACAACTAGAACAAGTAAAGCATGGCAGTAAGGGGAAAACTGCCACATTATCTCCTATATTAAACTCATCAACATCTTTGCCAACTTTTAAAACTGTTCCGGAGAATTCATGTCCCATTACGAGAGGATAAAAGTACGCTCCTGAGAAATGGGATCGAGCTACATCTGAAGAGCATACTCCAGCATATTTGACTTCTATAATGCATTCATCACTAGGCAGTTCAAATTCTTCGAGTTCTCTATTGTGGATTAATTTTTTATTTTCACTTAATATGACTTTTTCATTTTCTAATTGCATTTTCTAATTCATCCCAATAACGATGGTTTTGATCTAAACTATCTTTGCTTATATCTTTGAATTTATCAAACTTTAATGAAACTTCATTTTTTAATTCAGCATAGTTTAAATTCTTTTTATTTTCCCAAAATGAATATTCAGCATAATCTTCTGGAGTACCAAGGCAGATAAATTTATCAACAAATGGCACATATACCTTTAAATTTTCTTCTAACATGTAATTTAAAACCAAGCTAACATAAAATTCATTCAACTTCTGGATCGGATCTTTTATATATTGAGAGGCAAATTTTTCAAATAACTTATAACTCTTGAAGTAATAGATCCCTGTAGAGGCAGGTTCTTCAATTCGATTATTAGTAAATGATTCCTTTTCTCGCAATTCTTGCATCATAGAGTTTTCATCCATTTTCATATAGGCATAATAAGTTGAACCAAATGAAGCAGGATGAAAGCCACTAAAAGCTGGAACAGCTGCATCGGGTTCTAGAAGTCTAAGAGCTTGTAAAAACTTTGAATAATCCCACACAACAAATAAGTCACAATAAGTAATAATTATCGGTCCATCTACATGATCAGATAAATTCAGCGCACTCCAAACAGGACCTTTGTCATGGTCATCAATCCAAAATATTTTTTTTTTCTTGCTTAATTCTATCCAAACATTTCAAAATTGGTATTGAAAAATGTTCTTTTTGAGAATTTGAAAATATAAAGTAAAATTTATCATTAACACCGAACATATCAACAATATTTTCTAGTATTGATTTACCGTAAAAATCTAGTAAAAACTTTGGTTGCTTAATTCCTTTTTTTAGAAATCTTTTTGATTTCCCAGAGCAAGTAACAATAACATTCATACTTGGAGTGCATCTTTCCAATAATCAACTGATTCTTTTAATATTTTCACAACTGTACTATCGGCTGGTTCTCTTTCTCTAAAACTATGCTCTAAAATTAATTCACTATTCACATTCCCAGCTTCTTTTAAAACTTTCAGAACTTTAGCAGCTTCAATTCGACCCTTTTGATTAAATTCATCCGTGAAAGGGTAATGGCCACTTTTATTTCCTAAGCTCTGTTTTAAATGAATAATTGGTGAGCAGTTCCCAAACTTTTTTAACCATGCATAAGGATCGGTATCATCTGGGTTTTTAGATGCTAAGTCACCATGATCAACATCAAGACAAATCTTGAAATCAATGGGTGCGTTTTCGTTTACATCTACATAAAGACGTTCACATTCTACTAATGTTTCAGCTTGCTCTCGAGTAATAGACATAGGCTCAAACGTTAAAAACTCTAACCCTTTCTTTTTTGCATACAATCCTACTTTATGCCAATTTTCTATATTTTGAGCTCTTCTCTCTTGCCTTTTCTTAGGATCTCTATCATCTTCCATGGTAAAAATCCCAAAATGAGAGCCCATGCTTTTTGCACCAACATCTACACTGATATCAATAAATCGCTTAAACCATTCAATCCAATAATTTTGAATACTTTTATCCGGATGAGCTAAGTGATTTACCCTAGTGAAAGCACCAGTAAACGTACTTTCAATTGATACATCAAATTTATTACATTGATTATTTATTCTTTGTACTTGCTCTGAAATAATTTTATCTGGGTATTGCGGATTAATCATATCAGCAGTCATTTGAGCAAAACGAAGATCAAGATCACTTCCAATAATTGAAACCCACTCTTCAGGAGTTGCATAACGATTAACAGCGAAACCAGTATTAAGCCCTAGTCTGTAATTCATAATTTAGATACAACCTTTTTTATTTTTTCAAAATTAATCTCTAGAAGTTCATTCTGGATAAATAATCCACTTGAGCCTAGAACAAGTGATGTGGCACCATTTTTAAGGGCCAAGGGAACATTTTTTATATTCATATTGCCATCAGCTTGAATAAAAACTTTTTTATTTTTTTGTTCAATTAATTCAGCTAGCTCTGCGATTCGTTCAAAAGAACCAACCTTTAGAACTTGTCCCTTAAATCCCGGGTTTACACATAATAGATTGAAAAAGCCAACATTATCTAGAAATCTTGAAACTGTATTTATTGAAGAATTTGGAGAGAGTGCTAATCCAAACAAAACACCTCGATCTAAAAAATACTTTTGACACTCATCGACGTTAATTTCTGATTCTATATGAAGACTTACCATATCTCCTGGTCGCAATTGGAAAGTATCTAAATGATACATGGGGTTTTTAACCATAAAATGAAAATCACATGCAATACCTGTCTGAGATCTTATTTGCTTAATTATTTCAGTTCCAAAGGTAAAGTCTTTGGCAAAATATCCATCAATAATATCTATATGCAAATAGTCTATTCCAATCTTTTCTAATTCTAACAATTGATCTTTTAGATTAAAAAAATCACAACACATCAACGATGCAGAATAATATATCTTGTTTGTGCTCAATATTTACTCATTGAATAAGGTCACTTTCATACATTCACCCTTCAGTGAAAACTCTATTGCTTCGTTGAATTTATTCATTGGAAATTTATGTGTAATTATATCGTCAAAATTAATTTTTCTAGATTCTAAAAGCTTTAAAGCTCTTTTATGCTGTTTCGGCGTAGAACCATGTGATCCAGTCAAGGTGATTTCCTGATAATGTAAGTAATTTGGTGAAATAAAAATATCTTTTGCTAAATTTTTTGGAATTCCACCAAAAAAATTTAAAGTACTACCATGCCCCACAAAATCTAATGCCATTTTCTGAGCATCAAACGAAGAGCAGGCAGTGAATATTAAATCAGGCGAATTTCCTTTTAAATAATTGGAAATACTTTCCTTAGGATTAACTTCATCTGTTAAACTAATGGTATGGAACTTAGAATTATTTTTTATATGATTTAATCTATATTTATTAAAGTCACATAAAATAATATCTTCAAATCCTAAATATTCACCATAACGTGCTAGCATATATCCAATAGGCCCAGCTCCCAAAATAACAAGTCCACCTTTAAACGTCTGTGAATTGAACTTTTCAAAACCATTTATACAACAAGCTAGAGGTTCAGCTAGAGATGCGATTTCAAAACTAAGATCATTTCCAAATGTAGCAATAGGTACATTTGTAAGATTCTCAAAGTTAACCTCAATAGATTCAGCAAAGCCCCCTGCAACCTCATGTCCAAAAGCCTTATCTTCCGTACATCGTTTTCCAGACAGACAATGTCTACATTTCCCACAAGCGATATCAGCTCCAATAGATACCTTATCGCCAACTTTAAATTCGGAATATGTTCCAGAAATATCCTGAATAATACCTGAGATTTCATGACCCAAAACTTGATCTTCTTTTATCCTAGGACTCTTTTTAATATGGTTTTTTAAATCAGAACCACAGATTGAACAATTTTTTATAGAAATATTTAAACTCATATTTTCCAGTTTTTTAATATAGCCACACAATTTGATAATATTTAAAAATATAGCCAACAATGCTCATCAGCACTCAGAATAAAAATTCATGTAATCTAACAAATTTATCATCAAGTTAAATCTCTCAATATTTTCAACTTAATTTGATAAAAACTCAACCTAAAGCTTTACTTTATCATTTGAGACTTGATTTCGAAACTTTCTTTAATTATCACCCAGGAAAACTTAATTTTTGAAATTAGACCTGTATTCCATGTTGGCTTCTCTTGATACCGTTCATTAAAGAATACAGGAAATCGAATAATATCTATTCCCAAAGCTTCACATCGAACTAAACAGAATAACTCAAGTCCGTAGCCATCTGGAGCTAGCGAGAGATCAGGATAAAATGATTTATGAAAAACATTTGGCTGTGCAAATATATCATAAATTCTCATCTTAAATAGAATAGATTCAAAAAGGGACATCCCGCCAGTAAATACAGTTTCACTCAATGGTCTTTCTTTTCTTTCACCCTTGACTAGTACCTTTGTGGGGAAGTTATTTTCTTTCAATAGCTTATATGCAGTTAATAGATCTTTAGGATCTGTTTGTAGATCAGCATGGGTCCAGCCAATATATTCTCCAGTGGCAACTTTAAGTCCCTGTTTTACCCCATATCCATATCCAAGATTTTTCTCAACATATACCTTTTTTACAAATTCTTTTCTAATTGAGAGAATTTTACTTTTAGTGCTATCACTAGAGCCGTTATCAACTAAAATGAGTTCTAGATCAAATTCTAATGACAGAGACTCAAATTCTTCAACTAATTTATTGATGTTACCACTCTCGTTAAAGCACGGAATCACTACACTGAGCTTCATAATATATCCTTCACATAGATCATATTCAAATGTATCATAAAGCGGATAAACTTCTCCAATAATTTGAGGTATTTATTAATAAAGATAATTTAGTTAACGATATTCTTAATAAGTTCGATCGTGATTCTATCTTATTAGTAGGAATTGATGGTCCGACTGCCTCTGGAAAAACTACACTTGCAAATTCTCTCGTTAAAAAACTTAGCAAATCTGAGGGGGTTAACTCTGTATTTGCCTTTCAACTTGACTGGAGTTTACAAGATAGAAAAATAAGAACAAAAGATCTTCAAGTTTTAAAAAAGTATCCCTTTTCTTTTCCATTTGAAGCTGAATTTCACATGGACATGCCATTAATTGAAAAATTTATTATTGAAGTTCAAGACTTCAAAGAAACATTGGTTTTGGATAAATCTATTGAGATTGAAAATATTAACTTAAAAAACTTATATAATCGTGATGATAATGGTTCCTGTACCGGTTCTGTAGATTTTAAGTTAGAGCGTGGAACAATAATTTTCTTAGAAGGCCATTATACTTTAAGAAGCGAGTTTCATAAATATATCGACTTTAATATTGTACTCCTTGGTGATAAAGAAGAATTTTTAAACAGAAAAATTGATCGTGTCAAAGGTTATAGATCACCAGATGAGGCCATAGACTATTATTGGAAAATAGATATTCCATCTTTTAAAAACCATTTAAACCGATTTGCTCATCTTGCAGACCTTATTATAGAAAATACAGATTACTATAATCCCGTATCATGTAAACGAGTTGATAAAAAAAATGAAACTATCTCTAGCTTTTTATCAACTGATAAAAGAGAGTATCAGCTACCTCCTATTAATTCTTTGGAAGATCTTAGAAGTTTCTTTTCATTTTCTGACATTGGAAACGTTGCACTAATCAAACTTGAAAATTTCATCAAGGAAACAATCTTTTTTGATAAGGTCGTTGGTAATAATTTCCAAGCAAGTATAAAAAGAGAAAACAATAACTTTTCAGACCAATTAGACAATCTCTTAATTAAGAAAAACTTACAATTCAAAAAAATTAAAAATAATTTCCACCATATATATAGGCGAATTCTACCAATAACATGGGCAAGGATTTTAGAATCTCCAGGAACCAATTTCAATATCATTGTTTTACATAAATTTGATAAACTCGAAATAAATATTTTTTGGGCAGGAGGACAACGAACTATCAACTTGAAGAGACCATTTGCACAGATTGAATCTTCCGTGAATACTCTTCACTCTAACTTGCCAGATCACTTGCCATTTAATAAGGGATTAGAGCTAAAAGTCTTCACTCCAGATAAATTTCTATCTCCTAGCTTTTGTAGAGATTTCTCAGTTTCTTTCGACTTATCTCAAAATTATTTAACTCCTCTTTATCACTTTATGAAATTTTTGAAGTCAGATGGATTGTTAATTATGAAAATTGATTTATATAAAGAAGCAAATTTTTATAAGGATGTCGCTGAAGCCGTTGGAGGTTTAACCTTATTAAAAGGAAAATATTTGTTTATTTGTAGATCCGGATCAAATGAATTTATGAGATGCTTTATGTCATTTTCTAAAAGATGGTCATCATTTGAAAAAGATTATTCGATCTTCGAACAAGCTAAAGCAAGTTCTGACCTATTAAGTTTAGAACTTGCAAAAGAAGCATATGAGTATTTTTCTAAATCCCCCCTCTTTTTACTTAAAGATAATTCTTTATTCTTTGATCATAATATTTTCACAAATTCTACAGACTTAGAGTCTGTGACTATTGAGTCTCTCAAACACTCAAATCCATTAATCAGAAAATTAATATTTGATTATATTAATTATTATTTCCCTTCAATTAAATTAAAATTAGAAAACCACGAAATATCCATGGAGCAACTCACTTCTTCCTACCCATCTAGCTTTGAAGATATTTACCTTTGGATACAGTTAAGAGAAAAATCCGAAGCTCTTCTAGCAACAAATACTTATGATATTTCTCCGGATGATTCAATTGATGCTACTGCTTATCTCTCACATGCGTTCAAAGAGTCAATCCCTTGTGCTCTTCAATCATCATTAAATGCAATAGGTCATGATACAGATTTAGAAAATGGTTACTTAGAATTAGACAATGGTCCAATTGATTTTCCAGATTCAATATACAAAACTGTACGTAAAATTAAAGTTGAACATGGATTTAAAAATGGACTATACACAATTGGCCTAGATCATGTTGCTGCAAACAAGGATAAACCTAGAGGAAGAGCTCAAAAGTTCCTCCATCATTTAAACTCTACAGGCTTGATAAAACATTATGTACAAGATGGATCTAACCTTTTTGATGCTAAAGATGAAAGCTCTGAAGAGTTAGCGAAAGCATATAAAAAAATAATAGATTTTAATTTGTCTTTAGAGGACCCTAAAGAACTCACTCACTTATTAGACTTAGAGATCTGCACAGGTGAATTAAATTATATTGAAAATACAGGGAAGACGTTTATACCGACTGTTGAACATATGAATATATTTGTTGATTGTTTTCATGAAGCAATTCAAGAGAAGAATTTAACACATCTTGCTTGTAAGCCAATTCTCTTTATTGGTAACCTAGGAACAACTCACCATGGTGCCGATGAATCTGAAGTAAGTATCGATGCTGCCAAAGACTGGAACCTAGTATTACAAAAAAGAAATTTTATTAGTCCGGTATTGCATGGAACAACACAATCCAGTACTCAAATTTTAACTAGAGCTTCTCAATATTGTGCAAAAATCAATATTGCTGGAGACTTATTATATAATTTTGTTAATAATTTGCCTGAAGGACTCAGGTCAAAACTTGGTAAAAAGAAAAAAGATTACAAACTATATATCAAGGATATAAGATCTGAATTGAGATTACTCAGTCATACTGATCTCATAAAAATCAAAAACTCTCTAACTGAAATTTATTCCAGTAAACTTAAAGCAATCAATGCTCCAAATCTTTCAAGTGCTTCAATTAATTTCTTTCAAGAAAGATATCCAAGACTAACGAAGCAAGATGCCAAAATTGTAGCAAATGCAATTAAGCTAAGAATAGATAATCAAGTTAGTCTGAGCACACTACCAATCATAACAAGTCTAGGAAATCATTTCGTTCCATCAATGATAGAAGTTCCATTCAATGAATTTAAAGAAATTGTACCTAAACTAGTTGAAGACGGAACAATCTATTTTCATATTGACGTAGGAGATGGGAAGTTTATTTCTAGAGAATTTTCTGGCTTAGAGAAAATCACTTACCTAAAAAATAATTTTCCAGAAATGATAGTTCACTGCCATATAATGGCAGAAGAACCCCATCTTAAGAAAACCGGTGAAAATAAATCACTTCTTGAACAATACATTGATTCAAAGTCTGATAAAATTGCCATTCATCAAAGATCATTCAAAAACATTGAGGATTATCACAAAAGTATCGAACAAATCAAAAATGCGGGTTTGATCCCAGGCATCATCATCGAAACAAGCCAAGAAATCAACCAAGAGTTCTTCGATTTCATTTTAGATAAAAAGATTGAATGGGTATTAGTCATGGGTGTACCGATTGGATACGGAGGCCAAGAGTTTCATTATGAAGCCTTAATAAAGTTAAAAGCTCTTAATACATATTTTAAAAAGGTCGATTATAA
>Ga0114952_1002086_pt1 | contig 15927 bp, 15 predicted proteins | sample SidtaG_2_FD_87303 | JGI IMG/M metagenome (GOLD analysis project Ga0114952, IMG submission 87303) | Marine algal microbial communities from Sidmouth, United Kingdom - Sidmouth_Asex2 metaG | ecosystem: Host-associated > Algae > Red algae > Unclassified | place: Sidmouth, United Kingdom | collected...
CTCGCGAGCCACGGCTTCGCAGGCTTCCATCTTGCGGCTGGCGATGATGATGTCGGCGCCGCGTTCGGCGAAGGCGAGGGCCATCGAGCGGCCCATGCCGCGGCTGCCGCCGGTGATCAAGACAACCTTGTCGGTGAAATCGAAGAGTTGATCGGTCATGTCGCCAACGTAGTTGACCACACCCCATCCACAATTGTCAGCGTCGTAGCCCTGTCGTATTCTCCCGACATGATCGGACATGAATTGCGATCGCTCATCGATCTCGATCGCTATCCGACCGATGCCCCCGACACCCATGGGTATCGCGTGGCGGTCGAGCAAGCCCTTCGACTGGTTGAGCGTGATGGAAGTTCACGATTGCATCGTTGGCTTCGGTGAGCGTGTCGTGTCGCAGATACCAGGTGCTCACCCATTGGAGCTGTTCCGATGACAGACCCGAGATCCGGGCCATCCGGTCAACGCCGAGGTTGGATCCATGAGCCAGCAGCGCCGCAAACAGATGGACCCTGAGTTCGGGCATGCGGTTCGTCTGGCCAGCGGCGTGGGTGAAGAAGTCGGACAGCCCAACATACTGGTCCATGTCGGCGAGCACTTCGGCGAGATTTTACGACAGATGCGATGCCCTGACGACATACGAGTAAACACTGCGGTGTTCTTCGTCGGGGAGCAGAGCCACAGCCGCCCCAAGTCCTGCTACTACCGCCCCGATTGGGTTTGTATTTGCTCGGGACCAAGCAGCGCCAGCGATACCCAAACTGAAACTGATCGTGTTCTTCGGCGTTTTCCAAGCGAGTCGGAGCCCACGGCGTAGATCGTGCGCTGCATCAAGCAGTTCGCGTTCTCTATCCAAGAGCGCTACTTCTCGTTCCGACTGATCCTCAATTATCGAGAGCTTTAATGCCATGTCATGAAGACTGCTGCGGTAGCGGGCAAAGTCATCCTGGTGGTCATTTTTGTAAGAGATGACTTCATCGAGTGGCACGTTTGATAGGTCACAATCGAGGATGGTCATGTCATGGCCCAGGAGCATTGCTCGTTCCTTCGTAGGCATTCCAGGAGAGTCGAGCACCTTCAGAAATGAGTGTTCTGCCTCAAGGCCGCCCTGATGTTCCGGTGAAAGCGTTGGGTGCAGGGACATGCCATCGACTCCTGCAAAGTCGCGGTGGTGTTGAGCAAGCAGCACTAAGTACGCAAGGCGAAGCTCGTATGGGAGGCGGTACATATCGCCTTTCTGAGAGCCCCGAGCAAGCCCACGCTCAGCCAGCGCAGAACACATATACTCAGCGCCTACCGAATCGGCGTTAAGACCCAGCCTCGAACTGGACAACCGTGGCCAAAGGCGCGGGTCACCGGTGGGAATTTCTGCGAAAGCGCCAGCGTCTAGCAGCTCAAGAATCATCTCAGCAATGGACTCGGCGACTGCTTGGGTAACTGCTGTTTCAGGAGTGATGATCCTTAACAGTCCGTGTGCGTCCAACGCACTGGCATAGGGATGTACATACAAGAGTGGCTCCTCGGACTTCGGCACAAGCAGCCCCCAACCATCACCGCCTTCGACACCAGCGGCAACAACCTCGGCAGCTTCACGCCGAAACGGAACCCCCACCGCCAACATCTCCGCCGCAATCACATCTTGAACCGACTCAGACGACCACGTCATCGAGCAATGCTCGACCGGCGTCGAAGATGGCGCCGCCATTGACACCGCGTACAGATTCACTCGAATAGCTCACTCGTCCACCGAATACGAGCGTTCACCAGCAAAGGCATCTGTACCGCCCAATTTCGTCCATTGATACGCCAACCCCAGAATCGAGTTAGGGGAAGCTCTAGCGGTTTCCACCCGGCGCCCAATCCGCTATGCCCTCGGCCGAAACGACAATTTCGGGATCCATCGCTCTCTCTGGTTCCGTCGTCCATTCCCAACCGGCAACTTCTGGTAGATCACTTCCGTGCATCCGAATGTGATGACGATGCCGCGACCGCTGATAGCGAAGCCACTGCAGGGCGTGCGCTGCCTTCGTCCCGATGTTCGGCAACCGCTCGATCACATCAGCAGCAAGCCGGTAGCGATCGAGATCGTTGCGAACCACCATGTCGAACGGGGTGGTCGTCGTGCCTTCTTCTCGATAACCCTGAACGGAGATATTGCGCTGATTCGGACGGTTGTAGGTCAGCCGGTGGATGAGCCCGGGGTAACCGTGGAACGCGAAAACCACGGGGGCATCCGGCGTGAACAGACGCTCGAACTCGGCATCGGTCAGACCCTTCTCATAGGCGTCTGGAGACTGCAACGTCAGCAGGTCCACCACGTTGACGAAGCGGACCCGGACGTGCGGGACCAGGTCACGCAGCAGATGGACGGCGGCGAGCGCCTCCTGTGTCGGCACATCACCAGCGCAAGCGAGAACCACATCGGGGTGCTGGCCCCCATCTGAACTCGCCCAGGGCCAGATACCGAGGCCATGCTCGACGTGCGTGCGGGCTTCGTCTCCACTGAGATACTGCAGCGAGTTCTGCTTCCCTGCGACGATGACGTTGATCTGATCGGTCGTGCCAAAGCACTCGCGGGCGACATGCAAGAGACAGTTGGCGTCGGGCGGCAGATAGAGCCGAACCACCCTCGACCCTTTGTTCACCAGGTGATCGAGAAAGCCCGGGTCTTGGTGGGAGAAGCCGTTGTGATCCTGGCGCCACGCGTGCGACGTCAGCAGATAATTGAGTGAGGAGATCGGCAATCGCCATCGGATCTCGCGCGATGTCGTCTTCAGCCACTTCGCATGCTGATTCACCATGGAGTCGACAATGTGGGCGAACGCTTCGTAGGTCGAGAACAGTCCATGGCGCCCCGTCAGCAGATAGCCCTCGATCCAGCCCTGCAGCGTGTGCTCCGACAACAGCTCCATTACCCGTCCGTCGGCGGCGAGATTGACATCCGAGTCGACCTGACTCTCGAGCCATGTCGTACCGGTTTCTTCAAAGACCGAACCAAGCCGGTTCGATGCGGTCTCGTCGGCCCCAAAGAGTCGGAAGTTATTGGTGTGCGCGTTCGCTGCGAAGACGTCCCGCAAGAATGCGCCCAACACGCGGGTTGCCTCGGCTCGGGTGCGCCCCGATTCGACCTCAATCGCGTAGTGCTCGGCAGCAGGCAGTACGAGTTCGGTTCGGAGTTTGCCTCCATTCGCATGCGCGCTCGCTCCCATACGTTGGTCCCCGTCGGGCACCAACGCCTGCAGATCGCCAACGAGCCGGCCGCCTTCGTCAAACAACTCGTCGGGGCGATACGACTGCATCCACGCTTCAAGCGCGGCGAGCGATTCGGGGTTCTTGCGCACATCGCCGAGGGGAACCTGATGCGATCTCCAGGTGCCTTCGACGGGCAAACCGTCGACCACCTTCGGGCCCGTCCAACCCTTGGGCGTAACCAGCACGACTGCTGGCCAGCGAGGTGGCTGCTTCGATGAGCCGGTGCGGGCGATGTGCTGAATGCATCGGATATCGGCGAGCGCCTTGTCAAGAGCCTTGGCCATGTCGCGGTGCACCGTCACGGGATCATCGCCCTCGACGTAGATGGTCTCATGACCTGCGCCCGAGAGCAGGTCCGTGAGTTCAGACCGAGGGATGCGAGCCAGCAGTGTTGGGTTCGCAATCTTGTATCCGTTCAAGTGCAAGATCGGAAGTACCGCTCCGTCGCGCGCCGGATTCACGAACCGACTCGCTTGCCATGACGCAGCGAGTGGCCCGGTCTCAGCCTCACCGTCACCCACGGCACAGGCGACGATCAGATCGGGATTGTCGAATGCCGCCCCGTAAGCGTGGCTAAGTGCATACCCAAGCTCGCCACCCTCATGAATAGAACCCGGAATCTCCGGTGCGACGTGACTCGGAATTCCTCCCGGCGCGCTGAACTGCGCAAAAAGCTTCTCCATGCCGACCACATCACACGACACGTCGGGATATACCTCGGAGTAGGTGCCTTCGAGATACGTCTGCGCCACGATCGCGGGGCCACCGTGGCCGGGGCCGGTGATGAACAGCATCTCTAGATCGTTCTGTCGGATCAGCCGGTTCAGATGGGCGTACATCAGATTGAGGCCGGGTGTCGTGCCCCAATGTCCAAGCAGACGTGGCTTGATGTCGCTGGCCTTCAGTGGCGTACGCAATAGCGGATTGCGTCGCAGATAGATCTGCCCGACCGTCAGGTAGTTGCTGGCGCGCCAGTACGCGTCCACATGCTCAAGATCTCGGTCGCGTAGGGGCGCGACAGGGGAAGCTGTCATCGTCGATTCTCTCTCTAGGGGGATGGGTTAGTAGGTGGTTGGCGTCAGCCGCGACCCACAAAGGGCATGCCGCTTGCCATCACGGTCATGCGAAGCACGTTGGCGTCGAGCGGCAGGCTCGCTATGTGCAGTATCGAGGCCGTGACGTTGTCCATATGCATGGTGGGCTCGGCCTTGGTTGAGCCGTCCGCTTGCAACACGCCGCCAGACATCGCCGCGGTCATATCACTCGACACATTGCCGATATCGATCTGGCCGCATGCGATGTTGAACGGGCGACCGTCAAGCGCCAAGGACTTGGTGAGCCCAGTGATGGCATGCTTGCTGGTTGTGTATGCGGCCGACTGCAACCGAGGAGTCTCGGCCGAAATCGAGCCGTTGTTGATGATGCGACCACCTTGCGGTTCCTGGCTACGCATCTGGGCGAACGCTGCTCGAGCACAGAGAAACGAGCCGTTGACGTTGATGTCGATCACCTGACGCCATGCTTCGACACCAAGCTCATCGACGGTGGTGGCGGCCGCACTGATTCCTGCATTATTGAACAGCACATCGACACGCCCGAAACGCTCGACTGCGGCGGCAAACAGGGCATCCACGTCGGCTTCGGCGGTGACATCGCAGGTGACAGCGAGGCCCTCGCCGGCCAACAAGGCGACCGTCTCATCGAGTGACGCCGCCGTGCGTCCCGCCACAACCACATTCCATCCCGCAGCGCTCAGTGTCACCGCGGCAGCCCGGCCGATGCCCCGCCCCCCTCCAGTGATGATTGCGGTTTGTGCGTTCGTGGTCTGAGCATTCATCGTGAACCTCCTTGGTTCCATGGTTCGAGCCATCCCAGCCCGTCGTCGGTCGTGCCTCGGGGTTGGTACTCGGCGCCGAATGCTCCCTGGTAGCCCGCAGCGCGTAGAGCAGGTAGCCAGGTCAGGAAATCGATGCCGTGATCCGGTTCTCCGCGGTCTGGCCAGCCCGAGATCTGGATGTGTCCGACGTCGTCAAGGCAGTCGGCGACGATGTCGAGCGAGCCTTCCATGGTCATCACATGAAAGGTGTCGGCCATAATGAAGATGTTGTCGGCACCGACGGCCTTGATGGTTTGAACTGCATCGGCGACATGAACGAGGTGCAGGTCATCGGCAATCGTCGTGTTGAGGGGTTCGAGCAACAGGCCGATACCGGCGGTCTTTGCTTTGTCAGCCCCATAGGCGAGGTTGGCTCGCAGCGTCAGCTCGGCGGCTTCGGTTCGACCGGTTCGACCGACGACGACGCTGACGAACTTGCTACCAATGACAGCTGCGTAGTCGATCGCTTCATCGAGCAACGCTCGGGCGTCTACCTCACGACCAGGAACCGCTGCCAGGCCAAGCTCGCCCCGATCGGCATCCCCAACGCCGGTGTTCAGGCTCATCACCTGCAGCCCCAAGTCGTTGACCTTGGTCGCCAGCTCGATGGCCGGCACGTGAAACGGCTGGTGGAGTTCAATGAGACTGAACCCGGCATCGGCCGCAGCATGCACTGCGGCGGGCAGCTCGCGGTCGGTCCACAGGAAGCCGAGATTTGCCGAGAACTGCACCGGACCCGACATCACAGGAAGCGGATGTAGTTGGGTGCTGGCACCTCGGCGATGACATCGGTTTCGGTGAGCGCGCCCGTCTCGGGATCGCGACCGAAGACCCGAATATGGCCCGAGTCCTGGTTGGCGACGATGGCGGCCTTGCCATCGGGGCTCAGCGCGAAGTGGCGAGGGAACTTGCCTCCCGTCGGTGTTACTGCCGTTCGGGTGAGCGACCCATCGGTGGGGTCAACGGCGAAGCAGGCGATCGAGTTGCCGCCTCGGTTCGACACGTACAAGAAGCGTGCGTCAGCCGACAGCTTGATCTCCGAGACATAGCTGACTTGGTCACGGTTCTCGAGCGTCGACTCGTACTGGAAGGGAAGAAGACGAGGCTTCGAACTGTAGGGCTCCGAGCTGTCGAGGTTGGCAGCGCACACGGTGTTGAAAAGTTCGTTGGAGACGTAACACACGTCAAGGTGCGGATGCATCGCCATATGACGGGGGCCGCTGCCAGCCTCAAACTCGATGAACAGTTCCGGCTTGAGTTGCATCGCTTCGGCGTCCCACCGGTACTGGAACACTGCGTTCTCGCCGAGGTCCGGGATGAACACCCAGTCATGCCAGACATGGGCGCAGTGGGCGTGCGGGCCAACCTGGCGGTTGCCCCAGTGATCTTCGCGGCTTTCGACCTGACGCCACTGTCCCTCAGGGCGGTGGTGCTGCACGAAACTCTGCCGAACCTCGCCGAGGGCGCCTTCGGGTGACAACTCAACAACGTCAATGATTGCGTCCCAATAGTTGATAACGATCGCAGTCTTCGAGCCGGGGACCACGGTGATGTAACACGTCGACTTGCCCGAGGCCTCCCAACGTTCCTGCTCGCTAAGTAGCCCGCCGTTGCCCACCTCGTAACGCACGACTGTCCCGTTCTCGCGAATGGTCTCAAGTACCGCATAGAGGTTGTCGCCATCGCCCGGGATCAACACCGCGGGATTCAAGACCGCCTCGGTCGCAACCGGCTCAAGCCCACCGGCTGCGGTAAGTGTCATGGTGTAAATACCCTCGCCTGGAATCGGGGCGTAGGGCTGGTGAGCAAGCGCATCGAGATCGGTATAGGTCCCGACCAAGAAGGTGAAATTGCTGTCCAGACTGAGTGACATTGGTCTGTCTCCTGTTAGGTGGTATGAGCGGTTGGCACGATTTCGAACGATGAGCGAAGCCCATCGAGGGCTTGGGCGACCATGGCCTCGATCGGGTGATCGCTGCTGACTACGACGTCCTCAATCTCGGCGAAGAACGGTGCGCGGCGCTCGTCAATGGTGCGGAGCTCATCGAGCTCCATGTGTCGCCGGTGGGCTCCGTGGCGCTGGCGCGCGTGCACGGTCTCGACGTCGGCAACGACGTGCACGATGGGAATAGCAACGAGTAACGAGCGGATCAGATCGTCCTCGACAACCGATGCCGCCGGCGCAATGACCTGCGGGGTTGGACGCGCCAGCGCAGCAAGAACAATCGCTCGCTCGATCTGATGAAGCGCAGCAACACCGAGCGTTGCGGCAACGGACACGCCATGCACGCCGACGAAGCGCACGAGCTCTTCGTCACCATCGGCGAGTGGACGGTCGAGTCGTTCGGCCAGCAGGGTTGCGAGCGTGGTTTTGCCGACGCCCATCAGGCCAACGACGGCGACGTGAGATGAAGACGTCACCTCACACCACCGCGGTCATGCCACCATCGACATACAGCGTCTGACCGTTGACAAAGCTCGCGGCATCAGACAGCAGGAAGACGACGGCACCTCCCAGTTCTTCGACCTTGCCCCAGCGTCCGGCTGGAGTGCGGTCGGAAACCCATGCCGAGAACTCGTCATCGTTGACCAACGCTTCGGTCAACTCGGTCTCGAAGTAGCCGGGTGATACGCAGTTGACCTGCAGGCCCATCGGTCCCAGCTCTGCGCACATGCCACGGGTCATCAACACCACGCCGCCCTTGCTCGCGGTGTAGGGGATGATGGTTGGACGACCCAGTTGCGATTGGACCGAGCCAATGTTGACAATTCGGCCGGCCCGACGCTCGACCATGCCTCGGGCGACGTACTTCGAGACCGTAAACGGCGCCACGAGGTTCAGTTCAAGCAGGTTACGAAACCGGTCAATCTCAAAGTCGACGAGCGGCCCGCGGTCCTGCATGCCCGCGTTATTCACGAGTCCGGCGATGGGGCCGATGTCGCTCTCGATCGAGGCGACCATGGCCTCGACAGCTTCATCATTGGTCAGGTCACAAGGCCGCCCGTGCGCGGTCAGCCCCAGTGCAGTCAGTTCCTCGACGGCCTGGGCAACGGCATCTCCGGAACGGGCGTTGATGACGACGTGCGCACCGGCTTGGGCGCACGCAGTTGCCAGGGCCCTACCAATGCCTCGCGATGATCCGGTAACAAGGACCACGCGGCCTTCGAGCGAGAACTGGTCAGTGCTCATGTCTTCAGTGCTCATGATGAAGCGCTCCAAAGTCGAGTTGGACTTTCATTGCGGTACCGCTTGCAGCCTCGACCATTGCGGCGGCCGCATCGGATACGTCGTGCCGGTTGGAGATCAGGGGCGTCAGGTTGAGACCGGCGTGCAACAGGTCCAGCGCCTCGACGAACTCGTTGTGGTTGAACCGGAACGAGCCGACGATGTCGACTTCGCCGGTGACCGAGGCAGCAATCGGCAGCGGAGTCGGACCATGAGGTAGTCCGACCAAGATCAGCTTGCCGCCTCGGCGAACACGCGGAAGAGCATCAGCGATCCCGATTGCGCTGCCCGACGCGTCAAAGACCAAGTCGAAGCCGCTGCCTGCGTCTTGTTCGCCTACCAGGGCGGTGTCGTCGATCCCGAGTTGGTGGATCGTGTGTAGGCGATCAGCATTGACGTCCGCAACGGCGACGGCCGCTGCACCTTCTGCTTTGCAAACGGTGGCCAACATGGCGCCGATCGGGCCAGCGCCCACGATGAGGACGTTGGCGCCGCGCACGCCGCCACTACGTCGCACGGCGTGCACCGTGACCGCGAGCGGTTCAGCGAAGACTGCAAGTGAGTTATCCAGCTGGTCTTCGATGACTACCGCAGCGTCGAGACGTGTGGGTAGCAGCGAAACGAACCCGCCATGGGTATGAGGTGTCGTCGAAGCACTGCCCAGAAAGACAGGGTTCAGGCAAATGTTCGAACGACTCTCCTGGCAACGTTCGCAGCGACCACACGGTGATGAGGGGTTCACAGCAACCCGGCTGCCATCGGACAGATTGGTGCGACCCGTTGCGACATCACGCACTCGGCCAATGACTTCGTGGCCGAGCACCATGGGCGCAACGACTTTGAAGTCGCCCACCGCGCCGTGGCGGAAGTAGCTGATGTCCGAGCCGCAAATACCACCGAGCTCAACTTCGACCAGCGCCTGGCCATCGGCAAGTGCAGCCACTTCGTGCTCTTGCACCCGCACGTCTTCGGCGCCGTGGATGACCACTGCGGTAGCGATCTGCCTGGTGTTCATGCGCTGTAACTCCCGCTGATTGCGGCCGCACCTGAACCAACCCAGTCGGTATGGAAGAACTCGCCTCGGGGGCGGTCGACACGTTCGTAGGTGTGCGCCCCGAACCAGTCACGCTGTGCCTGAATGAGCGCCGCCGTACCTCGCGACTGACGAAGGCCGTCGTAGTAGGCCAGCGCTGCAGACAACGCCGGAGTGGCCAACCCATGACGGGCCGCGTACACCACAGCGCGTCGCAGACTCGCCTGACTTTTACTGACCGACTCAGCGATCGACGGCATGAGTAGAAGATGCTCGTCGGGATCAACCTCGAAGCACGTCGCAAACTCATCGAGTGCGTCAGCACGAATGATGCAGCCCGCTCGCCAAATTCGGGCAATGGAACCGAGATCGAGCGACCAGTCATGCTGCATCGACGCGGTGCGCAGGTGCTCGAACCCCTGAGCATAAGAAACAAGCTTTGCGGTCCAAGCAGCGGCTTCAAGATGGTCGATCTCGGTGCGCTCGGGTCGCGGACTTGGTTCGGGGCCTGGACCTGCGAGGCGGAGGGAAGCTCGCAGGCGCAGGTCCCGATCAGCCGAAAGCGATCGCGCTGCAACCGCTTCCGAGATCAAGGTAAGCGGAACACCACGATCAAGGGCGTCCATAGCCGTCCAGCGGCCGGTGCCCTTTTGCCCTGCGGTGTCGAGGATCAGCGGTAGGACGCGCTCACCACTGTCATTGCGGTGGGTGAGGATCTTCGACGTTATCTCGACGAGGAACGACGCCAAGCGGCCCTGGTTCCACCGCTGGAGCACCTTGGACGATGCCTCGGCGTCGACGCCCATTGCACCGAGCAGCGCAACTACTTCAGCAAGCACCTGCATGTCGCCGTACTCGATGCCGTTGTGCACCATCTTGACAAAGTGCCCGCTACCGCCGGGACCCATCCACGCAGTGCACGGTGCCCCGTCGGGGGCCGTGGCGGCGATCGAACTGAACAGCGGCTCAATCATCGGCCAGGCGTCCGACGCACCTCCGGGCATGATCGCAGGACCAAACCGCGCACCCTCTTCACCACCTGAAACACCGGCGCCGACATAACGCACGCCATGCGCCTCAAGGTTGCCAGCGCGACGGCCGTAGTCGCGATAGTCACTGTTGCCGGTGTCGACGACAAGATCGCCAGGCTCAAGCAACTCGCCTAGTGACTCGATAAGTGAGTCGACGGCAGCGCCAGCGCGGACAAGAAGCAGGACCCGTCGAGGACGGCGAATTCCGACCACGAACTCGCGCAGGCTCGCGCCCATCGTGATATCGAAGTTGTCGGGAGCCTCAGCAACAAACTGTTCAGCGGTCGCAATCGTGCGGTTGTACACCTTTACTGAATGGCCGTTCTCGGCCATGTTGAGAACAAGGTTCTGGCCCATAACGGCCAAGCCGATCAGGCCGACGTCGGCCAGCGCAGCGTCGGGTTGGGCAGCATGGTCGTTCATGTCGATGCCTTGTTGCCTCTGCCAGCTGCCGAGTTTGCGTTGTCTTCGGGCAGGTCCGACTTGGCGCCGGTGATGTAAGCGACACAGTCTTCGGCGCCAAAGACGCCGGTGAGTTCGCCGACCTTGCGGCCCTGGCGCAGCACCACGGCCTTTTCAGCAAGGCTGGCGACATCGCGCATGTTGTGACTGATCAGCAGAATGGCGGCACCTTCTTCGTAGGCCAACCGCTTGACGAGGTCGAGCACCTGCTTTGATTCGCGTACGCCAAGCGCGGCGGTTGGCTCGTCGAGTAGCAACAGACGCGACTGCCAAAAGGCAGCTCTCGCAATGGCCACCGCCTGGCGCTGGCCGCCGGACATGGTGCGCACTTTGCGACGCACCCCTCCTGGCAGGTTGATGCCAAGCTGCCGCATGGAGTCCTCTGCTTGAGCCTCCATCTTGCGACGCTGCACAACACGCAGCGGTCCGAAGCCAGAAATCTCGCGTCCGAGGAAGAAGTTCTCGCCGACATCGAAGTCCTCGACCAACGCCAGGCTTTGATGCACCGTTTCGACGCCCGCCGAACGGCCGTCGAGCGGTGAGTTCATGGTGATTGGCTTACCGTCGAGGAGCAACTCGCCTTCGGTCGGAGCGAAGATCCCCGACACGATCTTGACCATGGTCGACTTGCCGGCGCCGTTGTCGCCAATCAGCGCGGTGATGCTGCCGGGTTCGATCGTGAACGAGACGTCACGAAGCGCCTCCACTGCTCCGAAGCGCTTGTGGATGTTTCGCACCTCGAGGATCGGATGGGCCATGGCTAGGCCTTTCCGGCGGCTGCGGCCCGGCGGGCGGCAACGACGTAGGCAGCGGCTGAAAGAATGACCAGCACACCGATCGCAATCTGCGTCAGAAATGGTGAGAGACCAATGATGGTAAATCCGTTGGTCATTACGAAGAGCAAGAGCGCTCCGATCATTGTCTTGAGTACGTTGCCCGATCCGCCCGTTAGGGCGACGCCGCCGATGATGGCGGACGCAATCACCTGGAGCTCACGGGTGAAGAATACCGTCGGTGGTACCGAGCCGACGCGAGCGACATTGATAGCGCCGGCAAGTCCGGCGGTGAAGCCGACCACGGCAAAGGGCACGATGACGTAGAGCGCCACGTTGACACCGGCCGCTCGTGCAGCCTCAATGTTGCCTCCGGTTGCATAAAGGCGGCGACCCGTGACCGTCATGCGCAGCACGAACCACACGATCAGCAACAAGATCAGCGTGTAAAAGGCGACATGGGCAAGTCGCAAGTCGTAGGTGAAGAAGAACGACGAGATCGCCGATGCTGCACCAGCGAGACCGAGCAGGACACCCGCTCGCCGGCGCGAGGTAAGGAACAGGCCAGCGGCGATGACGAGGGCGGCGATACCGAGCACCAAGAAGAGTGGAAACTCCGGAAGGTGCTCGCCGAACCATCCCTTGAGGGTTTCTCGATCCTCTCGTTCGAGGACCTTTTCGGCGCCGTCGTTCATGTAGAGAACGACGCCTCGGTAGGCGTACAAGGTTCCGAGCGTGACAATGAAAGAGTTCAGCCCGATGTACCAATGGATCAGCCCGTTGATCAAGCCTCCCAGCGTTCCCGCAAGCACTCCGGCGAGGAGCGCCCAACCGGGCCCGAGCGGTTCGACAAGTAGCGCGGCAACCATCGAGCTCATCGCGGCGTTGGAGGCGACCGAAAGGTCGAAGTTGCCCGAGATGAGCAACACGGTCATACCGATTGCCATCATGCCGATGATCGACGATTGCTCGAGCAGGTTCCCGACATTGCCCGAGTTCAGGTAGAACGGTCGGCCGAGCTGCTCCGAGCGAATAGTGAAGAAGAGCACGAGCAATAGAAGTGCGTAGATCGAACCGGCGGACCGAAGCGAGAAAGCCTCGCGGTTGCGCTCCCACCACGTTCGTTCATCTGATTCGATATTGCCGAGCATGTCGACCGAGTCGACCATCCCCTTGGGTATGTCTTCGGCGGCTTCGGCAGCTATTTCCATTGTCACAACGTATTTCCAGTCCCTAGGTAACGCGCTTGCACAGCCTGCTGTTCGTAAGCCAGCACAACGTGCGCTGGCTGCAGCAGGGGGCCCAAGGTCGACGACCCGGGCCCCGATGCCGGAGTTACCACTGAGGGACGCAGTCCTCCAGGTTGTCCAACGTCACGACTGGGGTCTCATAGAACTCGAGCCCACGGTCATTGCCATTCACGATGGCGTCGAGCAGCACATCGAGTGCGGTCGCACCCATCGTGCCAGGCTTCTGACAGACGGTCGACGAGAAGGCGCCTTCCTGGATAAGGGCAATACCTTTGGCGTTTCCACCGATGCTGGCAATCTGCACTTCATCACGGCCAGCAGCCTGGATGGCACGCACGCAGCCCGAGGTCATCTCATCGGACATCGAGAAGATGATGTCGATATCGGTGTAGGCCTGCAGCGCGTTCTGGCAGGTTTCTTCGCTGACGACGTTAGAGAAGTCACCGGGACGTGCGTCAAGCAGCGCCCAGTCCGTGCCGAGCTCAGCGAGACGGTCCTCGAATCCACCCTGGCGCAGTGGAACGTTCGCCGCTCCGTTGGTGCCTTGCAGAATAAAGATTTTGGCGGTGCGCCCGAGTTCGGCCTGGATCTTTGCGGCCGCATCGGCTGCTGCTGCACCCATAGAGATGTCATCATTTGTGACGTAGCCGGCGGTGCCGGGGTAGATCGTATTGCGGCCGAATTCCTCGACTGAGCCGATCTGGTTCGCAACGGCAACAACCGGGATCTCGGCTTCGATCAGGCGGTCGACCATCGCTGTTGCCGCACCCGAGTTGACGGGCGAGAACAGCACGCCATCCACGCCAGCGGCGATGAGGTCAGACGTGTTCTCGTCCTGGATCGATGCCTCATCCTGTGCGGTCGCCGTCAGGATTGTGATGTCGACGCCGTACTTTTCTTCCATCTCGGTTTCGGCGCCCTCGATACCAGCGAGCATGCCGGAGAAGAAGGTGCGGGATATGCTCTGCACACTGAAGCCGATCACGATCTGGTCGTTATCATCGGCGTCGCCAGCAGCGTCTGCGCTTGCTTGTGCAGCAGCCGCAGCTTCGCTGGCCTCGGCCTGGGCGGCTTCGAGCTGTGCTTGCAGTTCTTCGATTGCAGCGTCATCGCCGCCGCCCGACGCGGCTTCGAGCTCTGCTTGGAGCTCGGCAATTCGGTCGTCGGCTGCTTCGCTTGTGGCGGCTGCCTCATTTGCCGTAACGAGCTGCTCTTCGAGCTCGGCGATACGGGCGCTTTGATCACTGTCGCTACCACAGGCCGCGGCGGCCAGTGCGAGCACAGCAACCAAGGCCACCGTGCGCAGGACACGTCTACATCTCTTCATTGGTACTTCCCCCTTGTTTAGGCGCCACCCCTCGCGACGCCCTGTATGTCTACATAGCCAGAGAAGCTAAGTCAAGATATGTAGGGAATTTTCTCTAGATATGGCGAGAAAGACCGACTAACCTATATCGCATGAGGTTGTTGTCTCGTAACGCTGCCCGAATTTTGGCCCGCTTTCTCGCGTCACCTCACGCCCCCCTCTACGGCTATGAGATCATGCGCGACTCGAGGATCAAGAGCGGATCGCTCTATCCCGTCTTGGGACGATTCGAACGGCTCGGGTGGATCGCCGGGTCGACCGAAGCTCCGGTTGGCGGCCGTCCACCACGCCGCGTGTACACCGTCGTCGGCGACGCGATTCCCGAGATGAATGTCGCCCTTGATCGTTACTGCGATGCCAAAGGCCTCGCGCCTCACGAGCGGCAGCAACTGGTCAGTCTTTGATGCGCGCTCGCGCAGCGGGGGCCTTCGTCCGTCTCGCCGGGGTGCTCAACCCCGAGCGCCGCAATGAGTTCAGCGCAGAGCTGCATGCCTTGCAGGGTGTCGAACGCATCAGCGGCTTCGACTACGCACTCGGCACCCTTGTCAGTGCTGCTTCTGAACGAGCGGTCGCCGAGATCCGCCGTACGCTCGTTATCGCGTCGGTGTCAAAGACCTACGGCACAACGACGGTGTTGTCCAATGTGACCCTACGAGTGCATCCTGGCGAAGTCGTTGCGCTCATGGGAGCCAACGGCGCAGGCAAAACCACGCTGTTGCGCATGCTTGCTGGCGAAGAGACAGTCCATAGGGGAAAGATCACCTTTGGCAACACGACAGTGGGCGCGGAAGTACCCGCTGCGCTGCGACCACGCGGCGCCTCGAATCTCAGAGGGCGACGGCTGCCCCCCGGACTCGTCGTCATTCGCCCTACCGAAGGCCTGATCGACCACTTCTCAGTCGCCGAAAACATCGCCTTCGGATCGTCTCGTGGCTGGCTCGTCAAGCGAAGTGCTGAACGTGCACAAGCTTGCGCTGCGCTGCAACAAGTTTGGGCCCGGATCGACCCCGATCGACTCGCCCAAGACCTCTCCCCGGCCGAACGCATACAGGTTCTGCTTGCCCGCGAAGCCGCCAACGGCAGCGCCGAGCTCGTCGTTCTCGACGAGCCAACCGCTGCCATGTCGACATCAGAATCCGAGGTCGTCTTCAACAGCATCGCCGCCGCACGGGCCAAGGGCTTGGGCGTCATTCTGGTGAGTCACCGCATCGACCAGATCCTCCGCGTAGCCGACCGCGTCGTGGTACTTGTTGATGGCCGACTGGTTCTGGACGAAGCCGTCTCGAGAACAGGAGCAGGAGAAGTCCTCGAAGCGATCAACGGTGTGGTCGCTGCGTACCGCCGACCGATCGCAGCCGAACCAGCATTATCGAACCGGTAGCAACCGCAAGAAATCGAACACGCCGCGCTAAGGGTCCGTTACTGCAGTAAAGAGCACATTTACTGCGACAACAAACCTCCGGAGGTTGCAGGATCCCTGATTTGGCCTCAACCGCCGCTTAGGGTCAGTGCACGTATTTAGTGCGATAACGGGAGGTTACGTGGCGAGCAAGGCGCCTGCGCCATCCCAGTTACCAGCTTCTTGCAGCGCTTCGATGGCTGCGAAGTCATAGCTTCTGATGATCAGGTCGGCCGACGCCGTGCCGCCACGTGCAGCTCGCACA
>Ga0114952_1002092_pt1 | contig 15911 bp, 13 predicted proteins | sample SidtaG_2_FD_87303 | JGI IMG/M metagenome (GOLD analysis project Ga0114952, IMG submission 87303) | Marine algal microbial communities from Sidmouth, United Kingdom - Sidmouth_Asex2 metaG | ecosystem: Host-associated > Algae > Red algae > Unclassified | place: Sidmouth, United Kingdom | collected...
ATTCGTCGATGGTCATATTATGTGTTTTTACTTCAATACTAGGATTAACAGGAGCTTCATAAGGGGCATCAATTCCTGTAAAGCCCTTAATTTCTCCCTTTCTAGCTTTTTCATACAAGCCTTTCACGTCTCTAGCTTCACAGATTTCTAGAGGGGTATTGATGTATACCTCTATAAAATCATCTGCTCCAATAATATTTTTTGCCATTTGACGAATTTCAAGCGTTGGACTTATAAACGAATTTATAGTTACAACACCACTTTGTAAGTATAGTTTTGCTATTTCTGAAATTCGACGAATATTTTCAGTTCGATCTTCTGGACTAAAACTCAAGTTACTATTGATTCCAGAACGAATGTTATCCCCATCCAAAACTTGAGCAAAGAACCCTTCATTATAGAGCTTTCGTTCTAAATGTTGCGCTATAGTACTTTTCCCTGAGCCAGACAAACCAGTCAACCACAAGGCTTTACTACGTTGTTCTAATCTTTTTTCTCTATCCTTTCGTTGAAGTAGTCGATCGAATATTGGATGGATGTTGTTTCCCATTACTTTTGGATTAAAATAAAGTATTGAATTAGATGTATTTTAGAAGTCGTAAAGATAGAAAAGTATTTAGACTTTTGAAGTCTATTTCTTAGAATTGCAACGAGTTGAGCCTTGATTACTTACCCTAAGTAATTTACTTTAGAGTATACTTCATTAAGACGGTAGGTTTTTATTTTAATATTTCAGGTTTTCTGAGGAACTATTATTAGATAGAAAAGTGTTTCAGGTTATAAAAACAAAAAACCATGAAACGAAGTACTCGTGCCCTCATTGCCAAAGATACTTTAGCTATTTTAGAGAAAGGTAGTTATCAAAATAATTTGAATAAATTGGTTCATTTATCCAAAGTACAAAAAGCTGCTCAACAACAAACTGTTCTATATGAACCACAACAATTATTGGACTTAATTAAAGAGCCTGTCTCTCCGTCTAAGGATAAAAAAACAACATTTGTTGTTAATTCGCTTAGTACCTTAGATTCTGTTCGAGAGCAATATCTTACAGATTCTAATTTAGTTTGTTTAAATTTTGCCTCTGCAAAAAATCCAGGTGGTGGATTTTTAAATGGTAGCCAAGCACAGGAAGAAAGTATTGCTCGAGCAACAGGTTTATACCCTTGCCAATTAAAGGCAGAAAAGTATTATAAAGAAAATAGAACGTTTAGCTCTTGCTTATATACCGACCACATAATCTACAGTCCTAAGGTACCTATTATAAAAGATGAGCAAGGAGATCTATTAGATGCCCTCGTTTTTAGTTCGATTATTACAGCACCAGCTGTAAACGCAGGAGCTGTTCAACGAAACGAGCCGCAAAATGTCAAAAAAATAAATCTTTTCATGCAGCGTAGGATGGATATGGTTTTGGCAATTTGTCAACAAAAGCAATATGAAACACTTATTTTAGGTGCTTGGGGCTGTGGTGTATTTCAGAATGACCCAGCTATTATTGCTAACTTGTTTAAGGAGCTTTTGTTCGGTAAGTATAAGAATCAATTTAAACGAGTTGTCTTTTCCATTTATGCCAAAGAGGAGCGTTTTATTCAACCTTTCAAGGCTGAATTTAGCTAGGATTGAGGATTTGAAAATGCTTATAAGCATTTTCAAATCCTCAACTTCAAATAAATATTTTTTAATTTATACTAATCGTAATAATTTTATCGCCAACTTGTAATTGATGTACAATATCCATCCCTTGCACGACCTTGGCAAATATAGTATAATTATCATCCAAATGCGGGGTTGGAGCATGTGTGATAAAAAACTGTGTACTCTCTGTATCTTTTCCTGCTGAAGCCATGCCTACCCAACCTTCACTGTGGTAACGTACTTTTGAGCTAAACTCAGAAACAACAGTGACATCAAAGCCACTGTAACCATCTCCTCTAGAACAACCTCCTTGCACTACAAAATTAGGCACAACTCTATGAAAAGGTTTGTTATCATAATACTTAGCTTTCGCTAAATGCACAAACTGTGTTACTGTTGCAGGAGCTACTTCTGGATGTAACTTTAAGACTATATTTCCTTTGGTAGTTTGTATAGTAATTTTATGATTATCCTTCAAGACACGAATTAATGGCCAATCAATCTCTGTAGAAGAGTTGGATTTTTTACGAACAGAACCATTCTTATTCCCTTCAAAATGATTAATCGCTTTTTGTAGAATAATATACGTTTCGATGCTTCCTGGCAAAGACAATTTACTTTGTGCTTCTTTCAAAAATTGAAATTCAGGAAAAACAGCTTTAAATTTCAAATCTTCATCCGTCAAAAAATCAGCTACAATTGCTTGCATTGCAGGGTCCCCTTTTTCTATTGCTTTTTTTAACAAGGTATTTATTTCATTGGTCACTCGAATTTTTGAAAGTCCCAACTCTCTATCATAAGTAGGAGATTTTCTCAACAAAGTCAATGCTTCTGTTCCACTTGATCGAATAACTTCTGGAATTATAATACTATCCGCAGAAGGAAAAATTTCACCTGCAATAAAACGATAGTTCCAACTGTGATTTCCCAATGCTTTTAACAAAGCCGCTTTCTCATAAACATTATTAGAAGCCTTGTACAAACTAATAATCTTAGAACTAAAAAAAGCTTTTGTTTTTGATTTGAAATAAGACAAGTTGTGTACTGCTGCTCCTAATAACATGGCTCTTACCTGCCAGTTGGTATATTTATCTCCCAAAGTATAATATTTACCTGCATCTAAATCTGTCCCATTGTGGTATAAATATTCTGCAGCAGTGATATTCACGTGCAAATTCTTATCTTCCAAAGCATTAAAAGCAAGCGTTTTGACAGAGTCATAAGGAAAGAATTTTAAACCTCTTAGTATATTACATTTAACTCTATAATCTTCTTGTTTTGGGTAAATTCGTTCCAACATACCTTGTGCTCTCTTTGTTTTGCTTTTTGCTAATGCAGTAACTAGAGCCATTAAAGTATTGGGATCTTTTTCTTCTGATACATTGTTCATTAATACATTCTCATAACCACTCAAATCTATCCCTTTGGTTCTCGCTAGATAGTTTGCAGCAATGAATCTAGCTTTAGAAGACATCAATGAATTTGCCATAAAGTCATTCATAATCTTAGTTGTTCCTTCTTTATGAACCAAACCTCTCAATGCAAAACGATATAAAGCAGTAGCTTGACCTTCTAACAAAAGACTATCTTGAATTGGATAAGGTCGTGTTACGGAAAGATTCTTAAGATGCTCTTCTGTACCACAACGACCAATTGCTTCTAATATTCCCGACTGGACTAATCTTGAAGAATCTTCTCTAAAGGCTTTAACTAAATAAGTAGCTGCTTTGGTATTGTTAGTTTGTCCTAAAGCATAAGCTGCCGCATAACGAACTTCTTCATAATCATCTTTTAGTAAATCTGCCAAATCTTTGATGGCAGCAGTATCTTGAACAGAACCAAAAGCCATCGCAGCCAAGTAACGATGTGTTGGGTTTGGAACGGTCAAATAAGTTAGTAAAATATCTGTTTTTCGTTCATTTTGATAATTAAAAATAAGCTGAACAACAGGGTCCTCAAGATTTACTTCTATTATTTCTTTGACCTTGTTAGTATCTTGTTTACAAGCTGAAACCAATAAAAATAGGCAAGCAATGGCTGTTATAGTATGTTTCATTTAGATTTTGTAGTTCTGTACGTCATGTTTTTTTATTTGAAAAGCAAAAAAACATGACGTACTATAGTTATAATATAAACCAATTAAGTAAACAAAAGTACTATATCACTTTTGGTTCTCCTTATTTTTGAGGAACAAATTATTGGAGTTATTGATCTGTTCTTTGTAAAGGGAACTATTTGAGGTTAATAAAAAAAACAACTACCCAATAAATAGAGTAGTTGTTTTTTATCTCCTAGTTATGTTTTTCTAGGTTTCTTTTTGGCTGCGGGAAATAAAACATTATTTAAAATAAGTCGATACCCAGCAGATTTCTTATGCAATTCTAAGTCTGTCGGTGGGTCATGCACAAAATGTCTATAATCTTCAGGATCATGTCCCCCATAAAAGCTCCAGAAACCTTTTTGGAATGTTCCGTGAATATAACGTGCTTCATTGGCCGGTTTATTCTCTCCCAAAATAAGAACGTTTGATTTAATTTGATCTTTTCTAAATGCTGTTGTTTGCCCCATAAACCCTTTTACTGTTTTGGTATGTGACTGTGTCAACATAGTTGGAACAGGATCCCATTTCGCAGAGAAATCAAATAATGTAAAGTAATCTACATCATCTTTTACTCGTCGAGAAGGAGATGTTAAAGGAGAAGCATCAATGGTAGAGAATTCATATTTCAAAGGATCTCTTACCAATTTAAAATCCTTAAAAGCAAAGGTATTGTTGTAGTTCAATTTGTCTTGTGCTTGAGGGTCTGGTGCATCTCCATCATACATATAATCGCAGATATCTACCCCATCAGCAGCTAATGTTATGTCATAAGTATCTGTTGCAGAACACATGGCAAACATAAAACCACCTCCCGAAACAAATTCTCGGATTTTTTTAACAACGGCTAATTTAAGTTGAGACACTTTACTGTAACCATGTTTTTCTGCCAAAGCTTCCATACCTCGCACATGATCTTTATACCATTTCTGACTGCTATAGTTAGCAAAGAACTTTCCAAACTGTCCTGTAAAATCTTCATGGTGCAAATGCAACCAATCGTACTCATTAAGTTTACCTTCCAATACTTCGTCATCATACACCAAATCGTAAGGGATTTCGGCATAAGTCAAGACCAGTGTCACCGCATCATCCCAAGGTTGTACTTCTTGTCCCCGTACATTAACAGTAGGGCTATAGACAGCTACTTTAGGAGCTACTTCCAACTTCATTGCTTCCATATTGACCTGTGGGTCATTAATTTCAGCCAAGATGCTATTAAATGTCGCTGTTGGAATTACTTTGAAAGAAACACCTCTGCGCATGCATTCTTTTTTGAATACGTCGTTGTACTGAAAAGCAAAACTTCCTCCTTGATAGTTGAGCAGCCAATAAGCCTCCTGTTTGGCGGAGAGCACTTGATACGTAATCCCATAAGCTTTCATGTGATTCGTCTGCCCCTCGTCCATTGGGATTAAGATATACCCTTGACCGAGTACACCTCCTGCCCCTGCTAACAATGCAAGAAAAAAGAAAATATGTTTAAGCATATAGTACTATTTTCATGATAAAAATACAAACCTATAATTTTTTGTGCTATTTTACTCTTCTTAACACTAGAAAAAAGAGCACTCTTCAAATTCATTTATACAATGACCATAATTAAGCCAAAAAATTATATTTTTAAGTCCATTTGAAATAAAATGTCCCTTTTGTATGGATACAAAGTAGTGCATTAAATCCATAAAAGTAATTTCTTAACAGAAATTAACACAGAATGTTATTTATTTGATAACATTAAATTTATTGACTGAACTATTTTAACAATTATAGTAAACAACCAAATAAACACTATAAAACAAGTCTTGTAAAGCAATAATATTTTGCCCAAAAACGAGCAAAGAAGCTACATAGATTAAAAAAAATAGCAAAAACTTTGGTTATGCAATTGTAAATATTCATCTTTGCCACTGATTATAAAACAAATTACCGAAAGGTTTTTTTATTGATTATTCAAAATAATACAAGTTATGTCAACTATAACTGAACGCGTAACCAAAATTATCGCAGACAAACTAGTTATCGATGCATCTGAAGTAACTGCAGAAGCAAATTTTAAGCAAGATTTAGGTGCTGATTCAATTGACTTAGTAGAATTGATAATGGAGTTCGAAAGAGAATTTGAACTTTCTATCCCTGACGAAAAAGCAGAAGAAATCCAAACTGTGGGTAATGCCATAGAGTTCTTGGAAGAAGCTATAAATAGCTAGTAAAAAAGAGCTTATGTATAAGCGTTGAAGCAAAATGCTTCAACGCTTGTTCTTTTTTATAGACTAGGCTCTATTTATTTCTTCTATCAATTGATTTTGTATCAACACAAGATCAATTGATACAAGCTTTTAGCTAGCTTTCAAACAGTTAGCTCTTTTTAATGAAAGATATTATCTGTTTAACATATCAATCCCAAAAAAACTATGCAAAACAGAAGAGTAGTTGTTACAGGGTTAGGTGCTTTGACACCTATTGGTAACACAGTTGAAGCGTTTTGGTCTGCTTTACTAGAAGGCAAATCTGGTGCAGGACCAATCACAAATTTTGATGCGTCAAAATTTAAGACACAATTTGCTTGTGAAATCAAAGATTTTAATGTAACAGAAGTCTTAGGCGATCGTCGTCTAGAGAGAAGAACTGACAAATTCGTTCAATATGCATTAGCGGCTAGTGATGAAGCGGTTAGAGATGCTGGACTAGATACAGCTAGTGAAGAAATCAAAGACGAAATTGGTGTTCTATGGTCTTCTGGTATTGGAGGTCTAGAATCGTTACAAAAGGAAATTGAAAATTTTAAAGATGGAGACGGTACACCTCGTTTTTCTCCCTTATTAGTACCAAAAATGATTGTAGATGCTGCTGCTGGCAACATCTCTATTCGTCATAAATTCAAAGGCATCACTGCTGCTGTTGTTACAGCTTGTGCTTCGGCAACTCATGCTTCTAGTATCGCTTTTGATTTGATTCGTATTGGTCGTGCCGATGTTATATTGGTAGGTGGCTCTGAAGCTTCTGTAACAGAAGTTGGAGTTGGTGCTTTTGGTGCCTTAAAAGCCTTGTCAAAACGAAACGAAGATCCGACTCGTGCCTCTAGACCTTATGACAAAAACCGTGATGGTTTTGTTTTGGGAGAAGGAGCAGGTGCAATCGTTTTGGAAGAATATGAGCATGCAAAAAAACGTGGTGCAACTATTTATGCAGAACTTGTTGGTACTGCAATGACATCAGATGCTTATCATATTACAGCTCCAGATCCAGAAGGTGCGGGCGCTGCAAAAGTGATGCAAAGAGCATTAGATTGTGCAGGTTTAACCTCTAAAGACATTGATTACATCAATACACATGGTACTTCTACTCCTTTGGGAGATGTTATGGAAATTACTGCCATAGAGAAAGTGTTTGGAGAAGATGCTTTCAACCTAAACATTAGTTCTACCAAATCAATGACAGGACATTTGTTGGGTGCTGCTGGTGCGATTGAATCTGTAATTTGTGTCAAATCTATTTGTGATAGTATTGTTCCTGCAACAACCAATCACGAAGAAACAGATCCTGCAATCAACCCTAAGTTGAATCTTACTCCAAATAAACCTCAAAAGCGTGAAGTGCGTGCTGCACTAAGCAATAGCTTTGGTTTTGGTGGACATAATTCGACAATCATTTTCAAAAAATTTGAAGAATAATTTTATTCTTACTATATTCACAGAGTATTAAGGGATAGTGCATTAATAATAGAGTGTATTATCCCTTTCTATTTCATGTTAAGACTAAATAGAAACAAAAGCAAATACTTTAACAAGAGTGCTTTTATTCTTCTACTTATCAAGATATTATATCTTTCAAGAAATAGTATCTAAAGGTAAAAATCGCTTAACAAACTTCCCTTGTTATTAACCAAAACAACACAAATACCCAAATACATTTAAACCTAACCCCCTTAGATAGATTCAGAAGAAAGAACTAAAAACTGTTGGGCGAGGGTTTTATAAATAATACGTTGTGGTAAGAAAAATTTTTAATTTAACTTTATCTACGGATAAAGCTTTTGTAAAAGAGTTGCGGAAAATATTGGGTTTTACACCTAAACATGTACATTTCTACAAACGTGCTTTTACACACAAATCTTTAACATCGAGGGAAGAAAACACGAAGGTTCGTTATCCTAGTAATAATGAACGGTTGGAGTTTTTAGGGGATGCCATACTTGATTCTGTCACAGCAGAATATCTATTTCGAAAATATCCTACCCAAGACGAAGGGTTCTTGACACAGATGCGCTCTAAAATGGTCAATAGAAAAGCCCTTAATAAAATTGCAGAACACATGGAATTGGATATCTTTTTGCGCCAATTAGGAGCAACAAGAATTAGCCAAACTATGATGGGAAATACCTTTGAAGCTTTTGTAGGGGCAGTTTATTTAGATGTAGGATATCGTCAGACAAAATCATTTATTATTAATAAAATGCTACGTCAATACCTTGATGTTCACGAACTAGAAAATATTAATACTAATTACAAAAGTCAATTGCTCGAATACAGCCAAAAAAATCAAAAAACCATCTCTTATGATGTCTTGGATCACTATAGAACCAAAAACAATCGAGAACGGTTTAAAATTGCGGTCTTATTAGATGGAAAATCCTTGGCAACAGCAGAAGACTATAGTAAAAAAAGCGCTGAACAGAGAGCCTCTGAAAAAGCCCTTATCCAAATGGGGGTTTTGAAGAAAGAGGATAAAAAAAAGTAATTTTTTACTAAACAATTGTTAAGAGAACAACTATACAGATAATTATCCTGTTGAAGTGAGAAAGCAAAATAGCTTTACTCACTTTCTTATTTTTAGAAGTTGCTTAAGAAATACATCCGTTATGAAGAAATTAAAAGAATTACTACTCATCCCTCTTATTATGTTTTTGGTTTGGGGAGCCATCAAAATATATAGAATTCCAGGGCAAAGCCAAGGTTCTATGGCTCCTAACTTTGTTGGTTACCTACCCGATGGGGATTTACTCCGTCTGTCTGATTTCAAAGGTCAATTGGTTTTGTTAGATTTTTGGGGAAGTTGGTGTGGTCCTTGTCGTCAACACAATCAAAAATTAGTGCCCATTTATAAAAAATATCAAGGTATTAAATTTCAAGATGAAAGTAGTTTCACTGTACTTTCGGTAGGTATTGAAACCAACAAGAAGCGTTGGTTAGCCGCTATAAAAAAAGATAATTTAGAATGGCCCAACCATGTTTCTGATATCAAACGTTTGGAAGATCATGTTGCATTAGCTTATGGAATCAAGGAAATTCCAAACACATTTTTGATTGATGGTACAGGAAAAATTATTGGTGTTAATTTATCTATAGAAAAACTAGACGAAATATTGGCAAAGCGAAGTCAAAAATAAGACGATTTTACGCTCGTAAATCGTGTTTTCTGACAAATTGTCTTTATTTTTGCGCTGGCAAACATTTTGACTAGCCAAAAGTAGCTCATTTTTTCAAAATGAGTACAATCATTTTATTTTCTAAAATTAGAAGATTTTAATTATCATAAATGAATAAGAAAGAAATTCCTGTTGACGGTCCTGAAAACGAAGAAAATGTAGACCAGGTGACAACAGAAGAAACAAACAATACAACAGAGGAAAATACAGTTGAAGAAACAGTATCTGAGAATGATTTAGATGCAACAACAGAAGAAACTGTAAAAAAAGAAGAAAGCAAACTTTCTGAAAAAGAGCGTCTAGAAAAAGAGTTAGGAGAAGTAAAAGATAAATACTTGCGTATTTTTGCTGAGTTTGATAACTATAGAAAAAGAACCATCAAGGAACGTCAAGAAATTATCAAATTAGCAGCTAAAGATTCTTTAGGAGCTATGTTGCCTGCTGTAGATGACTTTAGTAGAGCGATTCGTTTGGCGAATGACAGTGAAGAAAAAATTCCAGAAGGAATTATCTTGATTTATAACAAATTGTTCAAAGCTTTGGAACAGCAAGGTATTAAAGAAATGGAAACTACGGGGCAAGATTTTGATCCTGAGTTACACGAAGCTTTAACAAAAATACCTGCACCTTCAGAAGAGCTAAAAGGTAAAATTATTGATACTATCGAGAAAGGTTATTATCTAAATGATAAAATCATTCGTTACGCAAAAGTTGTTGTTGGCGAGTAAATTACTTTGTTGTAATACTTCGTGGATTTTTTATCAAAAAAATAAAAATCCACGAAGTATTAATATCTAAACTCCCTATCTAATTGGCAAGAGTTAGGTTATAATGCTTTGTATCTTCTATTATAGGTGCAAAGCACTTGAACTTTTAATTAAAATAAAATGGCAGAAAAAAGAGATTATTACGATATTCTAGGTGTTAGCAAAGGTGCTTCTAAGGACGAGTTGAAAAAGTCTTACCGAAAAGTAGCTCTAAAATACCATCCAGATAGAAATCCTGACGATAAAGCGGCAGAAGCTAAATTTAAGGAAGCAGCAGAAGCCTACGAAGTGCTTTCTGATGACCAAAAACGTGCTCGATATGATCAATATGGTCATGCAGGTATGAACAGCCAAGCTGGTGGTGGTCACGGAGGATTTGGTAATATGGAGGATATCTTCTCTCAATTTAGTGATATTTTTGGTGGCGGCTTTAGCAATAGAGGCGGTGGCGGTAGACAACAGCAACAACGTGGTCAACGTGGTTCTAACTTGCGTATCAAGGTAAGTTTGACCTTGGAAGAGATCAACGAAGGAGCAACTAAGAAAATTAAAGTAAAAAAATACGTTGGTTGTAAAACTTGTGCAGGCTCTGGTGCGAAAGACAAGAATTCTGTAAAAACTTGTCACACCTGTAATGGGTCTGGGTATGTTCGTCGTGTTCAACAGACCTTCTTGGGGCAAATGCAAACTACTGCAGCTTGTCCTACTTGTAATGGCTCTGGTGAGATGATTACCAACAAATGTGGCTCGTGTAAAGGAGAAGGTCGTGTGTATGGTGAAGAGATGATCAATTTAGAAATTCCTGCGGGTGTCAGTGAAGGGATGCAATTGTCTATGAATGGCAAGGGTAACTCTGGTGTAAATGGCGGTGGTCCTGGTGATTTATTAATTAACATCAAAGAAAAGGAGCACGAACATTTTACTAGAGATGGTAATAATGTCTTGTATGAGTTGGATGTCAACTTTGCAGATGCTGCCCTAGGAACTAGTATGGAAGTGCCTACTTTAACAGGTAAAGTCAAAATTACGCTTCCTCAAGGAACACCTTCTGGCAAAATTTTCCGCTTGCGTGGCAAAGGATTGCCTTCTATCCAAAGTTATGGAAAAGGTGACCAGTTGATTCATGTCAATATTTGGGTACCTACATCATTTACAGCGGAAGAGAAAAAGGCTTTGGAGGTAATTCGTAAAGGAAAAAGTTTCCAACCTAGCGATGCTGAAAAACGTGAACGTAAGGGACTTTTTGATAAAATGAGAGACTTCTTTGGTGGATAGTTTAATAAACTATCTTTCTGAAAAGCTTCTAGTACAAAACTAGAAGCTTTTTTTTTGCCCAAAATCCAATAATATTGACATTCAAAAGTTTATCTTGTAACTATTTAGCTCCTAAAACAAGGTTCATTATACATTTAAAATTATTCCAATCCAATGGCACTATCTATCAAAGAACTAGAAAATCTATCTAATTTATTTTTAAGTAAAGATGATAGTAATACTCAACTTGCTTTTGAGATCATGAAACCTCATGGATTCGTACAAGAATTAGTTACTGAGATTTTTGTAGTCTTCAAATTAACTAGAAACAAAGAGCTCAAAGAATATGCAACTCAATTGTTAGAAACACATGGTTCTCATTCTATAAAATTGGCCATGGCTCGAAAACTTGAATTTAGAACAGAAAAGACTATAAAGAAAAATATTTCCCTTTATGTTAATACGAGCAATCAAGAATTGAATGGGTTAAAATTTGCCCAAGCACTCTACAATAAATACGACTTAGGCTTTGCTTATTTAATGAAAGAAGGTAGTTCAAAAGAAATTAAATCTATTCTTGAACAGCATATTAATGGCAGCTCATTCAAACTCAATCAGAAGGGTTTGACAACAATGCCTAAAGAGTTTTTTGAATTTACCGATTTAGAAGACATTGATTTATCTTCCAATAAAATTTCGACTATAAGTACTAAATTTAAAGTGTTCAAGAAACTCCGAAAACTAAATGTTAGTAATAACTGTGTCAAAAAAATACACGACTCACTCTGCTCTTTGGAACATTTAGAAGAGCTTAATTTGAAAAATAACTTGGTCGAAATTTTTCCTAATGTCATTGGAAAATTCAAAAATTTACGTCGTTTGTATATCCAAAATATGCTTAATATTAGTGGCTTGGTAAGAGGGGTACAAGTTCCTGATAATTTCTTTAACCTTCGGCTTAATCACTTAATCATATCTTCTGATTTAATCAATGGCTCCAAGCATGGTTATGAAGGGTTGCCTTATATTTCTACCTTAGAAAAACAAGATAGTTATATTGATTTAACTCCATTGGCAATGGCTAAACAAGCATTTGAAAGTGGTCAAAAATCTGCGGTTTATTATTTACTTTTTCATGCAGAGCCAGCTTATCGAAAACAAGTTTTAGCCAAATTTTATGATGCAACAACTAAAAGCATGAATCTCTCCGATATGTATATCAAATTTCTTCCCAAGGAGTTATTAGAGTTCGATATTCAGATCCTAAATCTAAAAGATTCAAAATTTGGTTACAACTTTTCTTTGGTAGGTTCGGCAGATGAAGGTCTTGAAATTATTGGTCAATTAAAAAATTTAGAAGAATTGTATTTAGATAAAAATGGTCTTAACCAAATTCCTATTGCTATTTTTAATTGTACTAATTTACGTAAACTCTCTATGGCTGACAACCGTATAGATCTACTACAACCAGAGATCAAAAATTTACAACAACTTGAGTACTTAAATTTAAATTCGCATTCTTGGGATCCAATTAATTTCCCAAATGAAATAAAAGAACTCAAACAGCTCAAAACACTAAAAATAAATAGCTTAAGCCACAAGACTGATGAAGTCAAAGAACAATATATTCAACGTTTAGCTGAATTATTTGGAGATCGGGTGGCATTAAATCACTATGGTTCAAACTAATATATTCTTTTTCAAAGTAGCATTTGTAAATGCTTCATTATATAAAAGAACAAACTTCAGTAGGAAGTTTGTTCTTTTTATTCTACTAGGCTTCTATGTTTTCAGCAACAGCTTTGTAAACTTCCAACGTTTCGTCTTGAGATAAAGTAGTATTTTGAGGCACTGCATAAACATGGTGCCATAGCCCCCAAAATCTACCATTAAATACAGTTACCTTATCATTATGACCTTCTTTGTAGTATGATACAGGAGAAACCGTATCTTTAGGATAGAGTTTCAACTCATTTGAGCTCTCATATCTAACATTTTCTAGCCTTGCTGTATTTCCATTAACTGTGCGAATATAGGTACAATCATTTCCATTAGCTTGTTCACTCTTCATGATAATTTCAAGTGTTATATCAAGATCAATGATGAGCTTCGCTTTAGCTGTAAATTTAATATGTAAAGGCTCTACAATTTCCCACTTCGCTTCTCCTATTTCACCTGCAAAGGTGGAGAGTTTTGAAGTCGTATTTGTCTTAATGTTGTCTTGCAAAAAATTCTTTAAATTTGCCATTTGTTTTGTTTTAATGGTTGAGATGAAATTAGTTTTAATTTGTAGTTCTATATTGTTGGGAACAATAGAGCTACTACTTACTTTATGAATTATGAGCTGTAATAAGCACAAGGTTTTAAATAAAAAAAAACCAAAACTACGAAGTTCTATGAAGCCCGATGTAACTGATTAACACAGGTTAACTAATCCACGGAGTCTATTATTTAGTTATGTTTTAATAATGCACTCATTTTTTTTACAGCAATTTTAAGTTGATCTAGTTCTGCTTGTTGTTGTTCTATGGTAACTTGTTGTTCTTTAACCGCATTAATTAGAGCATAGGTAAACTTGTTAGGGTCAACTTCTAAAAAATGCTCCTCTATTTGATCTGTTTTATTTTCTAGCTGTACGGAACGAACCATGTCAGGAGCTATTTTTTGTAAATCTTGAGCGATGACTCCTTGAAATACTCTATTAGAAACCCCTTCATCTACTCCCCATATTCTTGTTAATTCATCATTATAACTAAAACTAACCGGTCTTACTTGTTTGATAAATTCCAAACCTTCTTTGTAGGGTACAATATCTTTCTTTAGTCGAGCATCTGAGAAAACGGCCCAAGTACCACCACCTGGCTTGTTTGCGGTTCCATTAACAGATAGTTTAGCAGTTGGTACTCCAGTTCCTATTCCTACATTTCCTCCATGTTTGATGCGCATTGCTTCGACTGTTGGATCATCTACGTCTTGTGCACAACTAAACACCCCTGGATCTAACAAAAAGACAAGATCTGTAACTCTTGCATCTGAACATCCTGGTGATGGCACGAAATCAGTCATAATTTTAGCTCCAACTTTATCACCATTCCAATAGGATCTCCAACTATTAAATTTGATACCAAAGTTGCCATTTCCAACTGCACTAATAGGATCAAGATGAGGATTATCACCCAACATTATATTTCCTTTGACGAAAAGCTTGGCATCTGAAGAAGCATCAAAATCATTTTCAACAACTCCATTAAATCCATCCGTTCTATTAAACCCAATTACAACTTGTCCTTCGTGGTAAATTCGGTCTGTTACATCATTTGAAGGATTACTAGAAACAAAGTCCCTCCACGTACTGTTATCAGACATAGAAACCCATTGAGTACCTTGCCAATAATAAAACCCAGGTATAACATTATTAGGAGCAGTGCCCGCTGTTGCGGTATTATAAATTAATTCACTGACAGTTGGGGCTGTTAAGGGAGTAGATACATTCAATCCTACTAGAGCAATTCGGGGAATCAAAATACCTTCATCCACAGCTGAAACTTCTAATTTAGCGGTTGGGCTATTGGTTCCAATCCCCATTGAACCATTATTCTTAAACCAAAATTGATTTTGTCCTCCACTAGGTGTGTAATGTGTAAAATAAGTGTCTCCATCTGAATTGTGATTGAGGTGCAAATCTCTAGAAGTTCCATTATTGGCAGACATAACCATCGTAGAAAGCCCTACTGTATTATTCGTTCTTAAAGAAAGGGTAGCTCTAACTTGAGAACTGATTTCGAGTATATTTGTACCTAAAGAAGCACCTCCTTGCCCTATTGTACCAGCTCCAGGGTTCACAGTTCCAATTCCAACATTACCTTGTGTATAAATATTGTTTGTAATGTTATTGGGAGCTGTCATTCCTCCTACCTCATACCAGTCATGGTCTTCTTCACCTTCTAATGATTTCCAAATAGCTCCATCCCAATAATAATACCCTGGCATAACATCTGCAACGGTTGCCGTATTGTAAACTAGTAAGGATATAACATTCCCATTTGTGATTGTTGTCGCGTCTAGTGTACTCGTCAGTGCAACTCTAGGTGCAAGTAAACCTTTATTAGTAGCATTAACATCTAACATAGCAGATCCATTGGGAACCGTTCCAATACCTACCCCTTGACCATAGGAGAAGTAAACTATTGGTAGACATAAAATAGTTATTAAAATAGTTTTCATAATTAAAAGGGATGAAATTTGTTTTTTAATACCCTATATAAAGCTTCGTATATAGGGGCTAATTCTTACGCTATTTGGGAATGATCACCCCATACAATTTGCAAGTAAACTATATAGGGTGATTTTATGTATTTAGTTTACTTGAAACTGTCCTTGCGTTTGGTGCTGATTTTCTTTATCAATCAATTGATAAAAATAAACGCCTTGTCCTAAGTTAGCAGGCAATACCCATTGGTATTGAGCATCTTGTACATTGCTTAGAACTTCTTGAAAGACCACTCTCCCATTCACATCTACAATCGTCAGATTAGCTGAACCTATATTTTGGTTGGTTTGAATGGTTAAAGTTTGCTGCTGTGGTACAGGATTTGGAAAACAAATACTAGGGCTTGTTACTTGGATATCAGTGATCGCTAATACCGCATCTATTGCTTTTGGTCTATAATATAAATTGATGCCTGTTCCTCCATCATCTAGCATGCCTAATATATTTGCTCCATAA
>Ga0114952_1002093_pt1 | contig 15905 bp, 14 predicted proteins | sample SidtaG_2_FD_87303 | JGI IMG/M metagenome (GOLD analysis project Ga0114952, IMG submission 87303) | Marine algal microbial communities from Sidmouth, United Kingdom - Sidmouth_Asex2 metaG | ecosystem: Host-associated > Algae > Red algae > Unclassified | place: Sidmouth, United Kingdom | collected...
AAAGCTAGAACAAAGTCGTTTTCTAGGGTAACGGTCCCTTCTGGTGTATCTAATATAATTCCGCTTTGGCGTACCTCTTTCAATTTGGAATTGTAAAAGACTTTTATACTGCCTTCTTCAATTCTATTAATGATATCAGGCCTAACCCAATATTTTACCCGAGGCCCAACTTCACTACCCCTTATAATTAAGGTGACCTCTGCACCTTTTCGGTAACACTCCAAAGCAGCATCAATAGCAGAATTACTTGCGCCTACTACTGCCAGTTTCTGATTGGCATAAAAATGAGGGTCGTCATAATAATGGGCAATTTTAGGAAGATCTTCTCCTGGAATTTTCAGTTTATTAGGTAGGTCATAAAAACCGGTAGATACAATTACTTTGTCTGCCGTATAATTACCCTTTGAAGACACAATGGAAAAACCATTTTCGATTTTGTCAACCTTATTTACTTTTTCAAAAAGTTTAATGTTCAGTTTATTTGAAGTAACGATTCTTCGGTAATATTCTAGAGCCTCGTTTCTTTTTGGTTTTGCCTCGGTGCTTATAAAGGGGATATCATCAATTTCCAATTTTTCGGAAGATGAAAAAAATTGCATGTTCTGTGGGTAGTTGAACAGTGAATTTACTATGGGTCCTTTTTCCAGGATCACGTAACTCAATCCTTTTTTTTGGGCTTCTAGGCCACATGCTATACCTATTGGTCCACCGCCAATAATTACAACTCGAAAATGCTCCATCTGTCTGTAGATTTTTTGAGTTCCTCAATGGTTTTTGTTGGGTCTTCGGTCTTAAAAATAAAACTACCCGCCACAAGAATATCGGCTCCGGCTTTTATCAGGGCTTTGGCATTTTTTGCATTTACGCCACCATCTACTTCAATTAAAGCGGAAGAGTCAGACTCTTTGATAAGTTCTTTAACGTTGTGAACTTTTTCATATGTATTCTCTATAAAGCTTTGTCCTCCAAATCCAGGATTGACACTCATGATAAGAACAAGGTCCAGATCTTTTATAACATTTTTGAGCAAGTTTACATTTGTGTGCGGGTTCAAGGCCACGCCAGCTTTCATACCTTCTGCTTTAATGGCCTGAATGGTACGGTGTAAATGAGTACAAGCTTCATAGTGAACCGTAAGGTATGTTGCACCTAACTCCGCGAAAGTTTTGATATAGCGGTCAGGATCTACAATCATCAAATGCACATCTAAGGGCTTTGTTGCATGTTGGGCAATAGTCTTTACCACAGGCATTCCATAGGATATGTTCGGAACAAAAACGCCATCCATTATGTCAATATGGTGCCAATCAGCATTGCTGTTATTTACCATTTCGATATCACGCTGTAGGTTACCAAAGTCGGCAGCTAGAAGAGATGGTGCAATTTTTGTTTTACTCATGTTATTTCTGTTAAAAAGAATTTATACAAAAGTAATGAATTGTGCTTTTATGGGATAACAGTTACCAGTGAAAGAGTGCAGGATCCGAGGTTCTAGTTATTAAGAAGATATAAATCAATTTCCTTTAAATAGGTTTGTTTTTCATTAGGTGACAACCAACTAGCTTTAAAGCCGTTTTTTGCCAATTCTGCAATTTGCGATTTAGAAAGATTTAAGGCTTTGGTTATGCCCCAAAAATTCTCGTTCATATAACCCCCAAAATAAGCAGGATCATCAGAGTTTATTGTAACCAGTAGATGGTGTTCCATCATTTTCAACAACGGATATTCTTTTAAATCTTTAATTACCTTAAGTTCAAGATTGGATAGCGGGCATAAAGTAAGTGGCATTTGTTCTTTAGCCAATCTTTTTACTAAATCAATATCATCAAGGCAGCGGTTGCCATGGTCAATACGGCCAACTTTAAGTAAATCCAAGGCCTCCCGAATATATTCAGAAGGCCCCTCTTCCCCAGCATGGGCTACGGTCAAAAAACCTTCATCTAAGGCTTTTTTAAATACGTTTTTAAATTTTGATGGGGGATTACCTAATTCTGAAGAATCTAGTCCTACCGCTATAATTTTGTCCTTATAAGGCAAAGCTTGTTCTAATGTCTTGAACGCAGATGCCTCGTCTAAATGTCTTAAAAAGCTCATGATTAATTTAAAACTAATACCTAGCTGCTTTTGGCCATCTTCTAGAGCTTTGTAGATTCCGTTCAGCACATATTCAAAGGAAACATTACGGTCCGTATGCGTCTGTGGGTCAAAGAATATTTCTACATGCTTTACATTTTCCTCGTGCACTTTTGTTAAATATGCCCAAGTGAGGTCATAAAAGTCTTGTTCTTCAATGAGAACAGAAGCACCGGCATAGTAAATGTCTAAAAACTCTTGAAGGTTATTGAAACTGTAAGCTCTTTTTAATTCCTCAACATCTGCATATTTAATTTCAAGGTTGTTCCTTTTTGCAATTTTGAACATAAGTTCAGGCTCAAACGTACCTTCAATATGTAAATGGAGCTCAGTTTTTGGCAAACCTTGGATAAAGGACAGCATTTCAGAATCTTTCATAACACAAATACTTTAATTTTTTTGAATACCAATGAGATACTTCAAGTTAGTGGTTTCTTGATTAACACTAACTATGATAATACTTAAAGTTGATTAATAATAGTCGTGGTGGGTGGAAATAACTTTCTCTATTATTGAATGCTCTTTAGACCTTCATACACTGCGATGCCTACTGCATTGGCCAGATTTAAGCTCCTGATATGTTCACTGTAAAGTGGAATTTTATATAAACGGTCTTTATAAGAGGATACTAGGGTAGAGGGTAAGCCAACGGATTCCTTGCCAAAAACAAGAAACTGACCGTCTTCAAAAGGAATGGACCAATGATCTTTAGTTCCATGACTTGAAAACAATACTAGATTTTTGTTTCCATGCTGAGATAAAAAGTCTTCTAGATTCTCATAAATGTGAAGGTCTAGATGTTGCCAGTAATCAAGACCGGCACGTTTTACGCGTTTGTCATTTAATTCAAAACCAAAAGGTTTTACAAGGTGTAGAGTAGAACCTGATCCAAGTGCCAATCTGCCAATATTTCCGGTATTGTTGGGAATTTCTGGTTCTACAAGTACAATATTAAAGGGCATACCGCTGATTATTTTTTATGAAAAGATCTCAAATATAACTGTTCTACCTTGGTTCTGGCCCATGGCGTGCGTCTCAGAAATTTGAGCGAGGACTTTATTGTTGGGTTGCTTTTAAAACAATTTATATTAATACGGTCTGCTAATTCTTCCCAAGTATATTTTTCTGTCAGTTTTTCTAAGATGTCTGTCAGTTTTACACCGTGAAGCGGATTGTTAGGTTGGTTGTTGGGTGTATTGTTCTCAGATTCCATAAGAGTGTTCAGCGTTTAATCTAAATTTTTTGTTACCAGCAATATACTTAAGAATAGGTTCTTTTTATTGATTTCCGAAAATATTATAAATGAAAAAACTCCGGTAATCAGCCGGAGTTTATTCATCAATCAAAAAACGAACAGTCATGATAAACTGTTGTTGCTTTTAAAATTACAATTTATATGCCAAATTTCCAATTTAAGGAATATTTAACGTGTAATTTTCGAGGTGTTTTAACCTAAATAGGTTTTAAGAATTTTACTTCTAGAAGTATGTTTTAGCCTTCTAATAGCTTTTTCCTTGATTTGGCGTACTCTTTCTCTGGTAAGATCAAAGGTTTCACCAATTTCTTCAAGAGTCATTGAGTGTTGCTCAGCAAGACCAAAATACAAACGAATAACATCCGCTTCTCTGGGAGTTAAAGTTTCTAATGCACGTTCAATTTCAGTACGTAAAGACTCGTGCAATAATTCTCTGTCCGGGTTTGGAGACTCACCACTACGAAGTACATCATATAGGTTGGAATCCTCACCATCGATCAACGGAGCATCCATAGATACGTGACGACCGGAGTTTTTGAGCGACTGCTTCACATCAGCAACCGTCATGTCCAATTCTTTTGCAATTTCTTCTGGAGAAGGCATACGCTCGTGTGCCTGCTCAAGAAAAGCAAAGGTCTTATTAATCTTGTTGATCGAACCAATTTTATTCAATGGCAAACGTACAATACGAGATTGTTCAGCCAGAGCTTGTAAAATAGATTGACGAATCCACCAAACGGCATAAGAAATAAACTTAAATCCTCTTGTTTCATCAAAACGTTGTGCGGCCTTAATAAGACCAAGGTTACCCTCGTTAATCAAATCGGGTAAAGTAAGTCCCTGGTTTTGGTACTGCTTGGCAACTGATACAACGAATCGAAGATTGGCCTTTGTGAGTTTTTCAAGAGCGACCTGATCGCCTGCCTTGATGCGTTGTGCCAATTCTACTTCTTCATCTGCCGTAATCAAGTCTACTTTGCCTATTTCTTGCAAGTACTTGTCCAAAGATGCGGTCTCCCTATTGGTGACCTGTTTTGTAATTTTAAGCTGTCTCATGTAAATAAATTAGGTTCAGTTTGCATAGACTGCATATACTTATACGCAAAAAAGCCAGAAATGTTACAAACGGAGGTAAAAAACTTTATTTTTTAGATGAGTCGCACAAAAAAGCCTCAACTTAACAAGTTGAGGCTTAAAATATGTGTTAAATTTTAGAGTGTTTAGTCTCTTCTTGGTTTACGATCACGATTATCTCTACCGCCTCGTCTATCATCTCTACCACGACCACGATCCTTATCATTACGTGGAGGTCTTTCTACAAAACCTTCTGGTTTAGGTAATAATGCCTTTCTAGAGACCTTTTCCTTACGGGTTCTAGGGTCAGTACCTAAATACTTGACATCAAAGACATCGCCCATGTTTACCACATCGGATACATTTTCAGTTCTTTCCCAAGCCAATTCGGATACATGTAACAACACTTCGTTGCCAGGAGCATCTTGGTATTCTACAACAGCACCAAAGTCTAGCATTTTAATTACTTTAACTTCGTAAGCACTGCCTACTTCAGGTTTGAATAGAAGAGAATCTATTTTTGCCATAACAGCATCAATACCTTTACTACCTACGCCTAAAATTTCTACGATACCTTCTTCAGTAACCGGGTCTTCGTTTATAACGATAGTAGTCTCAGTTTCTTTTTGCATCTCTTGAATCACTTTTCCTCCTGGTCCGATCAACGCTCCAATGAATTCATTAGGAATACGTCTTGTAACCATTGTAGGTGCATGATCCTTAACTTCTGCTGCTGGAGCAGAAATAGTATCGGTTAATTTAGATAAGATGTGCAAACGACCATCTCTAGCTTGTTGCAATGCGTTAACTAGAATTTCATAAGACAGACCTTTTACTTTAATATCCATCTGGCAAGCAGTAATACCATCTGCGGTACCGGTAACTTTAAAGTCCATATCACCCAAGTGATCTTCATCACCTAAGATGTCAGAAAGAACGGCGTATTTACCTGAATCAGCATCAGAGATCAACCCCATTGCGATACCAGAAACCGGTTTTTTCAATTGAACACCGGCATCCATCATTGCCATTGTACCGGCGCAAACGGTTGCCATAGAAGAAGAACCGTTAGATTCTAATACTTCCGAAACCACACGAACGGTATAAGGACAATCTGCAGGAATCATTCCTTTTAATGCGCGTTGTGCCAAGTTACCATGACCAACTTCTCTACGGGAAGTTCCACGAATAGGTCTTGCTTCACCTGTTGAGAAAGGGGGGAAGTTATAATGTAAATAGAAGTTTTCTTCACCTTCGTAGGATGGCATGTCAATTTTATTTGCATCTCTGGATGTTCCTAATGTTACGGTAGCCAAAGCCTGAGTTTCCCCACGGGTAAATATTGCAGAACCATGTGTAGATGGTAAATAATCAACCTCGCACCAGATAGGTCTGATTTCAGTAGTCTTACGACCATCTAAACGCAAACCTTCGTTCAAAGTTAAATCTCTAACAGCCGCTTTTTCTGCCTTACTGTAGTATTTGGAAATTAAGCTGCCAAAATCCGCTTGCTCCTCTTCTGAGAAAGTAGCCTTGATTTCTTCCTTGATTTCACCAAATGCCGCACTACGCTCATGTTTTGCAGAACCTGCTTGTGCTACAGCGTAGACTTTGTCATACGCCATATCGTGAATTTTCTTGGCTAGATCAGCATCTTCTCGCTCTGGCTCGTATTCACGAACTTCTTTTTTGCCAAAAGCCTTTGCTAAAGCTTCTTGGGCAGCACATTGTACCTTAATAGCTTCATGGGCAAATTTAATGGCTTCGGTCATTTCTTCTTCAGAAATCTCATCCATTTCACCTTCAACCATCATAACGGAATCAGCAGAGGCACCGATCATCATATCAATGTCGGATTCTGCCAACTGAGCTCTTGTTGGGTTGATAACGAATTCACCGTTTACACGGGCAACTCTAGCTTCTGATATAGCACATTCAAACGGGAAATCCGATAATTGAATTGCAGCAGATGCAGCCAAACCGGCCATTGCATCTGGCATAACATCATCATCATGAGACATTAATTGAATCATCACCTGAGTTTCAGAGTGATAATCTTTTGGGAAAAGTGGACGTAGTACACGGTCTACTAAACGCATGGTCAATACTTCTCCATCACTAGGTCTAGCTTCTCTTTTGAAGAAACCACCTGGGTAACGCCCCGCTGCTGCAAACTTTTCGCGGTAGTCTACCGTTAATGGTAGAAAATCAACATCACTTTGTTTGTAGTTGGAAACTACTGTACACAATAGCATACATTTTCCTGACTGGACAACAACAGAACCATGGGCCTGTTTTGCCAATTTTCCGGTTTCGATAGAAATTTCCCTACCGTCACCAAGGTCTATGACCTCTTTAAATACTTTTGGAATCATAAATTTTAATTAAACACGCCAACGGGCGAATTGTTAAACAATGGTCTTATCGACGTTTGATGGTCGAAGTTGTTGTGTTGTGTTGACCAATGAAAAACCGGGTGCAGCTTTTTGTAAAAATCCTAATTATTAGGACGACATAAATATAAAAAAAAGGGCCGAAAATTTCAGCCCTTATTGTAATTCTTATTTTCTAATACCTAGTTCTTTGATAAGTTCACGATACTTAACAATATCATTCTTTATCATGTAATCTAGTAAGCTTCTTCTCTTACCTACCAGTTTTACCAACGAACGCTCAGTGTTGTAATCTTTGTGGTTTTTCTTTAAGTGACCTGTCAAGTGATTGATACGGTGTGTAAACAATGCGATTTGACCTTCAGTAGAACCTGTGTTTGTTTCGCTACCACCGTGTTTCTTAAAGATTTCGGCTTTAACTTCTTTTGTTAAATACATTCCAATATTATTTTAAATGATTTTTATGTATATGACTGATTTTCAATCAAGCTGCAAAGATACGATTAATGTGCATAAAACAAATGATTTCTACAAATAATTGCATTAAACGCTTGGTATGTCAAACAAAACTTTGTGATGGAAGAAAAACCGATTACCAATACGGTGCGTATATAATTATAGTATGAATGGCGGTCTGTTGAATAGAACATAGATATAGACTTAAGTCCCCCCAAAATTATTTAGTTATGAAATTGAAATTTTTTACAGGTATTTTCTTGGCACTAGCTTTCGTTGCTTGCGATGAAGATGAAACAAAAGAACCGGAAACAATGGATACCGCCCCAAATGTGGTGGGTATGAATTTTTTAAAAAGCGCACAGTCTTTTGACGAAACCTATGCTGTTCTTAAAGCTAGTCTAGAGGCAAATGAGAATATTAAAATCGTAGCGGAGGTAGATCATGCAGCTAATGGGGCTTCTGCAGAATTGGAGTTGAACCCAACTAAAATTATTTTCTTTGGCAATCCCAACCTAGGAACGCCATTAATGCAGGCAAACCAACAGGTAGGTCTAGATTTGCCACAACGTATTTTAGTTTATCAAAATGAAAACGAGGAGGTTTATGTGGGTTATAATTCCACGGTTTATTTAAGCAACCGCCATACACTTGGTGATGTGCCTACTTTACCTACAATAGCAGGAGCATTAAAAAACTTAAGTGAAAATGCGGGAATGGCCCAAATTACGGAGCAAGTTAGTGATGTAGAGGCAGATTATAATGTACTTACGGTTGCAAGTACACGAACATTTGATGATACCTACAATAATATAATGAGTGTAATTAACGATAATCCAAACCTAACGCTTGTAGTTGAATTGGATCACCAGGCCAATGCGGCCAATGTTGAGTTAGAATTGTTACCTACCAAGGTAATTATTTTTGGTAATCCACAACTGGGCACACCGTTAATGCAGAACAGCCAAACTACAGCTCTTGATCTGCCACAAAAGATATTGGTATATGAAAATGCAGCAGGTGAAGTGAGTATAGCATTTAATAGTCCTGAGTTGTTAAGGTCAAGACATGGTATTACAGGTAGTGATGCTACTTTGGAAACTATTTTGGCAGCATTGCAGGGTATTGCCACTTCTTCAAACTAGTATAGTATTGAATAGAAAATTGCTAAGCTTCACTAGAAATAGTGAGGCTTTTTCATTTAAGGAGTCTCTTGTATATTGTTATTTGCTAAAAAGCACAACCAGAAGGTAAAGGGTCTTCTTTTTCAAGTTCTTGTGCAAACCCACTATCTAATTGAGCTGCCATAAAACCATTTTCTACGGAGCCTTTTTGGACTTCAGGTGCGTAGCCCAGAGAGTTCACGTGCACCCGAACATAGACTTGAGTACCTTCCGCCACAGGTATACCTGCTCCTGAACGGGAGAAAGGTTGTTCGTCTACATGACTGTGGGTTAAAATTCTACGGTAAATAAGGTTTCCTTTTAAATCAATAACCTCCCACCAATCCGCATATTGGTCGCAACCAGTGTCCGGACTAATGACGGTTGTGTTAAAAGTATAGGCATTTTCTTCACCTGAAATTTCAATTTCAATTACTCCCGCCTTATCAAATAAAATGCCTGCCGCGTCAGATTCTGCGGCAAGCATTTTTTCTTTATCTGTTGAGCAACATATGAACCAAAATGAAATTAGTGTAATCACTAATGGTTTCATGCTGAGGCCTTTTCCGTTCTTATAGGGTTATTCTGAATTAAATCGATATAAAGATTGATTTTCTTTTTTAAATCCCTTCTATGAGAAATGAAATCTAGAAAACCATGATCTTTTACGAATTCTGCAGTTTGGAAACCATCAGGAAGTTCTTTTCCTGTAGCTTCTTTTACCACTCTTGGTCCAGCAAAACCTATTAGTGCACCAGGTTCGGATATATTTATATCACCTAACATGGCATAGGATGCAGTAGTACCTCCTGTAGTTGGATCGGTACATAGTGAAATGTACGGAAGTTTAGCTTCTGCCAACTGTGCCAATTTTGCCGATGTTTTGGCTAATTGCATAAGAGAAAGTGCTGCTTCCATCATACGTGCACCACCAGATTTTGAAATCATTACAAAAGGAACCTTTCTTTTTATAGCATAATCTATAGCGCGCGCAATCTTTTCACCAACTACACTGCCCATTGATCCGCCTATAAAATTAAAGTCCATACATGCTATAACGATGTCTTTACCCAAAGACTTTCCAAAACCGGTTCTTACGGCATCATTGAGTCCTGTTTTCTTTTGGGCGGCCTTTAATCTTTCGGAATATTTCTTGGTATCCTCAAATTTTAAAGGGTCTTTGGAGGTCAATTTAGCATCTAGCTCCCTGAATTTATTGTCATCAAAAAGAATTTCAAAATACTCTTTGCTGCCAATACGAACGTGGTAGTCATCTTCTGGACTTACATAAAAGTTTTTAGCAAGTACTTCTGATTCAACAATTTTTCCCGTAGGGGATTTATACCACAACCCTTTTGGAGTGTCTTTCTTCTCTTCGGTAGCCGTTTGTATTCCCTTTTCCTTTCTTCTGAACCAAGCCGTCATATCTTCCATATTAGTTTTGGGGATGTATAACCTTTGTTATAAGGTATTTACATTATTTAAGTCTTCAAAAGCTTTTTTCAAACGCTCTACAAAAGATTTTTCACCTTCACGTAACCAAACTCTTGGATCGTAGAATTTTTTGTTAGGCTCGTCGGCACCGTTCGGATTTCCGATTTGAGCTTGAAGATAGTCCTTCTTATCTTGAACATAGTCACGAACACCTGCTAAAAAAGCATACTGTAAATCTGTATCGATATTCATTTTAATAACTCCGTAGCTGATACCTTCTCTAATTTCCTCAACTGTAGAACCAGAACCTCCGTGAAAAACAAAATCGATATGATTATGCTCCACATTGTACTTTTTAGAAATATATTCTTGAGAGTTTTTTAAGATTTTCGGAGTCAATTTTACGTTACCTGGCTTGTATACGCCGTGAACGTTACCAAAAGCTGCTGCAATAGTAAATCTTGGGCTTACTTTTGAAAGTTCTTCGTATGCATAAGCTACTTCCTCTGGCTGTGTATATAATTTTGAATCATCAACATCGGAATTGTCAACACCATCTTCTTCACCACCTGTAATACCAAGTTCTATCTCTAACGTCATGTTCATTTTGCTCATGCGTTCCAAATAACCTTTACAGATTTCAATGTTCTCTTCAAGAGACTCTTCTGAAAGATCGATCATGTGAGAGCTAAAAAGTGACTTTCCAGTTTCAGCAAAATGCTTTTCACTAGCATCTAAAAGTCCGTCTATCCAAGGTAGTAATTTCTTGGCACAGTGGTCTGTGTGAAGAATAACGGTAGCACCATAAGCTTCTGCTAATTGGTGTACGTGTTTTGCTCCGGCTACAGCACCAAGAACAGCTGCTTTTTGACCATCATTAGACAAGCCTTTACCGGCGTTGAATTGAGCACCGCCATTAGAAAATTGAATAATTACAGGAGCATTTAAGCTTGCTGCTGTTTCTAAGACACCGTTTATTGTGTCAGAACCAATAACGTTTACTGCAGGAAGGGCAAACCCTTTTTCTTTGGCATAGTTAAAGATTGCTTGTACTTCGTCACCTGTTGCGACACCTGGTTTTATACTGTGAGCCATAATGTTTCTGGTCTAAATTATAAATAAAAATGAATAGGACAAATGTAATAAAATAAATAGGTCTAAAAAGATTGGTGTTTATAAGTTTATAGGGTTTACCCCTTAATATTGTGATAAAATGATGATTTTTTATGCCAATTGGAGACGATACTTCGTAGGATATGTTTTATTGTTACAGTGCAAATAAGTTAGCATATGCCTTTATTAGAAAGGGTAGTTGATGCCTATTTGTAATACCGAATTGGCAATATTATAATCTCTGAACCATCTCTTTGAGCTCTCTTCGGCAGGATTATATGTTTTAAATCCTAAATCTGCACGTAAAACAAAATAGGTAAAATCGTATCTTAGGCCAAAACCAGTTCCTAAAGCAATATCTTCCAAAGATTTTAAGCTGCTAAAAGTAGCTTCCGGATCTTCAACGTTGTCAAAAACATTCCAAATATTTCCCGAATCGGCAAAGAGAGCTCCTTTTAGATTGCCTATAACTGGAAAACGATATTCTAGATTAAGGCTTATTTTAAGGTTAGCTTCATTAAAATCATTGATTGCATTTGTACGTCCTGGCCCTAAAGAGTATGGAGACCATGCCCTAATATCGTTAGCTCCACCTGCAAAATAACTACGAACAAAAGGAATATTGTCTGAGTTACCGTATGGTACAGCAATACCAAAAAAGCTTCTAAATGCTAAAACATTGGTCCTAGAGATTGCCCAATATTTTACATAATCGAATTCAGTTTTAATATATTGACTATAAGGAACGCTAAATACTAAATCATCACCAGCGGGATTCGTATTAAACGGAATTACATTTGAGAGCAGCGATAAAACATTTCCCGCACTCTCTATTTTAAATCTAAATTGATAAAAAGTATTATCCGTGATGCCCTGGCGATTATTAAGGTTGAAACTATAGTTACTGGCGAAAATTAAATTGTCTTCTGTAAGTCTTTGTCTTCGTTCTTCGATCCGGCTCACGGTCTGGTACTGATCGGTAGTGCTAGGTACTGCCCTTGTGAGGACTGCTTCTGTAAAATCTGTTGTTCCTTGAGGTATACGTAGACTTGGATCTGCAGAGTCTTCGGCGGTCTCAAAGAAACTTGTGAGTTCAGGGTATGTTATAACATCGTTATAGCTATCAAAACTGTCCGCTATGTTGTCTAGTTGATTAAAAGAGTTGCCATAAACATTGAAAAAACGGTCTGGGTTGACATTTCTAACAAACTGGATATTTAATAGTTCTATATCGTGCTTTAGAAAATCTGACGGTGTCCAGTCATAACCTAAAACCGTGTTGAAGGCTTGTTTGTCCAGACCTATATTTTTTTGAAAACTAGTACCAATAGAAATACGTGTTCTAGGTAGGGTATAACTAGGTATGATTCTATTGGTGTTAATAAATGGCAGCCATATCCGGGGAATATCCAAAGTAAGGTCTGCGCCAAACTCTTGAATATTAAAGAACCTATTGTCTATTATACTTGGGTCATTGGATGAGCCAATGCTCAGCCTACCTGCAAGATTAAGGTTTTCCGCACCACCAAAGAGATTTCTGGCCTGTAAAGATGGGCTTAATGCCAAACCAAATTGTTGGATGTTGGAGCGTGTAACCTCAAATGAAGTCCCTAATGAATATTTAGGTCTGGCAGCTAGGTATATATTGGAATCCAACGTGGCTGTGCTATCGTTGGGAGTAGATGTGATCGTTGGATATTTGAAGACCCCCAAGCTAGTTATTTGTCTGTAAGTACGTGTACGGTCTATATCTTTATAAATACTATCCTTTTCAAAAAATACGGCATTAGCCAAAGTCTTGGGCTTAAATCTTAATTTATTTCTATAAAATATGGTGTAATCTCCATAACGGATGAATTTCTGCTCGCTATCCTTCTCGTTATAAAGGAAATCCGTATAGATGTTTATTTTGTCAAATCTATATACTTTGTATTCAGAACTGGTTACAGCACTGTCTCCACGCCTTTTAAAATTATCTATATTAAGTTCAATGTTCATTTTCTGGTCATTACCCAGTTTAGTCGTATCCGAAGCAATGTCATAGGAAACTGAACTTTCCTGAAAGTTGTAAATTCCGGAATTTCTAAAAATAGTACTCAACCGTTCTCTTTCACTGGCAAATTTAGAAAGGTCAAATTGCTCTCCATCTTTAACATATGCTCCGTTCTTATGAAGCAAATAAATAGAGTCAATTGCCTTTGAAGCAATTTTTCTTGAAACCGAATCAATCATAAAAGGTGCTCCTAAGTCTATTTTATAGGAAACGGAAGCTCTCCTTTTTTCTACCAAACTATCTATTTCATAACTGGTATTATTGTTAAAATAGCCTTTACTCCCGTAGTACGCACTTAAACGTTCTAAGGTTCGTCTAGTTTTTGTGGTGTCTAGAACAGAGGGTGCTTCTCCAATTTTTTTGAGCCATTCGCTCAAGCCACTGACTAAAAATGACTCGCCAAGACGGTCAACTTGTTTTTTCGAAAGAAAGTTGATCAGTCTTTGTTCTCTTTTTTCATTTCGGCCAAGCCATGCTTGGTATGAGGAATCGGGATTTTTCTTAGCAAGATTATAAAGATTCAACCGCAACGGATAGCCTAAGAGAGTAGTATTGGGCTCTTGGACTATTAGGCTTTCAATATCCTCATTTTTAACTTCTAAGCTATCTGCATAGATGGTGTTTTTTTTGAGCAATAAATCGTCATCACCAACTCGTTTTAGCGTGTTACACGAGTTGGCCACCAGAACTACAAATAATAGGCTTATTTTAGCAGTGGTATTAATATAGCGTAACATTTTGCCCATAGAGATCAAAAATACATTGATTTCATTTAAACTTTTTTATTTAAAGCTGAAAATATAAGTTTTTCTGTTCGGGATGAGCCATCTTGTGTAATCGTGGGAACTTATTTTTCTGTCAAAAGTTGAGTGATATTGGTAAAATAACATTTTTACACGAATAAAAATCATCAATAGAAGTATAGATTACTATGGTTTCAAAAAATCAAATAAAACTTGTAAAAAGCTTACATCAAAAAAAGTACCGAAATAAATATAACCTTTTTGTTGCCGAAGGTATTAAGGTGGTTCGGGAGCTAGTACATTCTGATTTTAAGGTAAAAGCCATGTATAGTTCTGATTTGGAAATAGATTTAGGAACCACGGATATTATTGAAAGTGTTTCTCAAGACGAGTTAAAAAAAATGAGCGCACTTAACGCTCCCAACAGAATTTTAGGTGTTTTTGAGATTCCACAGGCACAAAAGCCAAATTTTGATGGTTGGGTAGTTGTATTGGATGATATTCGTGACCCGGGAAACCTAGGTACTATAATTAGGTTGTGTGATTGGTTTGGAATTGAACATTTGGTTTGTTCTTCCAATACGGTAGATTGTTTTAATCCTAAAACACTACAAGCTACAATGGGCTCAATTTCACGAGTAAATATTGGTTATACAGATTTACAAACCTTTTTGAAGAATGCTCCGGTTACAGTTTTTGGTGCTTTTATGGAAGGAGATGTAGTATATGGCGCAACGGTACCTAAAACCGGAATATTGGTGATGGGTAATGAGGCCAATGGCATTTCGGAAGAAGTAGAAGCTTTAGTGACTCAGAAAATTAGCATTCCACAGTTCGGGGAAAGTACAACTGAAAGCCTTAACGTGGCTACAGCTACCGCTATTTTGTTAAACGAAATTAGACGAAGCTAGATAGCTTTACTCAAAAGTAAAGTTAATGAAAAGCCCTCTGGTTTTCATAGACTCTATGTTTCCTGTCCATGGGCTATTAGGGTCATTATCACGAACTAATTCATCTGTCAATCCAAAAACACCACGTATAGAAGGGGTAAATTTAAAATACTCCAGATAGAAATCAATACCAAAGCCAAGTTCGTAATTGTAAGTCCACTTATTCATTCTGAACGTACCACTGCTATTATCATCTAAACTCTTTTCATTACTTCCAAGATTTAATGAGGCAGATGGACCGGCAACCAAGAAAGGTTTGAAATTTCCAAAACGTCGCGTACTTACTTTTAGAAGAATGGGGAAATTAATGTAGGTAGATTTTACTTCAACAATAGCATTTCTTTCGCCTTCTTCCGTAGCCGTAAAGCCAGGAAAACCTAGTGTACGGGAGTTGTAGTATAGACCTGGTTCAAAACGTACGTCTAGAAATTCGTTCAAACGCAGTTCGCCTATTAGTCCAACGTTAAAACCAGTGGATTGTAGAACCTGAACATCAGTGCTCTGATTCCCTTGGTCCTGTTTGTAGTCGAACTTAAATCCGTATCTATTAAAACCCAAAAAATATCCGTAATTCAGAAGTTTTTTATCCTTGTTCTCAATATTTAGAACGGGGTTAGCATTGAACTGGGCATTCGCCGGTAGGGATAGGAATAAAATACCTCCCAAAAGCAAAAAAAGTCTTTTCATTCAAAAAATATTATCTATTCGCTTTTTTAATCAAAAATGGCGAACCGCTATTCTTATTAGCTTTATAGGCTGTGAAACTATTTTGTGGCAACATATATAGATGCAACCCCAAATGTTTGGGGCTTGTTCTCTACCTCTATAAACCCGATTTTACGTAAAATATTGTTGAATGCATCTCCATGGGGGAAAACAGAAGCAGATTCACTTAGATAGGTGTACGCAGATTTGTCTTTGGAAAAAAGCTTTCCAATGGCAGGTAGCATATATTTAATGTATAGACTATATCCTTGCTTAAAAGGGGTTTTTGTTGGTACGGAAGTTTCAAGAACCACAAAAGTGCCACCAGTTGCAAGCACTCTGTAAATTTCGGTCAGACCTTTCTCTAATGTCTCAAAATTACGCACGCCAAAAGCTACCGTAATAGCATCAAAACTTCCAGTTTCAAAAGGTA
>Ga0114952_1002102_pt1 | contig 15826 bp, 14 predicted proteins | sample SidtaG_2_FD_87303 | JGI IMG/M metagenome (GOLD analysis project Ga0114952, IMG submission 87303) | Marine algal microbial communities from Sidmouth, United Kingdom - Sidmouth_Asex2 metaG | ecosystem: Host-associated > Algae > Red algae > Unclassified | place: Sidmouth, United Kingdom | collected...
GTTCCGATTATTGTAGACAAAAAACTTTTTGGGGTTATCGATACCGAACACCCTCAAAAACATTTTTTTACCGAAAAGCATTTGCATTTGCTAACTATCATTTCGGCCCTTTGTTCTCAAAGGATAAAGGCAATGCAAGTTCAGGAAAAAAAACCCTTGGCAAAGTCGAAAACCTATTTTGAAAGACTCGAAGTTCTCTTACGGTTTAAAAAGATATATCGTGATCCGAATTTTAGTTTGGGGGCGGCAGCCGAATTATTAGGCATTTCAGCTTGTTACCTGTCGAGTATGGTCAATACTTTTAATGACAATAGTTTTATCGATTATATAAATGGCTTTCGCGTGGCCGATGTCAAAAAGAACCTCCATTCCGAAGAATATCAGGATTATACCATTTTATCCGTTGGCCTTGAGGCCGGGTTTAATTCAAAATCTGCTTTTTATTCGTCCTTTAAAAAACATACTGGCCTCACGCCATCTCAATATCGGGAAAACCGTCTTTTAGTCTCCTGATTCCTTTTTCTACTAAAAATAGGGAGGGAGTAACCAAGGTTCTTTTTGAAATCTTAGGGCTTTACTAGTCTCAATTTGAGTTAAAACTATGCACTTTAGTGCAGCTACATTTAGGTTCTAAAAACTTTTTCAAAGTAATCAGTTTCCAGTTGCGGTTGGCAGGCTAAAATATAGCCGCTTATTACTGCTAACTGCTACTGCCTACTTTTCCGGAATGTGAAATGAATTTATTCATATTTAAAGACCTATGGTGCTTTTGTCCAGAGTGGTTTAGTTAAGTTGCCCGTTTTTTTAAACTTTCAACACTTACCTATATAATTTTTGGCCTTTTGTATACATGGCACAAAATAAATGGTGAATGGTAGGTTTTTCATTACAGAAAGCAAAATATGCATATAATTCATTGTAAGTCAATTAGTTATAATTAGTCCTGATTCTTTAGATTTTAAATATTCAGGACATTTTAATTTCGGTTCACCGCTAGGTTTGTGCGAGTATTAATCCTTAAAAAAATGAGATTATGAAAACACAAATGAAAATAACAAAAAGACTTCTTAGCATCCTTCTTCTCATGACGCTCTTAACGGCATGTTCAAAAGATGGGCAAGACGGTGCTATTGGCCCTCAAGGGGTAGCGGGCCAAGATGGTACAAATGGAGTTGATGGGCAAGATGGCACCAATGGCGCAGATGGTCAAAATGGGGTAGACGGCGCAGATGGTGAACCTGGCACGGCCAATGTAATTTATTCCGATTGGGTACCATCGCCATTCAATTTTGATCCTGATTCGATACTCAGTTCCAATTCGTTCATAATTGCTCCCGGATTGACCCAAGATATCAGGGATAATGGCGTAGTTCTCGTATATGGTAGAACGAACGGTGATCAAAGATTTCAACTTCCCGCAGTGATTTTCGGCCGTAACCAAAGTTATTCAGCGCGGCCCGGCAATGGTTTTAATTTAAGACTTATCGTTGAATCGATAGATTCTGGTGTAATCGGGCAATCATTGTACCTCACAGAATTCCGATACCTCCTGATTCCGGGTGGAATTCTTGACAGTGCCAAATCTGCTTCCGTAGATTATTCCAAAATGAGCTATGAGGAGATTGCCGAGCGGTTTAACATTCCAGATTAATCACAAAACCCGTTCAGCAAAATTATAGCGGATAAACACTTTCCACTTTAAAAATCACAAACTTTAAAAAGAACATTATGAAATTAAGAATTAGAAGAAACTTAAGATTTTTTGGAATCCTATTACTAACGGTCGTTTTTATGGCCTGCTCGAAAGACGGAGATATAGGGGATATTGGTCCACAAGGGGTTCAGGGTGAACAAGGCCCTCAAGGGCCCGAAGGTGAACAGGGCCCTAAGGGTGAAGATGGGGCCGCTTTGGGCGTACCTGGCCCACAAGGGGAAGAAGGCAATCAAGGAGAACAAGGCGAGCAAGGCCCCGCAGGGCCAAAAGGAGAACCCGGCGAAGATGGGCAAGACGGGGCAACGGGCACCGCCAAAGTCATTTACTCCGAATGGTTCGATACTGAGCTTGGAGATAATATTAACGCACAGACTGCTAGCTTCCGTATCGATTTCCCTGAGGGCAATACCACACTGTTGAATACTGGTGCCATATTTGTTTTCGGAAGACGCATATTCTTTGACGGTATCTCTGGCGATCTCATCAATCTTTTTTACCAATTGCCAGCAAGATTCAATGGATCGGGCAATCGTTATTCATTTTCGGTCTTAAATGGAGATGAAATTCGAATTACCGTTCAGAGTTTTGACGGATCCGATGTTGGGAGCGGTTCTTTTATACAGCAATATCGGTATGTCGTCATCCCAGGAGGAGTAGCATCAAGCGGAAAATCTACTTTACTAGATTATTCCAAAATGACCTATGAAGAAATCGCGAAACATTTTAATATATCGGATTGATCACAAAACCCGTTCAGCAAAATTATAGCGGATAAACACTTTCCACTTTAAAAATCACATTATGAAATTAAGAATTAGAAGAAACGTAAGATTTTTTGGAATCCTATTACTAACGGTCATTTTTATGGCCTGCTCGAAAGACGGAGATATAGGGGAAATCGGCCCACAGGGTATACAGGGTGAACAAGGCCCCCAAGGACCCGAAGGTGAACAAGGCCCGAAGGGTGAAGACGGATCTGCTTTGGGCGTGCCAGGCCCTCAGGGAGAAGAGGGTACTCAGGGAGAACAAGGCGAGCAAGGCCCAGAGGGACCGAAGGGTGCAACGGGTGAAGACGGGCAAGACGGGGAAGATGGTGCAGATGGAGAGAATGGAGAAAATGGTCAAGACGGTGAGGACGGTCAAGACGGTGCGACTGGCACTGCCAATGTTATTTATTCCGATTGGATCCCTTCAGGTTTTCCAGCCGTAATAAATGACACCTTCGATCAATGGCACATGTTAGCTCCTGACCTTACCCAAGAAATTCACGATACCGGGGTAGTACTGGTATATGCGCGAGTAAGTGGAGCATTTATCTTCCAACTCCCGAATACTTTTTATGCCGGGTCTTACGAACATTACGCTGTTCGACTGTTCGACAACTTTGATACTCAAATTGCCATAAGGCTTAGTTCTATAGATGGTTCCGATATCGGAACGCCTTTACTAAATGGCCATTTCAGGTATGTCCTTATTCCTGGCGGAGTTCTTGCTAGTGGAAAAACGACCGCTCTTAATTACAAAAAAATGAGCTATGCAGAAATCGCCGAGCGGTTTAATATTCCTGATTAGTTGAACGCCGTATCATAAAGTTAAAGCGTTTGGGCAAGTGATAAACTTGTTCCCCAACCTATTTATGAGGGCTCTCTTTGAAAGAAGGGAGCTTTTTTGTTTGGCTCTACCAAAAATGTTATAGCTAATCTTGAAACCTTACATTTTCAAATGAAATGCTCCTGTCGCGGAAAAAGGACAAATGAACTTTCCGAAACGGTCAAAAAAAGGCCGACCAAATGACAAAAAATACATTTTTTCATATTGAAGTGATTTAAACTTTCTCCATTCGCTAAAAAATTATCATTTTTCGCCCGCTTTTCTCCTTTTTTTCCTTCCATAGCGATGCTATGCAACTCCAAAAAGCCTTCAACCGGACAAGAAATCACTTCATTACCTGTCTTTGTTCTTTCCTCCTTTCGTCCTTTCATCACATTCAATATCATCCGATTTTGTTCCATAGAAACCTATCTGACGGGCAAGATTATAGTAGAACTTTTTGTTTAATGAAAGGAGAGAAATATGCAGCTTATATAAACAGAGATTCAACAGTCGCAGCAACTTCCTTAAAATGGGTCTAAATACTTGACTAATCCCCCGTAAAGTTTGTTAAAGCCATGCCTATGCCCTAATTTTGTAGGCAGTCTTTAAATTAACTCCAACCCATATATAATGAGCGGATTGATAAAATCTTCGATAGCCCGAAAAGTCGTAATGGCCTTATCGGGTCTTTTTTTGGTCTTCTTTTTGGCACAGCACTTCACCATCAATGTGACGTCGGTGCTGGCCCCCGATACCTTTAATGAATGGTCCCATTTCATGGGCTATAACGGTTTGGTCCAGTTCATTTTGCAGCCCGTTCTAATAGCGGGTGTAATCGTACATTTTGTTATGGGAATCGTTTTAGAACTACAAAACAATAAAGCAAGGGCTATAAAATATAAAAAATACAGTGGGGGTGCCAATGCACCATGGGTGTCTCGAAATATGATCATTACAGGGTTGGTCGTTCTTGCTTTTGTAGGTTTGCATATGTACGATTTCTGGATTCATGAAATGGATTACAAATATGTAACGGGCAGCCCAGAAGATCCGACACGCTATTATGAAGAGACCGTTCATAAATTTGAACCTTTTTGGCGCACCATTCTCTATGTCATTTCCTTTGTCTTGTTGGCATTGCACTTATGGCATGGCTTTGCCTCTTCTTTTCAGACTATGGGTGTAAACAACAAATACACGCCGGCCATTCAGACCTTTACCAAAATATATGCGATAGCGATTCCGGTAGGATTCATCTTTATTGCGTTGTACCATCATTTTAACCAGATAACATAGTAACTATGGGTATATTGGATTCAAAAGTTCCTTCAGGGCCATTGGCCGACAAATGGACCAATCATAAAAACGAAATCAATCTTGTAAACCCTGCCAACAAGCGTAATATTGATATTATCGTTGTTGGTACAGGTCTTGCGGGTGGTTCCGCAGCCGCTACTTTTGCAGAATTGGGGTACAATGTAAAAACGTTCTGTTACCAAGATTCTCCACGTAGGGCACACTCGATAGCTGCTCAGGGAGGCATTAATGCCGCAAAGAACTATCAGGGTGACGGCGACAGTCCGTACCGACTTTTTTACGATACGGTAAAAGGTGGTGACTACCGTTCGCGCGAAGCGAACGTATACCGTTTAGCGGAAGAATCAGCCAATATCATTGACCAATGTGTGGCTCAGGGCGTTCCGTTTGCGCGCGAATATGGGGGATTGTTGGATAATCGTTCTTTCGGTGGAGTTTTGGTATCCAGAACATTTTATGCAAAGGGGCAAACCGGCCAACAACTTTTGTTGGGTGCCTATTCTGCCATGAACCGACAGATCAACCGGGGAAAAATAAAACCATTCAACCGTCATGAAATGATGGATTTGGTTTTGGTCGATGGAAAAGCGAGGGGTATTATCGCACGAGATTTGGTTACGGGAGAAATTGAACGCCACTCGGCACATGCCGTAGTTTTGGCGACCGGAGGTTATGGAAACGTATTCTTTCTTTCCACCAACGCCATGGGAAGTAATGTAATGGCCGCATGGCGCGCACACCGACGGGGTGCTTTTTTTGCCAATCCATGCTTTACGCAGATACACCCTACCTGTATTCCCGTATCGGGAGACCATCAATCGAAATTGACCTTGATGTCGGAATCGTTACGTAACGATGGCCGTATCTGGGTGCCGAAGCGTTTAGACGATGCAAAGGCCATACGTGAGGGTAAATTAACACCCATACAACTTAAAGAAGAAGATCGCGATTACTATCTCGAAAGAAGATACCCTGCATTCGGAAACCTCGTTCCTAGGGATGTGGCTTCAAGAGCTGCAAAAGAACGTTGCGATGAAGGTTTTGGCGTCAACAAAACAGGTGAGGCGGTCTATCTAGATTTTGCTGCCGCCATTCAGCGATACGGTGAAGAAGAAGCCTTGACACATGGTATGAAGAATGCCGATGATAAGGAAATCACCCAATTGGGCAAGAAAGTAGTCGAGGCCAAATACGGAAACCTTTTTCAGATGTACGAGAAAATCGTAGATGAGAATCCGTACGAGACCCCAATGATGATTTATCCAGCGGTACATTACACAATGGGCGGCCTTTGGGTCGATTACAACCTACAGACTACCATCGAGGGCTGTTACAGTGCCGGTGAGGCCAATTTCAGTGATCATGGGGCCAACCGTTTGGGCGCTTCGGCACTGATGCAAGGTTTGGCCGATGGCTATTTTGTACTGCCCTACACTATTGGCGACTATTTGTCGAACGATATTCGAACAGGCGCCATTTCCACCGATTCTCCCGAATTTGATGAAGCAGAACAAGGTGTAAAGGATAGGATAACAAAATTGATGTCAGGTGCCGGAAAAAACTCCGTTGACTCTTATCATAAGAAATTGGGTCTGATTATGTGGAATAAATGTGGGATGAGCCGAAATGGTGAAGAATTGCAGCAGGCTATTGACGAAATAGCTGCATTGCGAAAAGACTTCTGGGAAAACGTGAAAATACCCGGAACTGCCGATAGCATGAACCAAGAACTTGAAAAAGCAGGAAGGGTTGCCGACTTCTTAGAATTGGGCGAACTTTTTGCCAAAGATGCCTTGACAAGAAATGAATCTTGTGGAGGTCATTTCCGTGAAGAATATCAAACACCCGAAGGTGAAGCGCTACGTGATGATAAAAACTTCAAATTTGTTTCGGCATGGGAGTACAAAGGTGAACCCAAGGACGCTGTTTTGCATAAAGAAGAATTGAAATACGAGAATATTGAGTTGAAGACGAGGTCTTATAAATAAGAAGAAAGAAAAAAGAGAAGAGAAAAAAGACTAAAAATTAATTATGTTTTCATGAGTTTTAGAAAAAGACATAATTATAAGAATCTAAAAATTTGGCAGTTAGGTTTGGAGATTGCGAACGATGTTTCTGATATATTGCAAGCCTTTCCAAAACATGAAAAATATGATTTGAGCTTCCAAATAAGTAGTTGTTCGGTATCTATGCCAAGTAATATTGCCGAAGGTTTTGCAAGAACAGATAAGTCATTTTCTCATTTTCTGGATATTTCTCTTGGCTCTTCTTTTGAATTGGGTACTCAACTATTGTTTGCCCACTATAGAAAGTATATTGATAATGACATCTTGAAAAAATTGGAAGAGAAAAACGAACAATTTCAAAGAATGACTATGGGCTTTCAAAATGGCCTAAATTGATTGAGAAGTCTTTTTTCTCTTCTCTATTTTCTTTTGTCTATCAAAAGATTTCAATAAAAGATATGAAGTTTAATTAAGCGGCTAGTTTAAATTAAAGAAATATGAAATTAACCCTAAAGATTTGGCGTCAAAAAGATGCAAAGACAAAAGGAGAAATGAAAGACTACACCATTAAAGGTGTCGAAGGCGATATGTCTTTCTTGGAAATGTTGGATATACTCAATGAAGAATTGATAGATAAAGGGGAGGAACCCGTTCAATTTGACCATGACTGTCGCGAAGGTATTTGCGGTTCGTGTTCAATGATGATCAACGGCGAGCCCCACGGCCCGGATCGTTTGGTGACTACCTGTCAATTACATATGCGAAAGTTTAAGGAGAGTGATACTATTGTCATCGAACCGTTCCGTGCTACCGCTTTTCCGGTTATAAAAGATTTGGTGGTCGATAGAACTGCCTTTGACCGTATTCAGCAGGCCGGAGGATATATTTCGGTAAACACATCAGGTAATACTGTTGACGCCAACGCTATGCCCATAGAAAAAGAAAAAGCCGACGATTCGTTTTATGCCGCTACTTGCATCGGTTGCGGTGCATGTGTGGCCGCTTGCAAAAACGCTAGTGCAATGCTCTTTACTTCTGCAAAGGTTTCTCAATTCGCCTTATTGCCCCAGGGTCGTGTTGAAGCTACGGAACGAGTACAGAACATGGTGCGCCAAATGGATCTCGAAGGTTTTGGTAACTGTACCAATACCGGAGCCTGTGAAGTGGAATGCCCTAAAGGGATTTCTCTCGAGAACATAGCACGTATGAACCGGGAATATTTAAGCGCTTCTGTGAAAGGATAGGCCCCATCCCTGGTCCTTCCCCAAAAAAGGAAGGGAACCCAAAAGAAACTATAAGTTTAGACCTGTCAGGTTTTCCCTGTGCTGAGCTTGTCGAAGTAAAAACCTGACAGGTCATCTTATCTTTGAATATGCCCAAAAACTACCCCGAAGAACGTATCAAAGTCCCACGTTTTAACGAAGAATCAGGGTTCTACACCACGCCGAAGCGTTCTAAAATAATGAGCAAGATCCGGGGTAAGAACACGAAACCTGAACTTGCTTTTCGAAAAGCGTTATATGCCGCCGGATATCGCTACCGTATCGATTACAAAAAACTTATTGGTAAACCGGACATCGCCCTGAAAAAACATAAGACCGTTGTTTTTATCGACGGGGAATACTGGCACGGCTATAATTGGGAAGAACGAAAACCCAAGGTCAAGACCAACCGTGAATTTTGGATAGCCAAAATCGAACGTAATATGCAGCGCGACCGAGAAGTAAATGCAGAATTGGAACGGTTAGGTTATAAAGTCTTTCGTTTTTGGGAAACCGAAATTAAGAAAGAACTAAGACGTTGCCTTGCTGAGGTAGTTACACATCTGCAATCTCTTCAAAACAGCTAAAATATTCCGTGATTCCATCGATCATAATAGCTGTTATCAAGTATATTGATTATGAAATAAATTAGTAATCATTAAAACAGTAAGATATATGAAGAGGATAGCAATTTTAGCTACAAATGGATTTGAAGAAAGTGAATTAAAATCTCCAAAGGAAGCCATGGAAAAAGAAGGCTTTCAGGTGGATATCGTAAGCCCAGAGGCAGGAAAGATAAAAGGATGGTCCAATGGAAATTGGAGTAATTCTTATAATGTCGATAAAACATTAAACCAAGTAAAAGCATCCGAATATAATGCTTTGATGCTACCGGGCGGAGTAATAAACCCCGACCAGTTGAGAAGAAATGAAGATGCGCTATTGTTCGTGCGCGATTTCTTTAAGCAAGAAAAGCCCGTAGCGGCCATATGCCATGCACCCCAAATTTTAATTAGTGCAGAAGTCGTCAAAGGAAGAAAACTTACATCCTTCAGTTCCATAAAAGATGATTTAATCAATGCAGGTGCGAATTGGGTAGACCAAGAAGTTGTAGTCGACCACGGTTTCGTGACCAGTAGAAATCCAAACGATTTGCCAGCTTTTAATTCCAAATTAATAGAGGAAATAAAAGAAGGTAAGCATGAAGAACAACATGCATAATCAAAACGATTTACCAAATCGGAGAATCTCGGCCATGCGGCCGAGATTTTTTTATTGAATATAACATATATTTTTTCTTCATAAAGAGGTCATTTATCGATGAAAATGACCTTTTGTATTTTTCACAACAGCCTGGCACCACTACACAACATAAATTTAGTAGACGCCAAAAACCGACGTAGATTTACAGTGTTATTAAGTGATAGTATTTGACCCCAAACCTGTCTGCCGAAAGGCAGATTAACTACTGAACTTAACTGAAAGTACTAACCCCAAGTCAGTACTTAACCGACAAATAGCTAAACCCGATCCCCATCGGACAATTTTTTCAGAATTACCTACTTATCAAAAAAATGGCCCCAATTATGGGGCTTTTTTTGTTAGGCTAGTTTCAACAGGTTCTAATCAATCTTGAATTTGGCTTCCTCGCTTGAGCCATTACCTGCTATGGTTATTACGTAGTCACCTTTGGGCAAATATGTTTTTCCATTTTTGGCTTCTTTGAGCTTCGTTTTATTTTTCTTTAAATAGCCAGCCTTTCCTGTTTTAGAGAAGGCCATGTCGTAAGAGAGTATATTAAGGCCTTTGTCAGTTTCTAAGGTAGTAGTGCTTAAAACGATATTATCTGCTGTCTTTATTTCGGCGGTATAAGAACCCGATTTTCCGCTATAGAAAACAACGTCTAGCCCTGGTGTAGTTGCCTTGCTCCAAGGGCTCGGTTTATTGCCCCAATTTTTAACGTATTTGGTATCATCCAAATTAAAAATCACCAAATCTTTAGCTAATGTCTCTGACGTCATTTCTTGTAAATGCGAAATATCGGCTTTGTAGATACTTCTTCCGTGCGTACCGACTAAAAGATGTTTCGCTTCGGGTTGAATGACCAAATCGTGTACGGCGACATTGGGCAGGCCGTTTTGAAAGGCTTCCCACGATTTCCCTTGATTAAACGAAACATAAAGACCATTATCCGTTCCTGCGAAAAGGAGATTTTCATTTTCTGGGTCTTCTAAAATTACGTTTACGGGCGATGTTGGTATATTGCTCGCAATGCTGATCCAAGTTTTTCCGTAGTCATCACTCTTAAAAAGATAGGGCGTAAAATCGTCCCAGCGGTAACCGTTCAAACTTACATAAACACGTTCTTTTTTATGTTTGGATGCCGCGACTCTGCTTACCCACATATCTTTGGGTAATGCACTGGAAATAGGATTCCAACTTCCGCCCCCATCTTGTGAAATATGTACCAATCCATCATCACTTCCCGTATAGAGCAATCCGAATTTAAAGGGCGATTCGGAAATTGTCGTCAAGGTTCCATAGGCCACATTACCTTTTTTACCACCTTGTGTCAGGTCTTCGGAAATCGTTTCCCAATCATCACCTTGGTTCATTGAGCGGTGCATTCTGTTGCTTCCCAAATACAGAATATCCTGATTATGCGGAGAGAGTAAAATGGGTGTTTGCCAGTTAAAACGATACGATTTTTCGCCTAGGTCGTGTTTGGGTTGTATGTACTTGCGTTCTTTTTTTTCTTTGTTCAGGCGGTAGTAATTACCGAATTGAAAACCGGTATAGACCAAATTGTGATTGCGGCTATCGATTTCTATTTGCATGCCGTCACCGCCCATTATCGATGTCCATGGATATTCGCCTGTTTGATGCCATTTAGTACTTTCCTCAGCGTTGTGAGGGCCTTCCCAGACACCGTTATCCTGTAATCCGCCGTATACGTGGTAGGGCTCTTGATTATCAATGTTTATGGCATAAAACTGCCCCACGGTCGGCGAATTGTTCTTGATCCAATTCGCCCCATCGTCATACGAAATGTTCACGCCACCGTCATTACCGTTGATTAGGTGTCCCGGTATTTTCGGATTGACCCAAAGTGCATGGTGGTCGGCATGCACATTATCGCCATTGATTGAAGTGAACGTTTTTCCGCCGTCATCGGATTTAATAATCGGCACGCCCCCCAAATAGATTTTATCGACATCGTTCGGGTCTACACGAATCTCACCAAAATAATAACCGTAACTGTAGAAAAGAGCATCTATGTAATCTTCGTTCTGTTTCGTCCAACTATTTCCACCGTCGTTACTGCGGTATACTTCGGCGCCGATTACCGGGGTATCGAAAAGCATCGAATTGGCATCCTCTAGATATTTGGCAAGATCTATAGGTTTAGCAGCATCACTACGGATTATCTGCTTTACGTTTTCAGCACGATATTTTTCATGGAAACCGTTTGTTTTGAGAAAGTCGTTCAATTTTTTGTCTTCGAGCTGTAAGAACTCGTCTTTTGACAAAGTTTTAAAATCATCTTTGGTAAGTATGTCGGAATCCTTTTCATCTTCTTCCGACTTCTCGCGTCGATCTTGGTTGTCGTGAACCAGATAAACGATATTTTCATCAAAAACGGCCAGCCCGATTCGGCCGACCCACAGACCTGTTGGAAAGCCACTTCCCTCGTTCGATAGTTTCTCCCAAGAACTACCTGCATCGGTACTTTTGTAGATTCCGGAGCCGCTACCGCTGCCTAGAAAATCCCAAGCTTTTCGGTCTTTTTCCCAAGAAGTGGCATACATAATATTGAAATTATTGGGGGCATGGGCCACATCGATTATGCCCGTTTCCGTGTTTATAAAAAGCGTTTTTTTCCAAGTCTTTCCGCCATTGGTAGTTTTATAGATACCGCGTTCTTCGTTCGACGAGTATAGGTGCCCGGTCACACCGACCACAACTTCGTCGGCATTGTTCGGGTTGATAAGAATACGCCCGATATGGTGCGAATCGGTCAGACCCATATTTTGCCAAGTTTTGCCCTTGTCGGTCGATTTCAAGACGCCGATACCGGCATATGAAGAGCGGGAAGCGTTGTTTTCTCCAGTTCCGACCCAGATGGTTCCGTTTTTCCAGTCAACGGCAATATCACCAATATTCTGTGTTTCGGCGGTATCCATCACCGGCGTAAAAGAAGTACCGTTGTTGTTTGTGTACCATAATCCTCCCGAAGCATAGCCAACATAGAATTCGATAGGGTTATCGGGGTTGACATCCAAATCGACCACGCGACCGCTCATCACAGAAGGACCAATATTTTTTAATGGGATGTTTTTCACTAGCGAACTGCCCGCCATTCGTCGTTTTTGTTGTAGAGCTGTTTCGACCTGTTGCGGAGTTGTGGACACCGCTTGGCCATAGCCCGATGAACAACAGATAAGCAAAGTCAATAAAGGCAAGCACCTCATAGAAATATGGATTTGAGATTTTTCTAGGGAAAGTTAATAAAACAGGCTCTCAATATAAAATATAGTGGGTTTATGAGTAATGCGGACACATAATTACGAATAAGGCACGCTTTTTAAATACACTAAAAATCATTTATTAAAATTATCAAGTTGATAAATAAATACACATAAAATTGTATAATAAATAAAAATTACATTAATTGTATGCTATATAACCAATTAAACTATAAATAATGGAAGAGTATTTACCGTTAATCGTTCAACTGGTATCGGGAGCCCTTGGTGGCAACGTGGCCGGAAAATTATTGAAAAACCTATCTCTAGGAACTGTTGGAAACTCGATAGTGGGCATTCTAGGCGGTGGCTTGGGAGGTCAGATTCTAGGTATGCTGGGAATGGGTGCCGGAGCTGCGGCAGGTGCCGATGCTGGAGGCATGGATGTTTCCAGTATTCTGGGAAGCGTAGCCGGTGGCGGTGTAGGTGGTGGCGTACTAATGGCAATAATTGGCGCTATTAAGAATGCCATGGCCAAATAGCACAGTAACATAACCAACTTCAATTGAGAAAGAGGCCTAGCAATGGGCCTCTTTTTTTGTCCCCCCCCAACCCTTCAGAAGGCCATGTCCCAACAAGAGACATTTTCTTTTTGAAAGCCACTAATTCTTATTGCCCCAGCCCTAAAGGGAGTAAGAATCAGCTAGAATTTAGAAAAAATCCTCCCTTTAGGGTTGGGGAAAAGATTTTTTCGGTTCCAATTTGGTATAATATCATATACTAGGGCATAACCCTTCAGAGGGAAGGGAGCTCTTTGTCCGGATAAGTTTCTCTTTTCAGGAGGGATAAAGGATGGACTTTACCTCAAGGTTTTCCCTTAAATCATTATTTTTGAAAAAAGGCAAATAGTATATGAAATACAAGCAAATTAGCAGCGAGCTCTTCAAAAAGAACCGCAAAAAATTTATGGCGCAAATGCGGGCCAAAAGTATTGCGGTCTTTAACTCGAACGATATTTATCCCATCAGTGCCGATAGTGTACTGCCCTTTGAACAGCATCGCGATATTTTTTACCTGAGCGGTGCAGATCAAGAAGAGACGCGTTTACTTCTTTTCCCCGATGCTATGGATGCAGCACATCGCGAAATTTTGTTCGTTCGAGAGACCAATGCTCATATTGCCGTTTGGGAAGGTGAAAAACTGACCAAAGAAAAAGCGACCGAAGTATCGGGTATCGAAACCATTTATTGGCTAAAAGAGTTTGACAAAGTTTTTTTCGACCTTATGACCGAAGCCGAGACCATTTATTTTAATACCAACGAACATTACCGACAGGCCGTCGAGTTGCAGACGCGCGAAGACCGTTTTATTTTAGATTGTCAAAAGAAATTCCCGGCACACCAAGTGGCCAAGAGCAACCCTATTTTACAAGAGATACGGGGCGTTAAAGAACCGGAAGAAATCGACTTGATGCAGACCGCCTGCGATATTACAGAAAAGGGTTTCCGTAGGCTGCTTGCATTCGTTAAACCGGGAGTTTGGGAATATGAAATCGAAGCCGAGCTATTGCACGAATTTGTACGCAACCGTTCAAAGGGTTTTGCCTACCCACCAATCATCGCTGCTGGAAACAACGCGAACGTACTCCATTATTTAGAGAATAATAAACAATGTAAAGATGGAGAACTAATCCTCATGGACGTCGCCGCAGAATACGCCAACTATTCGAGCGATTTAACTCGCACCATTCCCGTAAACGGAAAATTCACTAAACGCCAAAAGGAGGTCTACGAAGCTGTACTTCGGGTAAAGAACGAAGCGACCAAAATGCTCGTTCCGGGAACACTTTGGGCCGAATATCATAAAGAATGTGGCAAAATAATAACCTCCGAGCTATTAGGATTGGGACTTCTGGACAAAGCTGATGTGCAAAACGAAGATCCCGATCGACCAGCCTATAAAAAGTATATGATGCATGGCGTTAGCCATCATATTGGCTTGAACACCCATGATTACGGAGCACTAAAAACTCCCATGAAAGCCAATATGGTCTTTACCGTAGAGCCGGGCATTTATATTCCCGGAGAGAAAATGGGCGTTCGTTTAGAAGATGATGTGGTCATTCAAGAAAAAGGGGAACCTTTTAATTTGATGGGGGATATTCCGATCGAGGTTGGGGAGATTGAACAACTCATGGAAACCCCTTAGCCCCCGAAGGAGGAACTCTTACTCTGACTAAAGGTTTAATCCTGTGGATTTCCCCTATGAGGGAGGGGCAGGGGGTGTTCTCGTGGGTTAGATTTCTTTATTGAAGTTTCGAATAAAACAACAGATATGAATACAACAAAAGTTAAAATATTCATTGCTTCATCAGCGGAATTAAAGCAAGAAAGAAAAGAATGTATTCTTCATTTAAATACAGTCAATAAAATTCATTCACATCTTCGTCTCGAGCCTATCGAGTGGGAATATGATTTGTACCATGGCAGCTATCCGGATTTTGCAGATATTCAAAAAGCAATTAACCCTTTATTAGAAGAATGCACCCTTTGTGTTTTTATCTTTCATTCCAAAATTGGGAAATACACAAGACAAGAATTTGAACTTGCCAATAGCCAAAAAAAACCCCTTTTCACTTATTTTAGAGAAGGCTTTTCCCCAAAAACTAAAGATGAGAATGCATTGTACGGTGAATTAATAGAATTCAAACAAAGCCTTAATGACACTGTTCTCTATGAAGATTACTTATCGAATTCAGACTTTGAATTATTGTTGAAAGACAACTTGCATAGATATCTTTCTATGAAGTTTCCTATAAAATGTTATGTAGAGAACAAGCCTCTATCTGAGGAATCAACCACGTTATTGAAAATATTAAATGAAAAACAGCAAGAAATTGAACAGCTAAAAAGCAGCTTGCTATCATTGACCGATCAAGAAGCCGAGAATAAGCTTAAATCTTTAGAGCATGAAAAAAATAACCTATTAGAAGAACTTAATAATAGTAAGGAAATTCAAGAACAACAGGCAAAGGAAAAAGAGGAATTGGTATCAAGGCTAGCACCTCAAATTGCCAGGGATAATCTTAAAGAAAAAGCATTCACTGCCATACAGGAAAATAAATATGACGATGCAGAAAAGCTTTTAAAGGAAAGCGCAAAGGATAGTATCAGTGAAACGGCCTCAACCTTTTACGAACTCGGTAAACTTAAAAAAATACAATTACTTTATCAAGAAGCTCTAAAGTATTTTGAACTAGCGGTAAAAATAGATTCCACGAATTTTGAAATGATCGTGCAGTTCGGTACAATGTTAAAAGACTTAGGTTATAATAATAAAGCAATTTAGAGGTCAGTAGCTAACTACTTATAATTTGTCTCTGGTATACCTTGTCCCTACTGACCATCTTGTTTATCAAGTTGTTGAATATGGTTCCCTTGTTCTGTGAGCGGTTTATCCGGAAACAGA
>Ga0114952_1002117_pt1 | contig 15761 bp, 16 predicted proteins | sample SidtaG_2_FD_87303 | JGI IMG/M metagenome (GOLD analysis project Ga0114952, IMG submission 87303) | Marine algal microbial communities from Sidmouth, United Kingdom - Sidmouth_Asex2 metaG | ecosystem: Host-associated > Algae > Red algae > Unclassified | place: Sidmouth, United Kingdom | collected...
AGATATTTATATGAAAGGCAACAATATCAAGTAGCTACTCAGACCTTTATTTTACTTAGTCTCCCCTACTAATTTTTAGCTCCTAACCTCAACTATTTATTCAATTAGCTGGGTTTACATAAAATCAATAACGTATTATATGACTTTAAAAATAAGTGTCATATAAAACAGAAATGTTAGGCTGAGAAGAATTTACACGAAACACCCCAAACTATTTCAATGCAAGTTTTTCTTCAAAATAAGCACAAAAATCTTTCATGGTAGCCGTCATCTTTTCATCTTGAGTGGCTTTCATAAAAGTATCAGAAAGCGATACTAAAGTCTGATGAAAAAAGATTTTCATTTCATCCACAGGCATATCTTTGGTCCACAAATCAATTTTCAAAGACTCTTTATTTTTGCTATCCCATACAGATAATAGCATTGCCTTTGCTTCTTCATTATCAATGCCACCATCTTGAGCAGACCAATTCAAAGTTTCAGGAACTCGATTTTCATCTAAGCCAACGGTTAAAGTAATTTCAGAAGTATGCAACTTTGCCATATTATTTTCTTGGTTTAAAGCCTGATTTTTTAAAGATTTCTTCAGCAGATAAGTTTAATAATTGCTGTATTGATAGTTCATTATTACTCATAAAGGCACGAACAATTTGCCATCCTAAATATTGCCCTATACGACCTGGAGATTCGTTGTCAATTAACTCTAATCCGAATTTTGAAAAAGGCGCTGCCTCAATAAAACGCTGCCGCAACTCTTTGTCTGTGCTATACAAATGTTCTTGCTCAACAAAATTTCGCCAAATGGATTCTTCATTAGCGATGGCCCAGTCTAATTGTTCTTGGGAATATCCTATTTTTATGGCATCTGACTGCGAAGGCATTAGTTTGTCTTTGAGGTATAAAATCTTTCCGTAATAAATGAGGTCTGAAAGAAAGGTACGGTCATTTAATCTTGGTACTACTTTTTTGGCAAAATTATCAGCAACATCAGAAGCAATAAATTTTTTATCCAAGCCGGAAGCTATATAATTTTGTATATCAATATAAAAGCGATGATCAGGCCCCAAATAATTATCAAGTCCAATAAGCAAAAGTGAATCAGCTAAAATAACGCGATAGTTGTATTCAACTTCATTAGTTAGCGTTATAATTCGAGGCACTTTAAACTGTGGAAAGTAATACTTGATATGCTGAAAAAGAACCTCTAATTCCTGCTTTTCATCAGAAAAATCAGGAAATGCTTTACCCACTTCATCAAAAAGTTCAATTTGAATGGTGTCTTGCAGCTTCGCTTCCCAAATACTATCTGGGTATTGCGTAGGAAACAAATAGGGATAAGTCTTTTTTAAGCTGGGAAGATCGCCAACTTCTGCCGAGGCAAATTCGCGATCAAAGCGAGTAACGTTTACATCGACCTTGATTTTTTCAATTTCAGCTTCTACTTTATCCGTAGTATTACATCCATTGATAAAAACTAAAATCATTAGAGTGAATACAATGGATTTTTTCATTATCAATTAACTATCTATTTAAAAATTAGAACTTAAAAATGGCCCATCAAATCTCATTTACGAATCACTAGTTCAATGGGTGCTTTTTTTACATATGTCACAATTTGCAGAAAGTAATTTCTTTTGCATTTTTGTTTTACGACGGTTCGCTTTATTTTTAGGGCAAAGTTAAACGTTTAAATAATTAACAAAGACATGCAAACGGAAAAAGTGGTTAATCATATTGTGAATTGGTTAAAAGAGTATGCGGTTAATGCCAATATCAAAGGTTTTACAATAGGTATTTCTGGTGGAATTGATTCTGCCGTGACCTCAACACTTTGTGCAAGAACTGGCTTAGATCTTTTGTGCTTAGAAATGCCCATTCATCAAGCTGAAAGTCAAGTAAGCAGGGCATCAAATCATATTGAATGGCTCACAAGCAATTTTGAAGGGGCAAAACGGCTTCAAGTAGACCTTACACCCGTTTTTGACACTTTTGTACATGCGGTGCCTGAAGTAGCTAAAGAAGAAGATCGTTTCATGTCATTGGCAAATACTAGAGCTCGACTTCGAATGACCACACTTTATTATTTTGCCGCACTACATGGCTATTTGGTTGCTGGTACTGGAAACAAAGTAGAGGACTTTGGCGTAGGGTTTTATACGAAGTATGGCGATGGTGGCGTAGATTTAAGCCCCATTGCAGATTTATTAAAAACAGAGGTTTATGAAATAGCCCAATTTTTAGGTATCAATGAAGAAATTATTCAAGCTGCTCCTACAGATGGGCTTTGGGGAGACGACCGAACTGATGAGGATCAAATAGGTGCGTCATACCCAGAATTAGAATGGGCCATGCAAATGAATGACAAAGGCAAAACAATTGCCGATTTTTCCGGTAGAGATAAAGAAGTTTTTAATATCTTTAAAAAGTTTAATAATGCGAATCAACATAAAATGCTCCCAATTCCAATTTGTAAGATTCCGACTGCTTTATTAAGGTGATTCGACGTAAAATGTTGTTGTCTAGACGAATAAAATAATAAAAATCGCCCTTTTTGTGAAAAAATTCACAAATTTGCTTAACAATTTGATAATTAAACCTTACATTGCATGTCAGTAATTATAGACATACTGACCAACCAAGGTTTATTGTCCCAAAAATAATCAAAAATGATTAAAGTTCTTATTGCAGACAACCATCCTATAATTAGAATGGGTGTAACGAACGTTTTGAACTCTGCTACAGGATTTCAAGTGGTAGATGCTGTTTCTACAACAGCAGAGCTATTTGAAAAACTTGAGAAGACAACTCCAGACGTTGTAATGTTGGAGATGGACATTCCAGAAATAAATGGAATTGCCACGCTCCGCAAGATTAAAAAAGAGTACCCTGATGTCAAAGTGTTAATGTATAGTGGACAATCGGAAGATGTTTACGCATTAAGTACAATCAGAGCTGGTGCTTTCGGTTATCTTTCTAAAGCTTCTGATATTGATTATATCATATCGGCTGTTAAGAAAGTTAGCGAAGGTAACATGTTCATCACCAATGAACTTGCACAACGCTTAGCCTTTGACGAAGGCACTCAAAAACCAAGAAGGTTTTTCAGAAAGCTTTCAACTAGAGAAGTAGAAGTTTTAAAACTACTTGCAAGTGGAAAGCGCAACAAAGATGTTGCATTAGGCCTTAATTTGAATGAAAAAACAGTAAGCACCTACAAGGCGCGTTTGATGAAAAAGTTGAACGTCGACAATATGGTTGATTTACTGCAACAAGCTAAAGCACTAGAATTGTACTAGTCACTAGCACATTATAAAAGTCTCGTAAAAAAGCCCGTTAAGTCGGGCTTTTTTATTTTCAGATTTTAATTAGTGTAAGAGCGTCCACCTTAATTAAGATAATACCCTATTTAGTTTTTTACTCAACAAATTGTTCAGTTGTAAATAATTCATAATCTCTTCTAAAGTCTCGTGATTATCTTCAACATTATTCTCCGTGTTTTTTTGTAACGCATTCATTCGCTTTTTTATTAAAAAACATCGTAAAGTCAGTATGGTCTCACTAACCAACTGTGCGATTACCGTTTTTTTTGCTTTAGGGTAGATATCTTTTCGCGTCCAATCGTGTAGCACATATTTTTCTTCTTCCATCAAAATAGAAGAAATTTCAGAAACCATCTCTTGATCCAAATCGGAAAGAAAAGTACTTACCGTAAAATCTTCTTTCTCGTTCAATGCTTCAATGAGTTTTTGATAAATATTTCTAAACTGTGTATTTGTCAATTCTATCTCATCTTCCTGAAGATCAAGATAAATTTTTTCATACACTTTTATCTCTAAAGACTCTGGCTCAAGAATCAAATCTCCCTCTTCATTTTCCTTTAATACTAAGTCTTCAAATTGTTGTTCTTCTTCACCATACAACAAAAGCATTTCGATAATCTTGCGCTCTAACTCATATTGAACATCTACCTTTTCTACCGTCGTTTCATTTTTAACGACATCAAATGCCTTTTGCTCTTGTTTGACCGTTTTTGAAGCCTCGGATTGTTTCTTTTTTCCAATCTGAGCTAAGGTGCTAAATAAGACACCTTCTGATACCTTCATAATGCTAGCGCATTCTTGAATATAAATTTCACGTTTTATCGCATCAGGAATTTTCGCAATACTATTCACAATATCTCGAACTGTATCCGCTCTTTTGATAGGGTCATCTGCCGCTTCTTCTGCCAATAGATTGGCTTTGAATTGAATAAAGTCTTTAGAATGGTCATTTAAATAAGCTTGAACATCGTCGAGATCATTATTTTTTGAAAAACTGTCAGGATCCTCGCCTTCCGGAAAAGTACAGACCTTTACATTCATTCCCTGCTCAAGAATTAGGTCAATACCACGTATAGAGGCTCTTAAGCCCGCTGCATCACCATCAAAAAGCACCGTTATGTTCTTTGTTAATCGATTTACCAATCGAATTTGTTCTGGCGTCAAGGCAGTTCCGCTAGAGGAAACTACATTTTCAATACCCCTTTGGTGTAATTGAATCACATCAGTATACCCTTCTACCAAATAACAATTGTCTTCTTTCGCAATGGCCTGCTTTGCATAATAAATACCATACAAAACCTTACTTTTATGGTAAATATCACTTTCAGGAGAATTCAAATATTTCGCAGCCTTTTTGTCATTGGTTAAGATGCGTCCTCCAAAGCCTAGAACTCGACCACTCATTGAGTGAATAGGAAACATCACCCGGGCTTTAAATCGATCAAATTTCTTAGAATTATTTGGGTTTGAAACATCTTCTTTGACTATAGTCAAACCCGTTTTTTCTAAATATTTTAACTGGTATCCTTTTTCAAGTGCAGCTATTGTAAATCCATCCCATTGATCTAGACAATACCCCAAATTAAACTTTTTGATAGTCTCATCAGTAAAACCTCTTTCCTTGAAATAACTTAGTCCAATAGCCTTTCCTAACTCACTTTCCCATAACATCTTCGAAAAATAGTCTTGAGCATACTCTGAAACTAGATACATACTCTCCCGCTCGTTGGCTTCTTGCTTTTGCTCATCAGTACGTTCCGTTTCTTCAACCTCTATATTGTACTTTTTAGCCAAATATTTGATAGCTTCAGGATAGGTAAAATGTTCATGTTCCATTAAAAATGCCACTACATTTCCACCTTTACCACTACTGAAGTCTTTCCATATTTGTTTTACAGGAGATACCATAAAACTAGGCGATCGCTCATCGGTAAACGGACTCAATCCCTTGAAATTAGAGCCTGATTTTTTCAATTGTACGAAATCACCAATAACCTCCTCTAATCGAGCAGTTTCATATACTTGGTCTATGGTGGTTTTTGCAATCAAAGGACTAGATACGTTTAACAGGTAAATATACCATTCTACAATGACTTATTTTATTGGAAAATCTTAAAAACGAAATAAGTAAAAGAGTCGAAAATGCAAATGCCTCTAAGCATTTAAAATGCGATAATTGAGAAAACGATCCTACACCAAAATAAAACAAAAGCATGGCCTGCATATAGAAGAGCTTACTTCATAATACCAACTACTTGCTACAAGCTACTTAGTAAACACCCCATTTTCAGGGAGTCGAATTTCACTATCTAAAGGGTGAAACCTGTCTTTAAATCGGTGCAACTTTGTATCGTAGAAATAACAAACCCTATTAATAACCTTAAAAACGAAAATTATGATCTGGGGAATTACATTAATCTTATTAAGTATCATCGCAGTACCTTCGCTACTGCTTTCAAAAAAGCCAAACGCCAAAGAACTCTTAGAAAAAGTAGAACCCTATCAAGGATGGATCGGACTCGTTTTCTGTTTTTGGGGCGTTTGGGGAATAATTACTGCTATTCTTAACCTAGGTTGGTTAACAAGTGCACCTATTTGGTGGGTTACCTTTCTTGCAGGCAACATCATATCTGCAGCATTAGGCTTTATGTTGGGTTCTGGTTTAATCAACAAAATGTTCCTCTCAAAAAGTGATGTTGCAAAAGCCAAAGCGGCTGAATTACGCGAAAAAATTGCTCCAAAACAGGGCAAACTAGGCATTATAGGAATAGTAGTTGGTATTTGGATGATTGTTGCATCATTCCTATGGACGGTAGCTTAAACAAATTGCAAGTATTTTAAAACAACCTTAAACATATATCATGAATAAAGTATTAGTAACAATAACCATAATTTTTATCACTATGAGTTCATTTTCTCAAAACTATCAAAACAACATTACGGTAAATGGATCGCATACCTACAGTATAACCCCTGAATATACAAGCAAAATGGTTGTAAGTATGACCAATGTCTACTATGACTCACAAACCACGAGTATTGAAGAAATCAAATCAAGTTATATCGAGAAACTTGCTAAAGCTGGAATTTCAGAAGATCAATTGGTAGAAGACGATTTACACTATGCGCTTTTAGGTTATGAAAAAGTAGGCACAATTCTAGTTTATAAAACTAAAAACTTGGAAGAAATGCAAAACTTCTTAAGCGTAAAATCCATAGGTATTTCACGTTCTGACACTACTACAGATTTGGAACTAACCGAAGAACAAATGGCTGAATATTCCAAAGAAGCTTTTGACAATGCAAAAAGTAAAGCGACCGCCATTGCCTTAAAAATTGGTCGAAAAATTGGCAAAGTGATTTACTTAAGTGATACTAATGCAAAGAAAATTTCAGAGTCGATGTACTACGGCAACACGAAAAATTTAAGAGACTATCACATTTCTGTTTCTTTTGAATTGCTTTAAAAAATTTTAGTTGGTTGTTTATGAAAAACCCCGCTACCTTTGATGGGCGGGGTTTTTATTTTTACTAAAAACTTGAAAACGATTGAAACTTATCTTGATGAAAAAAATAACAATACTAATTTCAATGGTCTGCATTATGCTACAGGCCTGTGGTCAAAATGCTTCGCAAACAAAACAAGAAGCCACATCTACAAGTGTTGTTGAGCCGTCAATTGAAGTTCAAAAAATTAACCAAAATGAAAATACCATCGCCACTAGATTCAATGCACCAAAGGGCTATGTTAGAATACCATTTGACAGTATTTCTTTTTCGAATTACCTAAGAAAGCTACCCTTAAAACCACATGGTTCTAAGGTTTTATTTTTTAATGGAAAAAAGAAAAATAAAACCAATGTGTACGATGCCGTAGTAGATTTACACATCGGCACACGCGATTTACACCAATGTGCAGATGCTGTAATGCGGCTTCGGGCTGAATTTCTTTTTGAAAATAAAAAATATGACAGTATTTATTTTAATTTTACTAACGGATTCAAAGCCGATTATACGAACTGGCGCAAAGGAAAACGTATCGTTGTCAATGGAAATCAAGTGTTTTGGAAACAAAAAACACAATCATCTGACACGCCAAAAGACTTCTGGAAATATCTTGAAATGGTTTTTAGTTATGCTGGTACCGCCTCCTTAGAAAAAGAACTAAAATCAGTTTCCTTAGAAAAAATGAAAATCGGTGATGTCTTCATACAAGGAGGTTTTCCAGGACATGCCGTTATAGTAGTTGATCTGGCTATTCATGAAACCACCGGTGAAAAATTATTTCTCTTAGCACAAAGCTATATGCCCGCTCAGGAGATTCAAATTCTAAAGAATCCAAAAGATACGGTATTGAGTCCCTGGTATAGCGCAGACATTTCAAATGAATTACAAACCCCAGAATGGACTTTTACAAAAAATCAACTTAAGCGATTTCAATAAAATAGAGGTTTACCATGTAAGTCTGATGTTTCTTTCATGCAGTCTTTACGCGGATGAGTATTCGAAAGCGATGTTACAAAATATGATTCAAGAGCCAACTCAGACCTAAATAAACAGGTCTGAGCGATTTATAAGTAACTAATCCAAATCAAATCTTAGACCTAAAGAAATGTTTCGTTGTTCAATTGTAGCATCTTTAAAAATAGGATTTAGGTCATATTTTGCATATAAAAGAACTCCATCGAAACCAGCATATGCACTAAGACCATAAATCAAATCTGACGTATTGTAATCTCTTTTTAGCTTATCTTTTACACTTTCTCCATCTCTGTTGTACTTCAACTTCTGACGGGTACCAATATTGAATCCGGCATAGCCGCCAAAGCCAATCCTAAATTGATTATCAATACGATAACGGATTTTGTCCTCTGTTTTTCTAACCTTGGAAGGTCCAAACTCAAAATGCAAAGGAAATACCAAATTGTCCATTCTTAGTTTTGACTTTTTTAAATCAAATTCGAATTCTTGGAGTTCCGCTTGCCCTTCATTGAATACGAAATATTGATTATCCTTCGGTTTCAACCCATTAAATTGAAAGGAAACACCATAATTTAACCGTAATGCATTAGAATTTTTAAATACTCTGGTGCGCCATACCCAACCGATCTCAAAAAAACGACTTCCGCCAAGCTGATATGGTGAATCTTCAAGTGATTGCCCCTCGATTATTGCATTATTTAATCCAAATGCGATTACGGGGTCTACATACGTACGTCTGTCATATTTTATATCTCGTTTTCTTTCTGAAGCAGTTAAAATATTCTTCCCATTAATGTTTATTTTAAAAGTTTCAAATTCACTCAAATGATCCGCTTCAGAAAGATGCATCTCATCAGATTCATTACGCTTTAAAAGGGCAATTCTATTGTCGATTATTGAAATTCTGTTCTCAATGTTCAACGCTCTTTTTTTAGCCACTTCTTCCTTAAGTATTCGAGCTTCGACCTCGGTAATGCTATTTTCTTGAACACGTTTATTAATATCTTCAATTTCAAATTTCAGAGCCTCTTTTTCCTGTTTTGGTATTTTATCTTTTAAACGCTGAAGTAACTCAATTTTTTCTTTCTGTTTTTCATCTTGTCCTGCTAAGTTCTGTGAAACAAATGACATTAATGATACTAGTAAATAAAACGTAATACTTCTCATTTCAATTTTGATTTAAGTCCCCTTCTAGCCTCCCCCAGAGGGGGAAGAGCTAAAAAAGTTTTGATTGATGAATAATTTATTCCCTTGAAACAAAGGAAAATGATATTAGATTTTTTAGTTATTGCGATCAGCAACGGCGGTGCGCACCTTTATAAAACCATTTTTTAAAGATTCAAAAATTTGATCTCGAAAAGATTTGTCAAGTTCGTCTTCAACTTCAGAAAGAAGCGCTAAGGCATCTACTGAATTGTCATTACGAAATAATTTATCGTTTAAGATTTCTTGCTGTGCACGTCGTAATAGTGAGTCGACTTCTGCTTCGGTCAAGGCTTCCTGCTGCTGTTCAAGTAAATTAACTTGTGTAACAATCTCTAATATTTTGGCATTCACAATTTCTTCTGATTTTTCTACGGACAAATCAGGTTTGTTAGAACGCCGTTCGACTTCCTCATTTTTAACCAAGACTTTTGCAGGATGGGAAATTTGATTAAGAGTGGTCACTTCAGGTACTATTTTTTGTTCAAAAATCTCTTTAGCTTTCACCTCAGTATTTGAATCTACTTCATAAGTAACTTCATTTGTTTCTTGCGCTTCTTTGCTTTCCTTCTCAGGGTTATCTACTATCTGAATCTCTTTTTCTACTACCGAACTTTCAGAGACCAAATATAGGGTTGATATAATCAGTATGCCCACAAAACAAGCAGCTACAGCATACCAGTAATATCCTTTCTTGTTCTCTTGAGGATGACGATCATCTAATTTTTCAGACAATTTCTCCCAAGCATTTACCGAAGGCTGAAGCTCTCGCGCTTTCAGCTTTTCCTGAATATGTTTTTCAAATTTATTGGCATCCATATCCTATAATATTTTGTTTTTTTAACTGCGTCTGCAGTAATTTTCTAGCTTTAAATAATTGAGACCTTGATGTACTCTCTGTAATTTGAAGTATTTGGGCAATCTCCTGATGTTTGTATCCTTCAATAGCATACAAAACAAAAACCAGCTTGTAACCTTCTGGCAAATTGTCAATGAGCTGTTGAATATGTTCAACATCCACATCAAGCTCTATTATGGCAGTTTGTGTTTGGTTACGATCATAAATATCCTCATCATAAACTACAAATTGTCTTTTTCTCAAAAACGAAATACTCTCATTAACCATAATGCGTCGTATCCAACCTTCAAAACTTCCTTCAAAATTAAATACCTCTAAGTGCTTAAAAACCTTCACAAACCCATTGACCATAACATCTTCAGCAAAATGAATATCCTTAATATATTGCCGACAAACCCCCAACATTTTTGGTGCATGGTTCTCATACAATCGTCGTTGAGCCTCTCGGTCACCTTTGATCGACTTTTTAATGAGTTGTTTCTCGTTAGAATAAAATGGAATGATCTTCAATTTTAATGGCTTCTATTTAACTAGACGAAGAATATAGTAAAAACGTTGCCTGAAGCAGAAAAATAAATAGCAAAAAAAATTAAAATATTGATTATTAGGTGTTTATCTATTTTTTTCTATCCACTACATAATTAACCATAAGCACCAATGCGCTTTTATATTCTGATTCAGCGTACCCTTCTAAGAGGGTCAATGCCTCTTCTTTAAAGGCAAGCATTTTCTGAACGGCATAGTCAAGTCCGCCATTTTCTTTTACAAAAGCAATAACCTCTTTTACTCTTTTTTTGTCTTTGTTGTAGTTTTTAACAGAGTTTATCAACCAGCTCTTTTCCTTTTTTGTGCAGTTATTTAAAACATAAATTAGCGGTAGGGTCATTTTTTGCTCTTTGATATCGATTCCTGTAGGTTTTCCAATAGCGGTACTACCGTAATCAAAGAGGTCATCTTTTATTTGAAAAGCCATACCACACAGCTCGCCAAATCTTCGAAAAGTCTCTACATCATCACTATCAGGCTTTACTGAGCAAGCCCCTAAACTGCAACAGGCAGCAATTAAAGTAGCTGTTTTTTGACGAATGATATCATAATATATATCCTCCGTGATATCAAGTCTTCTCGCTTTTTCTATTTGAAGTAATTCCCCTTCACTCATTTCACGAACGGCTACAGAAATAATCCGAAGTAAATCAAAATCACCGTTATCAATGGAAAGTAAAAGACCCTTAGAAAGTAAATAATCACCTACCAAGACCGCTATCTTATTCTTCCATAAGGCATTTATTGAGAAAAAGCCTCTTCTCTTATTACTTTCATCTACTACATCGTCATGTACTAAAGTTGCCGTATGAATAAGTTCTATAACGGATGCGCCCCTGTATGTTCGACTGTTGACTTCTCCATTATTCAATAGCTTAGCCGTTAGAAAAACAAACATAGGTCGCATCTGTTTTCCTTTTCTATTTACAATATAATGGGTGATTCGATTTAACAGGGCAACTTTAGAAGACATTGAATCGCGAAACTTAGATTCAAAGAGTTCCATTTCTGGCCGAATAGGATCTTTTATTTGGGATACTATTTTCAAAAGGGCTTTTCTATTTTTTGATTGTGTTTAAATAGTCCTATAAAATTAGGGAAAAGGAGGGAGTAAATAGTATTCAGTTGGCAGTATTCAATAATTAAGCCGAATACATACGCTTTGAATTTGATTTTTGAGTTTGTAGTTGAGTTTTTAACCCTTATTGGCCAATTGTCCGCAAGCTGCATCAATATCTTTGCCCCTAGAACGTCGAACGGTCACCACAATTCCGTTGCGTTCTAACGTATTTACATACCTATCAATAGCCTTATTTGAAGCTTGTTGAAATTCCCCATCATCAATAGGGTTGTACTCGATAAGATTTACTTTTGAAGGTGCAAAACGGCAAAAATCTACCAAAGCATTTACATCATTTTGAGTGTCATTAATACCTTTCCAAACTACATACTCATAGGTGATTCTACTTTTTGTCTTAGCATACCAATATTCTAAAGCTTCTCTTAAATCTGCCAAAGTAAAGTTTGCGTTAAAGGGCATAATTGATGTTCGTATATCATCAATAGCAGAATGTAATGAAACAGCCAATTTGAATTTCACTTCTTGATCAGCCATCATTTTAATCATCTTGGGTACACCAGATGTAGAAACGATTATTCGCTTTGGTGACATGCCTAAACCTTCTGGCGAGGTAATCTTATCAATGGCCTTGAGAACATTTTTATAGTTCATGAGGGGTTCGCCCATACCCATAAAAACAATATTACTTAAAGGTCTATCAAAATATAAACGACTTTGGTTATCTATCGCAACCACTTGATCATATATTTCATCAGGATTCAAATTACGCATACGTTTCAAACGTGCCGTAGCGCAAAACCTGCAATCTAAACTGCAGCCAACCTGACTTGAAACACAGGCGGTTGTTCTTGTTTTAGTGGGAATTAATACGGACTCTACAACTAAATCGTCATGCAGGCGAACAGCATTTTTAATGGTGCCATCTGTACTGCGCTGCATAACATCAACCTTAATATGATTGATAACGAAATTAGTCTCCAACATTTCTCTCGTTTCCTTTGAAAGATTGGTCATCACCTCAAAAGAATGTGCTGCCTTTTGCCAAAGCCACTCGTACACTTGGTTTCCTCGAAAAGCTTTGTCTCCATTTTCAACGAAAAAGTCTCGCAGTTGTTCTCTAGTTAATGCGCGTATGTCTTTTTTTGCTGTCTCCATGGTATGGAAATGAAAATCCCTCTTTAATCTGTTTCCAATGTAAAGAGGGACTTTATTGTATGATTATATCACTTCCTGATTGCTCAGGAATGAAATTAAATAATTAACATGGCGTCACCGTACGAATAAAACTTATAGCTTTCAAGTATAGCTTCTTTATATGATTTTTTCATCAAATCATGCCCCATAAATGCAGATACCATCATCAATAGTGTTGATTTTGGCAAGTGAAAATTAGTTACCATGGCATTCGCAATACTAAATTCATACGGAGGAAAAATAAACTTATTCGTCCAACCGTCATGCGTATTTAGGGTTTGTTGCGAAGAAACTGCACTTTCTAGGCCTCGCATAGCCGTTGTACCAACGGCACAAATTCTACGTTTATTAGCCTTCGCATTATTCACAATTTCCGTTGCTTTTTCGTCGATAATTAGTTCTTCACTATCCATTTTATGCTTCGAAAGATCTTCAACCTCTACTGGGTTGAACGTACCCAACCCAACGTGCAAAGTTAATTCTGCAAAATCAACACCCTTAATCTCTAATCTTTTTAATAAATGCTTTGAAAAGTGTAAACCTGCCGTTGGTGCTGCAACAGCACCTTCATGTTTTGCATAAATGGTTTGGTAGCGCTCTTCATCTTCTGGTTCTACATCTCTTTTAATATATTTTGGCAATGGTGTTTCACCGAGCTCTTTTAATTTTCTTCTAAAATCGCCATAAGAACCATCATATAAAAAACGTAGTGTTCTACCTCTAGAAGTAGTATTGTCTATTACCTCAGCAACCAAAGTTTCATCGTCTCCAAAATAGAGTTTGTTACCAATTCTAATTTTTCTTGCTGGGTCAACTAATACGTCCCAAAGACGTTGTTCTTCGTTCAATTCACGAAGTAAAAATACTTCGATGCGTGCCCCAGTTTTTTCTTTGTTACCGAATAATCTTGCGGGAAACACTTTTGTGTTATTGATGACCATGATATCACCTTCATCAAAATAATCAATCATATCTTTGAACATCTTATGCTCAATTTTTCCTGTTTCTCTATGGATGACCATTAATTTAGATTCATCTCTGTTTTCAGAAGGGTACTCTGCCAACAAATTTTCAGGCAGTTCAAAACCGAAGTGTGATAATTTCATTTAAGGTATTTTAATTAGAAATTTTAGCGGCTGCAAATATACGATTCCGAGATAGGGGATGTCAAGTAAAACGATGATTAAATGCAGATTATAATTCCTTTACCGAAATCTGCAGCTCTTTTAAATCCTTCCAAAAATCTGGATAGGACTTTGAAACTACTTCCGCATCGTTAATCACAATCTCTGTCTTTAATGCTAGCGGCGCAAATGCCATCGCCATTCTATGGTCATTATAAGTGTCAATGGCCACTCCTGCTTGTATACTTTCTGATGATTTTAATGTCAGCTCTTTATCGGTTACTGCTATGCGTGCACCTAGTTTTGAGAGCTCTGTATACAAAGCCTCTAAACGATCTGTCTCTTTTATTTTTAGCGTATGTAGACCCGTTAAATGACAACCCATTTGTAAGCCGAAGCAGGTAACGGCAATAGTTTGAGCAATGTCTGGCGCATTTGCCAAGTCGTAATTTACAACCGCCAATTCACAGCTATTTACCTTTTTCAAAACAATTTCATTTTGATTGAAAATTGTTTTAACTCCGAAATCATTATAAATCTCAGCTAGAACACTATCACCTTGTAAGCTATTTTTCTTATAAGATGATAACGAAATTTCAGAACCGACTTCACACATAGCGATGATACTATAAAAATAGGAAGCCGAACTCCAATCAGATTCCACCACCAAATTGATCGAATCAACACTCGTTTTGGCAGACACTTTTATCAAATTTCCATCGAATGAACTACTTACCCCAATTTCCTTTAACAGGCCTAGGGTCATATTTATATAGGGCACCGAGGTAATCTTACCAATTAGTTCAAGTTGGAGTCCGTTTTCAAGACTTGGCGCGATCAGCAACAACGAGGAAATATACTGACTACTAATATTTGCTGGTAGACTTACTTTATTTTTATTTAGCTTTTTTCCTTTAATTCGAATAGGCGGATACCCCTCATTTTTCACATAGTCAATTTCAGCTCCTAGTTTACGAAGTGCATCTACCAAGACTTTTACTGGTCTTTCGGTCATACGTTTCGAACCTGTTAGTGTAACCTCTTTACCTTCTTGCGAAGCAAAATAGCCCGTTAAGAAACGCATCGCAGTACCAGCATGATGAATATCAACTTGGCCTTTTGAAATTTGAAGTCCCTTTTGCATTACGCCAGCATCATCAGAATTCGAGATATTATGAATACTTAAATTTTGATATAATGCTTGCAATAGCAAGGAACGATTTGACTCGCTTTTAGAGCCCGTAATTTGTATGTTAGCCTTTAAAAGGTTGCTAGGTGGTGCGGTAAGCTGTAGCTTCAAAGTTGCGTTCTCTTTAAATTATTGGCAAAATAAGGAAATATACGTTTAGCCAATGACTGCCAAACAACCTTAAAATTTAGGGGCAAATATACTACTATTTCAGCTTTTTATTATTGTGATGACGGTCGTGATCACGTTCGGTTTTAAGCTCTAGTTTTTTATCAAAAGCTTCTTGAAGATTAACTCCTGTTTGATTGGCTAAACAAAGAACTACAAAAAGCACATCAGCCAATTCTTCACCTAAGTCTTTATTTTTGTCTGATTCTTTTTCACTTTGCTCTCCGTACCTGCGAGCAATGATACGAGCGACTTCACCAACTTCTTCAGTAAGTTGAGCCATATTCGTTAATTCATTGAAGTAGCGAACCCCGTGTTCTTTTATCCAGTTGTCAACGTTTTTCTGAGCTGCTTGTAGTTCCATCTGAAGTAATTTTAGATAAAACTACTTTTTCTGTTTGTTTTTCTACAACATTTTTAAAGAATTCTTTTAAGTCTGTATTCTAGTATTGTAGTATCACGGCTTGATTAGGGCTAATAGAAGTAACACGAATACCAAGGTATACCTTAATTTAGAAACAACTGCGGGTCTATTTTTTTACCAAAACGATTTGACCATTATCAAGACGCGCGGTTTTTTTTCTAAAATCACGAT